>WNFM01084235.1_pt3 | contig 73868 bp, 79 predicted proteins | sample 5400271 | NCBI WGS metagenome assembly WNFM01 (sample SAMN13153352, study PRJNA577476) | soil metagenome | isolation source: 60 cm saprolite on Douglas fir-dominated hillslope | place: USA:California | collected 2013-09-17
CCTGGTGCTGCAGCGCGACAATCTCCACCCTCTGCTCGACATAGCCGGCAACGTCGCCCTTCCCCTGCGCCTCGACGGTCGCGGCGCCGGAGAGACCCGTGAGCGGGTCGAGGAGCTGCTCGGCGCGGTGGGGCTGCTCGACTGGCGTCGCCACGCGGCCGGAGAGCTGTCGGGTGGAGAGGCGCAACGCGTGGCGCTGGCGGTGGCCCTGGCCCCTCGGCCCGAGGTCCTCCTCGCCGACGAGCCCACCGGCGAGCTCGACGAGACAACTGCCGCCAGGGTGCTCGATCTACTGGACGAGCTGCGTGCCAGAGGGGGAGCCGCAATCCTGACGGTCACCCATAACCCACAGGTGGCGGAGCGGGCCCAGCGGCGGCTGATCATGCGCGATGGAGTCGTGGTCGATGACCGCTGACGTCGCCGCTGTCGAGGCTGTCGACCTGACCCGCAGCTATGAGGCGGGAATGCACGCCGTGCGCGGTCTGGACGGGGTCTCGCTCACGGTCGCCGCCGGGGAGATCGTCGCGGTGATGGGCCCCAGCGGTTCCGGCAAGAGCACTCTGCTCAGCCTCCTCGGCGGTTTGGACAAGCCCGACAGCGGCAGCATGTGGATCACCGGGGTGGACTGGCAGACGATGAAGGGCGCCGACCGTGCTCGCTTTCGCCGGCGCACATGCGGGTTCATCGCTCAGGGCCTGACGCTGCTGCCACAGGCAACCACCGCCGAGAACGTCGAGGTTCCACTGCTGCTGGACGGCCGCGAGCTGGGAGAGCGCCGAAGCGCGGTCGCCGATGCCCTGGAGCGGGTGGGCCTGGAGCGCCACGCGAGCAAGATGCCCGATCAGCTCTCCGGCGGCGAGCAGCAGCGGGCCGTCATTGCTCGAGCGCGGATCGGTCGTCCGGCGGTCGTCCTCGCCGACGAGCCGACGGGAAACCTCGATTCGGCCACGGGCCAGTCGGTGATGGAGCTTCTGACCGAGGCCGCGGGCGCACAGGGAGCCGCCGTGGTCCTGGTGACCCACGATCCCGCCGTCGCGAAGCACGCCCGGCGAACCGTGACCCTGCATTCGGGACGGCTGGACGCTGCGGGAGTGGTCCCCAATCTGCGGGGGGCGTGAGATGACGCTCTGGCTGGTGGCCCATACCATCCGCCGCGCTCCCCGGCGCCTGGTGCTGGCGGCGCTCGGCGTCGCCTTTCCGGTCTCGATCCTCGCGGCGACCCTGCTGTTCGTGAACCTCGCATCGAACTCGATGACCCAAATTGCGCTTGCCCCGGTTCAGCTGGAGATGCGGGCCCTGGCAACCACGCTGGACGTGAACCTGAGCAAGATCGATCGCAGGCTCGCCGCCGTCCCCGGGGTGAGTCACGTCGACCGCTTCGCCAGCGCCAATGTCTTCGTCGGCACGCCGGGCGGTGGCAGGGTGAGCGCTCGCCTCTTCGCTGTCGACCCCTCCTACTTCGCCCACCACCCCTGGGCCCGGGTCGTGCGCGGCTCGCTCACCCGGGGCGCGCTGCTCGACCAGGGTTTGCGGGCCTCGCCCGGATTCAGGTCGGCAAGCAGGGTCTCGATCGAGCTTCCCGGCGCTCGCCGGCGGCTGGGCCTGTCGCTCCCGGTGGCGGGGACCGTCGACCTGCGCCAGGCGCTCACGACCTGGTTCGGCATTCCCACCGGCACGGTCCAGGGCGACGTCGCCCTCGTGCCGCGCTCCGTCGTCGTCGACTACCGAACGTTCCGGCGCTCGATCCTGCCGGCGCTTCGGGCGGAGCTGGGCCCGGCCACCCCGGTGCTCGACCCCGCGCTCACCGATCTGCCGCCGGTCAGCGTCGAGTCCCATGTGAGCATCGACCATCGGTCCTATCCATCCGACCCGGGGCGGGCGGTGACCTGGACGAACGGCCTGAGGCACATCCTCGAAACTCAGGCCCCGGGCAGGATCGTCGTCAGCGACCTCGCGGTGGAGCAACTAACCGAAGCCTCCGCGGACGCGGCCAACGCGAAGACCCTCTTCCTGCTGCTCGGCATTCCGGGAGCGCTGGTTGCCGCGGCGCTCGGGCTTGCGGCGCAGTCGGCCCTGACCGAGGCCAGCCGCCGTGAGGACGCTCTCCTGCGGCTCCGCGGCGCGACCGACCGTCAGCTCGCCCTGCTGGCGATCGCTCAGACCGGCGCGGCGGCCTTGGTTGGATCGGTGATCGGCGTGCTCGTGGCCATCACGGCGGTGAGCGCCGTGACCGGCCAGTGGGTGTGGCATGGGGTTCCGGCCTCAGGCCTCGCCTTCGCCATCCTGGCGGCGGTGGCCCTGGGCGTCCTCGCGGCTGGGGTCCGCCTGGTGCGCCTGCTGCGCGGCGGAAGGCGGCCGCAGATCGCCGAGCGCAGGCGGCTCGAGCGCGGATGGACTCCCACCTGGCGCCGTGCCGGCCTGGACTTCGCCGCGATCGGCGCCGGCGCCACCGTGCTGGCCATCAACATCGTCTCGGGGGGGCTGAAGCCGACCCCCGTCGAGGGCTCGACCGTGGCCCTCTCCTTCTTCTACCTGCTGGGCCCGATCCTGCTCTGGCTCGGCGTGACGCTTCTCGCGGTCCGCCTGCTGCTCTCCCGCACGGGGCGTTGGGCGCGGCTCGGGGGCGGCCGCTCCGTGGGCTCCTGGCGCGGTGCGACCCTGCGCTGGATCGCCCGCCGTCCGGCCCGGACCGGGGTCGCGGTGGTCCTCGGCGCCCTCGCGATCGCCTTCGGTGTGGAGGTCGTCAGCTTCGTCGCCACCTACCGGGCCGCGAGGCAGGCCGACGTCAAGGCGGCTTTCGGCTCCGACCTTCGTCTCACCCCGGGTAACCCGCTGTACACGACGCCGCGCTCGCTGGGCCCGCACGTCGCGGCGGTTACCCCGATCCGTACGGTGCCTGCCCGTGCGGGAACTGACCGCAAGTCGATCCTCGCGCTCGACCTCCACTCCTACCCCCAGGCGATCACGTCGGCGCCCAGCATCTCCCAGGGAGCCGGAATCGAAGCTCTCGCAAGGCAGCCCGGCGGGGTGCTGATCGCGAAGGAAATCGCAACGGAACTCGCGGTGAAACCAGGCGACCCACTGCCCCTGACCATATTCCCGGACGACATGGACATGAGCCGGAACATCACCCTGCGGGTGCTCGGTGTGTTCAGGTCGATTCCGCCGACCGTTCCAAAAACGGAGATGGTGATGAGCGCGGCCGCGCTGCCCTCGTACCTGCTCCCGCGCCCGGACTTCTACCTCGCCCGGGATGCCCCGGGCCAGTCTTCCGGAGCAGTGGCGGCCGAATTGCGGCGAACGCCGCTGGCACGGAAATTCGGCATCGACCCGATCGGCGGCCCGCAGGCATTTCTCGGGATGCGGGACCTCACCGCGCTCAACCTCGGCCCGCTCAGCGACATCGAGTCGGTCGGGGCCGCCCTGATCGCCGCGATCGGGGTGGCGGTGCTGGGGGCCTTTCTGGTGCTCGAGCGCAAGCGAGAGTTCGCGGTCCTTCGGGCGACGGGCGCCGACACCGCTCAGATCGTCGCCGGGCCCGCACAGGAGGGCCTGGTCGCCGTGCTCGCCAGCGTCGTCATCGGGGTGCCGATAGGCCTGGGCCTCGGGATTATCTCGGTGCGCATCCTCGGGCTCTTCTTCACCCTGCCGCCCCCTCTCCTGACGGTGCCCGTGGGGACCATCGCCGGCTTCGTCCTGCTGATGGCCGCGACCTCGGCGATCGCCCTTGGCGGTGCCCTGGTTGCCGTCAGCCGCGTCGAGGCCGCGGAGCTGCTGCGGGAGCCATGAGCCCGGGCGGCGCGAAGCGGGATGATTTGACGGAGGATCCGAGGGACAATGCGAGTACTGGTCGTTGAGGACGAGGTCAAGATGGCGGATGCTCTCGGCCGGGGGCTGCGCCGCGTGGGATACGCCGTCGACCTCGCGGAGGATGGCGAGGAGGCGATCCGCCAGGCGAGCGTCTACGACTACGACGCGATCGTGCTGGACGTGATGCTTCCGGGACAGGACGGCTTCCAGGTCTGCGAGGACCTTCGCGGCAAGGAGAAATGGCCGCCGGTGCTGATGCTGACCGCCCGAGACGGTGTCGACGATCGTATCCGCGGGCTCGACTCGGGCGCCGACGACTACCTAGTCAAGCCCTTTGCGTTCGACGAGCTTCTGGCCCGCCTTCGTGCCCTGCTGAGGCGCCATCCGGAGGAGCGACCGGCGCGGATAGTCGTCGGTGACCTCGAGGTGGATCCAGCCAGGCACATGGTGGCGCGCGCCGGGCAGGTGGTCGAGCTGACCGCGCGGGAGTTCGCCCTGCTCGAGTTCCTGGCGCGCCATTCCGGAGACGTCGTCTCGCGGGCCCATCTGCTGGAACATGTGTGGGACATGAACTACGCCGGGTCCACGAACATCGTGGACGTCTACGTGAGCTATCTCCGCAGGAAGCTGGAGCAGCCGTTCGGCCGTCCCCTGATTCGCACCGTGCGCGGCGTGGGCTACTCGCTCGAGTCGGAGTAGCGAAATGCGACTCTCGTTCCGCGCTCGGCTGACCGCGTGGTACGTGAGTGTGCTGGCGGCGATCATCGCCGTGCTCGGGGTCTTCGTAGCGGTGCAGCTGCGATCCGAGCTCGAGCAGCGCGTCGAGCGCTCCCTGGAGGCGGACGCCGCGCAGCTTGCCCGGGCATACCCCGAAGGGCGGGCCGAGTTCGTCGACGTCAGCAGGTCGCTTCTTCACGCGCTGCCCCAGGGGCCCGCCGCCTCTCAGGTGCTCGATGGCTCGGGTCACGTCCTTGTCGCCTACGGCCGGGAGGCGCACCGGCCGATGGTGGCGGCCGAGCAGATCCGGCATGCCCTGAGTGCAGGGCACGTCTTCGTCACCCGAACGTTTGCGCCGGCGGGCCAGCCGTTCAGGCTATGGGTGGGAGACGTGACCGCACGTCACGGAGATCGCGTGCTCGTCGTCGGACAGTCGATCAGAAGCGTCGAAGACTCGGTCGCAAGCGTGACCTCCCTGCTCATCGTCGGTGGCCTCGCGGCGCTGGTGGCAGCCGGCGCCGGAGGTTGGTGGCTGGCGCGCCGCGCGCTGCGCCCGGTGGGGCAGATGGCCGAGGCGGCGGACCGGATCGGCATCGACCGCATTCACGAGCGCCTCAGCGAGCCGAAGCGCGAAGACGAGCTGGGCCGCCTGGGGAGGACGCTGAACCGCATGCTCGAGAGGATCGAGCGAGGGGTCGACGAGAAGCAACGACTGGTTGCCGACGCCTCACACGAGCTGCGAACCCCGCTGGCGGTGATGCGCTCGGAGATCGATGTGTCGCTGCTCGACGAGAGATTGGATCCCGAGGCGCGCGCGGTCCTCGAGAGCGCCCGCGAGGAGATCGACCGGATGACCAGGATCGTGGAGAACCTGCTCACGCTCGCCCGGGTCGACGAGGGCCGGCTGAAGCTGCTGCCTGTTCCGGTAGACCTGCGAGATATCGCCGCAAACGTCCTCGAGCGGCTGCAGCCGGGCGCTGCCGCCAAGGGCGTCGAGATCAAGCTGGCCGAGGGGGAGGCCGTCGCCCCCGCCGATGCCGATCTGGTGCGGCAGGTGGTGACCAACCTCCTGGACAACGCGCTCAAGTACAGCGAGCAGGGAGGCGAGGTCGAGGTGCGCGCCTGGTCGCACGACGGCCGGGCCGGGCTCACGGTCAACGATTCGGGCCCGGGGATCCCCGAGGAGGCACGGTCGCGGGTCTTCGACCGTTTCTACCGGGTGGACGCCTCGCGAGCCCGCGCCAGCGGTGGCAGCGGGCTGGGCCTCTCGATCAGCAGGGAGATAGTCCGCGCTCATGGCGGCCGCATCTGGGTGGAGAGCGCCGAGGGAGGCGGCAGCTCCTTCTCCTTCGAGATTCCGGCGTCGAACGGAACCTCGAGGTAGACAACCTCGGTGGCGGCCCCACTGCGCTGACGCAGCCCAGAGCACCACAGCCTCGGCTTTTGACTGACGAGGATCGACGGCGGATACTGCCGCCGATGGCTGGGTGCCGAGTTCAAGGAGGGAAGGTGGCTTTGGAGTCGTTGCTCGGTTGGCTCGGGCGGGGGAGGGTGAGGTCACCCCAACGGCGGCGGTGAGCTTGTCTCCGGTCCCGGGGTAAGGGGATGGACCGGTGCGCCTATCCGGCCAGGCTGGGCCCCACACGTTGGCCTCCGCGGCCGTAGACGCGGTTCGCCGGTCGCGGCGAGACTCGAGGTCCGCCGGCCCAATCCCATGAGGGGGAGACATATGAAGGCGCACTATCTCGTCCCAGCGACTGCGGTCTGCGTCGCGGCTCTGGTCGCTGGCTGCGGCGGTGGCTCGAGCGAGACCACGATCAAGGTGATCGAGCATGCCGAAACCGACACCGTCCGTCACATCGGCCCGGCGAGCGAAAAGGATTCGATCGGCGACGTGCTCGCCTTCGCCAACCCGGTCTTCGACTCGGCCAACAAGAAGCAGGTCGGGACCGACAACGGGCAGTGCGTGCGCACGGCCGTCGGGAAGGCGTGGGAGTGCATCTGGACCGTCTCCCTGGCAGGCGGGCAGATGACCGTGGAGGGCCCCTTCTACGACAGCAAGGACTCGGTACTCGCGATCACGGGCGGGACCGACGAATACAAGAACGCCAGCGGGCAGATGACCCTCCACGCGCGCAACGCGGAAGGCACCGAATACGACTTCACCTACGAAGTCGACAAGTAAAGCCGGTGGCGTTGCGGAGAGAGGAGCGGCTTGGCGGTTTGGGGCTGGGAGTAGGCATGCTTCGAGAAGCATGCGAACGAGGAGGACCGCATGACCGCCCGCTACACGCATAAGCGACTCACCGACGTCAGGGACTCCGCGCCCGAATTCGGGCTCGCCCCCGATCAGGAGGCCCGGTTCGCGAAGGACGATCTCGATGCCGAGGACACGGGCGTCAGCCACCATCGCCTCAAGCCCGGCAAGCGGCAGCCGTTCGGTCACCGGCACGAAAACGCCGAGGAGGTCTATGTGGCGCTCGGCGGCGATGGCCGCTTCAAGCTCGACGACGACGTCATCGAGGTCGGGACCCTGGACGCCATACGCGTCGCGCCCGGCGTGACCCGGGCCTTCGAGGCGGGTCCGGGGGGCATCGAGGTGCTCTGGTGGAGCGACTAGACTGCCGCCCGATGGCTACGGTCGAGGTACAGGGCGTCGAGGGGATGCAGTCGCTGGTCGGGCAGGAGATCGGCCCAAGCGAGTGGCGCACCGTCACCCAGGCGGACATCGATGCGTTCGCCGAGCTCTCCGGCGACGACCAGTGGATCCACGTCGACGTCGAGCGGGCCAAGTCCGAGAGCCCGTTCGGGACGACGATCGCCCACGGCAACCTGACCCTCTCGCTGGTCGACGGCTTCCGCAGGGAGCTGATCTCCTCCAGCGGCTTCGCGCTCGGCGTCAATTACGGCTGGAACAAGATCCGCTTCCCGGCCCCCGTCCCAGTCGACTCGAAGGTCCGCGCCCGAGCCGAGGTCGTCTCGGTCGATGAGGTCGGCGGCGGCTGGTGGCAGGGCGTGACCCGCTTCACCCTCGAGGTCGTGGGCGACTCGGTGACGCGGGTGATGGCGCCCGCCTGAGCCGCGCGGTTTTGCACCTCTCAGACTGATGGATCGACAAGCCGCACCTGCGCCGGCTCGAAGTCGCGCTGGTTGAGCGTCACGACCGCAAGGTCGTAGGCAAGGGCGGCAGCGGCAATCAGGCTGTCTTTGATCGACATCGGCTTGCCACGTCGGCGCAGGTCGGCGAGCAGCTGCGCCCAGCGCAGCCCGACCGCCGAATCGCACGGAACACACTGGATCCGGCTGACACCCTGCTCGAACCAGCTCTCCAGCTCGGTGCGTCGAGCGCCACGCGCTAGGAGCAGGATGCCGAAGCGAACCTCGCCGAGGACGATCGGATCGACGGCAATCGAGCGCTCGTTGCGTCGCAGCCACTCGACGACCCTAGGATCGGGATTGGGTTTGGTCGCCTCGGAGAGGACGTTGGCATCAACGAGATGCCTCACAGCGTGTCGGTCGACTCAGAGTCGATTGCGACGAAGTAGCCCTTCTGCGGGCAGGCGAGCAGCCAGTCCACCAGCCCCTCATTCGGCGCTGGCGTTACCCGCAGCAGCCGGTACTCGTCGGCGCCGAGGCGCTCAACCTCGAACTCCTGTCCGGGCTCGATGCCGTCGCGCTGACGAAGCTCGGCTGGCAGCACGATCTGACCCTTGGTTGAGACAGTCGTCTTCATAAAGGTAAGATAGCATCTTACAGGTCGGACGACGGCGCATCGCTGGAGACGATAGAAGAGGCCGCCGCCGCGATTCCAGCCGCCGAGAAGACCAGGCCACCCGCCAGATCGCTTTGGAGCTCTCCTCGCTTGCCTGCCTCGACCGCTGCGGAAAGCATGTCGGCGAGATCGATCGCCACCGCCGCCAGTGCGGCGGGCCTTGCCAGTCGCCGCCATCGGAGGCTGGCAAGGCCAAGCGTGGCCACCCCGATCTGGTGCGCACTGAAGCCTCGAACGAAAAGCCGAGCATCGGGGCGCTCGGGTGTGTCCGCTGCCAGTTGCAGCTTTCCCATCGCCGCAGGCGAGAGCAGCCCGCCGATGCTATAGGTCATTCGGAATCCGGCATTGAGCAGCAGCAAATTGCGCTTCGACATGGTCGGACCTTAATGTGCAAGCGGTGATGACGCCAGGCCACGTCCTCAAGCCCGGTGGCCGCTTCGCCGGCTTGTGCCCAGGATGATTGCGCCGGCCGATTGACGGGCCACTTCGAGCTAAGCTGCCCGGCTACTTGACGATAAGCGTGCCTTCCATCCCCGCTTCGCGATGGCCGGGGACGGTGCAGAAGTAGTGGTAGGTGCCGGGTTTGAGATTGACCACGGTCGAGTTCGAGCCTTCGGCGATCAGTTCGGTCTGGCCGATCGTCTTGCCGCTGGAGTCTTCGATCGCGACGTCGTGGGTGAGCGACTGCGGGTTGGTGAAGTCGACGGTGACTTTGCCGGCCTTGGCGGTGGCGCTTTTCGTGCTGAAGGCAAGGCCGCTCGGGGCGGCTTCGATTTCGAGGGCGGCGGCGCTGCCAGCCGACTTGCCTTCGGCTTCGTTGGACGTCCCACCTCCGGCCGCCGCTTCGCTTTCCGAGGTGGTTTCGCTGCCGGTGGATTCGGAGCTGCTCGAAGAGCTGCTGCTGCCGCAGGCGACGAGCGCGATCGATGCGAGGACGAGGGCGAGTGCGACTGCGGCTTTCTTCATGGCGGTCCTTTCCCGCGGAGACTGGCTTTTACTCCGTCTGACTGTAACTCGGATACGGCCGCGCCGCAGCCCGGGTTCAGCGGCCGTGCACACCAAGCCGAGCGTGCCGAGATGTGCGGCCAGAGGCCGTCTACTTGACCGTCAGCGTGCCTTCCATGCCTGATTCCCGGTGTCCAGGGACAGGGCAATAGTAGTGGTAGGTGCCGGGCTTCAGATTGACCACGGTCGAGGTAGACCCTTCGTGGATCAGCCTGGTTTCGCCGACCGTCTTGCCGCTGGAGTCTTCGATCACGACGCCGTGAGTCTTGCCGAGGGGTTCTTCTCTCACGGCCCGCGGGTTCTGCGGATTAGTGAAGCGGATCGCGACCTTGCCGGCCTCGGTGGCGGCGCGGTTGCTCGTGAAGGCGTGGTGCCTGCCTGGGACGGCTTCGATGTCGACGACGGAGCCGCCGGCCGAATTGCCGGACGCTGCTTCGCTGCCCCTGGTGCTCGAGTTGACCGAAGAGCTACCGTTGCAGGCGATGAGCCCGAGCGGTGCAAGGACGAGAGCTAATGCGACCCCGGCTTTCTTCAAGGCTCTCTTTCGGAGGTTTGACTTAAGTTCTCCTGACTATAACTCGGATACGGCCGCGCCGCAGCCCGGGTTCAGCGGCCGTGGAACTCGGGTTTCCCGCCGCTGAAGAAGGCCTCGACCCCGTTGCGGAGGTCCTCGGTGGCCATGCTGTCGGCGATCCCGTGGCGCTCCAGCTGCAGGTGCTCGGTGAGGCTGTTCTCGATGCTGACTCCGCAGAGCAGCTTCGACATCCGCACGTAGTGCGGAGCCTTGGCGGCAAGTCCCTCCGCCTTCGCTCGCGCCGCGCCGACCAGCTCGCCGGGTGCCACGACTTCGCGGACCAGGCCCTCCTCGAGCGCCTCCGCGGCGCTCAGGTTGGGATCCTCGAGCAGCAGTTCCAGCGCCCGGCTGGGGCCGACGACCCGCGGCAGGAAGTAGGTCATGCCGCCGTCTGGCGAGGCGCCGATGCGGCCGTAGGCGCAGGCGAAGAAGGCCGCCTCGGAGGCGATCCGGGTATCGCAGGCGAGTGCCAGCGAGAAGCCGGCGCCGGCGGCCGGCCCGTTGACCGCGGCGATCACCGGGTAGGGGATCCGCCGCAGGTCGACGATCGCCGCGTGCAGGGCCTCGGCGCCGCGACGCACCTCCGAGGGCAGGTCGATCTCCTCCGACTCGACCCCTTTGCGGAACCAGGTGACGTCGCCGCCGGCGCAGAACGCCTTGCCGGAGCCGGTCACGATCAGCGCTCGCAGCGGCGCCCGGTCGGCGAGCCAGGCGAAGACCACGGTCAGCTCGCCGATCATCTCCGGGCTCATCGCGTTGAAGGCGTCCGGCCGGTCGAGGGTGAGGGTGCCGATCTCCCCGTCGATCTCGATCTTCAGGGTATTCAGCTCCGGGGGGCTCAGGGTCTGGCTCGTCATCTCACTCTCCGCGTTGGCGTCCGTTTGGCCGGGTGGCCAGCAGCCTACCCTTAGACCCATGGCCGAAGCTGGCGAAAACGGCAGTCCCTCGCGGGCCGAGCGGGTCGCGCAGCAGCGCCGCTCGCTGCCCGACTCCCCCGGCGTCTACCTCTTCCACGGGCCCGGCGGCGAGCTCCTCTACGTCGGCAAGGCGCGTTCGATTCGCAAGCGCGTCGCCTCCCATTTCTCCGGCGGCGAGACTCGCCTCACCTCGCGCGTCGACCGCATCGACACGCTCGTCACCGCCACCGAGGCGGAGGCGCTGCTGGCCGAGCAGAGCTTCATCAAGCGCCACCGGCCTCGCTTCAACATCCGCCTCCGCGACGACAAGTCCTACCCCTACGTCGCCGTCAGCCTCGACGAGGAGTACCCCCGGGTCTACTTCACCCGCGAGAAGCACCGCTCCGGCCGCGCCTATTTCGGCCCCTTCTCCAGCGCCAAGCGGGTGCGTGAGACGCTCGACCTGCTCGGCAAGCTGTTCCAGTTCCGCACCTGCGAGGGGGCCGAGCCCGGCCGGCGCTCCGGCAGCCCCTGCCTCGACTACTACATAAAGCGCTGCGGGGCACCCTGCGTCGGTCATGTCAGCCGCGAGGAGTACCGCCACAACATCGACGCGATCGTCGACTTCCTCTCCGGCCGCTACCGTCAGGTCGAGGCCGAGGAGCAGGCGAAGATGGAGGGGGCGGCCGGCGCCGAGGAATTCGAGCGCGCCGCCCTGCACCGCGACCGCCTCAAGGCGATCCGCTCGCTGTTCGAGCGCCAGCGCGTCGCCGGCGGCTCGGTCGGCACCGCCGACCTGATCGGGGTTGCCGTCGAGGGGTCCGACGCCAACGCCCAGGTCTTCCAGGTCCGCGACGGGATTCTCGCCGAGCGCCAGAGCTTCTACCTCGAGAACCAGGCCGAGCGCGAGCAGGCCGAGGTCGCCGAGGAGTTCATCGGCCAGTACTACTCGGCCTCGCCGGCGATGCCGAAGACGATCGTCGTCGGCCCCTACCTGCGCGACCGCGCGGCGGTCCTATCCGAGGCGCTGAGCGAGCGCCGCGGCTCCCCGGTCGAGGTGCGGGCGGCCGAGCGCGGCGACAAGCGCCGCCTGCGCGAGCTGGCCGAGCGCAACGCCCGCCTCGCCCTCGACCAGGACCGGCTTCGGCGCGAGCACCGGCGCGCGCGCCGGGTCGAGTCGCTGGCCTCGCTGCGAGAGGTGCTGGGGATGGAGGAGCTGCCGGTGAGGATCGAGGGTTTCGACATCTCCAACATCGGCGGCGAGCACACCGTTGCCTCGATGGTCGTGTTCGAGGGGGGTGCGACCAAGAAGTCGGACTACCGAAGATTCCGCGTGCGGGGCGACTCGCGCTCCGAGGGCAACGGGGGCCCTGACGATTTTGCCTCGATGGAGGAGGTGCTCTCCCGGCGGATGAACCGCTATCTCGAACAGGCCGACCTCTCGCCCCACGACGGCAAGCGCGACGAGAGCTTCGCCTCGCTCCCCTCGCTGATCGTGATCGACGGCGGCAAGGGCCAGCTCGCGGCCGGCATGCGCGCGCTGGGCCCGTTCGCCGAGCGCGGCGTCACCGTCGTCAGCCTCGCCAAGCGGCTGGAGGAGGTCTACGTGCCGGGGCGCTCGGCGCCGCTCGACCTCCCCGCCGACTCGGAGGCCTCGAAGCTGCTGCAGCGGGTCCGCGACGAGGCGCACCGCTTCGCGATCGAACACCACCGCGGCCGCCGCGACCGGGCGATGACCGGCTCGGTGCTGGACGAGCTGAAGGGCATCGGACCCGCCCGCAAGCGCGCCCTGCTCCAGCATTTCGGCTCCCCAGAGCGGTTCCTGGCGGCAACCAGGGAGGAGCTGGAGGCAGTGCCCGGGCTGCCTGGCAAAGTAGGGCGGGAGATCCACGAGCAGCTCAACAGGACGAGCTAGGAGCGATGGCCGAGTCGGCGAAGACCAAGGCGGCGCTGAAGGGCGCGGATGGACAGGGGCCCGCCGGCGAGGTGACCCTGGTCGTCATCACCGGCCACTCCGGCGCCGGCAAGTCGGAGGCGATCGCCTCCTTCGAGGACGGCGGCTACTTCTGCGTCGACAATCTGCCGCCGCGGATGATCGACAGCCTCGGCGAGCTGTTCCGCCACGAGGGCAGCGGCGTGGAGCGCGCCGCGGTCGTCTCCGACGTGCGCGGCGGCGATTACTTCGAGGACCTGGTCCAGGTGCTGGACGACCTCGAGGCGGGCGGCCTGAGGCCGATGGTCCTCTTTCTCGAGGCCGACGAGGAGGCCCTGCTCGACCGCTACAAGGAGACCCGCCGCCGCCATCCGCTGGCCCCGGAAGGGCGGATCGTCGACGGGATCCGGGCCGAGCGCGAGCTGCTGGCGCCGCTGCGCGAGCGTGCCGACGTGGTGATGGATACCAGCGACCTCAGCGGGGCCGAGCTGCGGCGGCGGATCGCCGAGGAGATGCTGGGCCGCGAGGAGAGCGGCAAGCTGGCACTGACGCTGCTCACCTTCGGCTTCAAGAACGGGCCGCCGCGCGACGCCGATCTCACCCTCGACGTCCGCTTCCTGCCCAACCCCCACTACGTCGACGAGCTGCGCCCGCTGACCGGGCTCGACGAGCAGGTCAGGGCCTACGTCGAGTCGGGGACCCAGGCCGGCGAGTTCTACGGCCGCCTGCTGCCGCTGCTCGAGTTCCTCGTCCCCGCCTACGTCGCCGAGGGCAAGAGCCACCTGACGATCGCGGTCGGCTGCACCGGCGGCCGCCACCGCTCGGTCACCGTCGCCGACCGCATCCGCCGCGACCTCGCTGCCCGCGACGACGTCATCGTGGGGGTCAAGCACCGGGACGTGGACCTCGACGGCTGAACGGCGGTACGCTCAGGCGTGAGCGCGGCCAGGGGAGCCCCGGCACCTGCTCCGCTTGTCTTTCTTCGCCCACAGGGCTAATAAGGACAAGCGGAGGGCTGACTCGCGTCCTAGCTGATCGAGCTTGGGGCGCGCACCTGTTGGCGACCGGACCCCTCCCCCGAGGCCGCCGACCTAGAATCGCCGGGCTTTGCCCGAGACGGTCATCTCCATCAGCGGTTTGCGGAAGAGCTACGGCGAGGCCGAGGCGGTGCGCGGCATCGACCTCGAGGTGATGCGCGGCGAGGTCTTCGCCTTCCTCGGTCCCAACGGCGCCGGCAAGACGACGACGGTGGAGATCCTCGAGGGTTACCGCAGGCGCAGCGGTGGGGAGGTGGCGGTGCTGGGGGAGGATCCCGAGCGGGCCGGGCGCGAGTGGCGCGAGCGGATCGGCATCGTCCTGCAGAGCGGCCGCCTCGACCCCTATCTGACGGTGCGCGAGTCGCTCGGCCTCTACGCCGGCTACTTCCGCTCGCCGCGGCCGATCGACGAGGTGGTCGAGCTGGTCGGGCTCGGGGAGAAAGCCGACGCCCGCGCGAGCAAGCTCTCCGGCGGCCAGCAGCGCCGGCTCGACGTCGGTATGGCGCTGATCGGCGACCCCGAGCTGCTCTTCCTCGACGAGCCCACCACCGGCTTCGACCCCTCGGCGCGGCGACAGGCCTGGGACGTGATCGCCGGCCTGCGCGACCTCGGCAAGACCGTCTTCCTCACCACCCACTACATGGACGAGGCGCAGCGGCTGGCCGACCGGGTGACGATCATCGCCCGTGGCGAGATCGTCGCCCGCGGGACCCCGGAGGACCTCGGCGACCGCGAGAGCCAGCCGGCGACGATCCGCTATCGCAGCGGCGGCCGCGACATCTCGGTCGAGACCTCGACGCCGGTCGAGACGCTGCACGAGCTGACCGGGCAGGCGCTGGAGCGCGGCGAGGACCTCGAGGGGCTGGAAGTGACGCGGCCGACGCTCGAGGACGTCTACCTGGAGCTGACCTCCGCCTCGGAGGCCGCCGAGTGAGCGCGGAGCGACCAAGCATCCATATCTGGTTCTCTGCGCCGGGAGCGAAGCGCGAGGCGCTGCTATGAGCGGGCTTGCCCTGGTCGGCCACCAGTTCCGCTACGACCAGAAGGCCTTCTGGCGCAACCCCGCCTCGGTCTTCTTCACGGTGATGTTCCCGGTGGTCCTGCTGCTGATCTTCGCCACGGTCTTCGGCAGCCAGACCGTCGACGTCCGCGGCGGCATCAAGACCACCACCTACTACGTGCCGGCGATCATCACCCTCTCGGTGATCTCGGCGACGATGCAGAGCCTGGCGATGTCGCTGGTGATCGCCCGCGAGGACGGCCGCCTCAAGCGCAGCCGTGGCACCCCGATGCCGCCCTGGGTCTTCATCGCCGGCCGCGTCGGCAATTCGATCGTCGTCGCGCTGATGATGCTGGTGCTGCTGGCGGCGATCGGCCGTCTCCTCTACGGCGTCGCGATCCCCTGGGACCGGCTGCCGGCGATCGTCGTCGTCCTCGTCGTCGGCGCCGCTGCCTTCTGCTGCCTCGGCATCGCCCTGACGGCGGCGATCCCCTCCCAGGACGCCGCGGCGCCGATCGTCAACGCGCTGCTGCTGCCGCTCTACTTCCTCTCCGGCGTCTTCATCCCCGACGATCAGCTGCCGAGTGGGGTCATCCACTTCGCCGACGCCTTTCCGATCCGACACTTCTTCGAGGCTTTCTTCGATGCCTACGTCCCCGCCAACGGCGCCGGCGGGGCGATCTCCTGGGGCAACCTGGCGATCGTCGCGATCTGGGGAGTCGCCGGCCTCCTCCTGGCCGTGCGCTTCTTCCGCTGGACCCCACGCTCCGGCTGAGACGCGGTCAGACGACTTTCCGGGAGACCCGCCTATAGCCTCCCGACTCATGCTCCACCACGTCCTCCTGGAGGTCTCGGACCTCGAACGCAGCGCCGCCTTCTACGACTCGATGCTGGCGCCGCTCGGCTGGCGCCGCCACTTCGAGGAGGACGAGACGATCGGCTGGGGCATCGCCAAGCCGGTCTTCTTCATCGCCGCCCACCACGAACCCCAGCCGGGCTTCGGCCTGCTCAGCTTCTCTGGGCTCGGGATCGTCGCCGTCAAGGCGGCCTGGGAGAACGGAGTCAGTTCCGGTGGCGTCAACGTCAGCGACCCCGGCGAGCGGCGCTCGCACGGGTCGGGCTCCTACTCGGCGTTCCTCAAGGACCCGGACGGGTACGAGATCGAGATCACCATCGGGTCCGACTAGGCCGACTCCCTAGGATCGGCTCCACCAGACGAATTCAGGAGGCAATGACTTCATGGCTGTGAAGGTCGGGATCAACGGTTTCGGGCGCATCGGGCGCAACGTCTTCCGCGCGGCACACGCGGCGGGGGCCGACCTCGAGTTCGTCGCCGTCAACGACCTCACAGACCCCGAGACGCTCGCCCACCTGCTCAAGTACGACTCGATCCTCGGCCGCTTCCCGGGTGAGGTGGAGGCGGGCGAGGGCTCGATCTCGATCGACGGCAAGGCGATCGAGGTGCTCTCCGAGCGCGACCCGGCGGCGCTGCCCTGGGGCGACCTCGGGGTCGAGGTGGTGATCGAGTCGACCGGGCTCTTCACCGCCCGCGCCGACGCCGCCAAGCACCTCGACGCCGGCGCCAGGAAGGTGGTCATCTCGGCCCCGGCCAAGGAGCCCGACGTGACCGTGGCGCTGGGGGTCAACTTCGACAGCGACTACGACCCGGCCAGCCACCACATCATCTCCAACGCCTCCTGTACGACCAACTGCCTGGCGCCGCTGGCCAAGGTGCTGAACGAGTCGTTCGGGATCGAACAGGGCCTGATGACGACGATCCACGCCTACACCGCCGACCAGCGCCTGCAGGACATGCCGCACAAGGACCTGCGCCGGGCGCGGGCTGCGGCGATCAACCTGATCCCGACCACGACCGGCGCCGCCAAGGCGGTCGGCCTGGTGCTGCCGGAGCTGAACGGCAGGTTGAACGGACTCGCGATCCGGGCGCCGGTGGCGACCGGCTCGGTCGTCGACCTCGTCTTCAGCACCCCGGACCCGGTCGAGCCCGACGGGGTCAACGCCGCCGTCAAGGCCGCGGCCGAGGGTCCGTTGAAGGGGATCCTCTCCTACACCGAGGACCCGATCGTCTCCACCGACATAATCCGCGACCCGCACTCCTCGATCTTCGACGCCGGCCAGACGATGGTCATCGGCGACGGGCGCATGGTCAAGGTGGTCAGCTGGTACGACAACGAGTGGGGCTACTCGAACCGCTGCGTCGAGCTGACCGGCAAGGTTCTGGCGGGCTCCTGAGCCTCGTCGGGAGGGCGCCCGTGAGCTTCTCCAAGGCAAGCGTCCGCGACGCGGAGGTGGCGGGACGGCGGGTGCTGGCCCGGGTCGACTTCAACGTGCCTCTCGAGGGCCCTGCCCCCGGACGCGAAGCGGAGGAGGTAGGTCGTGTTGTCGCCGACGACATGCGGATCCGGGCGGCGCTGCCGACGGTCGAGCTGCTGCGCGAACGCGGCGCGGCGCTGGTGCTCGCCTCGCACCTGGGGCGACCAGGGGGCAAGCCCGACCCGGCGCTCTCGCTGGCGCCGGTGGGGAGGCGGCTGGGAGAGCTGCTCGGGATCGAGGTGAGGCAGGCTCCGGCCGTCGTCGGCGGTGACGTCGACCTGATGGCCCGCGGGCTCGGCCCCGGCGACGTGCTGCTGCTGGAGAACACCCGCTTCGAGCCGGGAGAGACCGAGAACGACCCGAGGCTGGCGGAAGCGCTCGCCGAGCTGGCCGACCTCTACGTCAACGACGCCTTCGGTGCCGCCCACCGCGCCCACGCCAGCACCGAGGGCGTGGCGCACCATCTCCAGGGCTACGCCGGCCTGTTGCTGGAGCGCGAGGTGACCGAGCTGACCTCTGTGATCGAGTCGCCGCGGCGGCCGCTGGTCGTCGTCCTCGGTGGCGCCAAGGTCTCCGACAAGGTCGGCGTCATCGACCGCTTCCTCGAGGTCGCCGACCAGATCCTGATCGGCGGCGCGATGTGCTTCAGCTTCTTCCGCGCCCAGGGAATCGCCACCGGCGACTCGCTGGTCGAGGAGAAGGGGGTGAAGCTGGCGGCCGAGGCGCTGGAGCGGGCGAAGCGGTCCGATTGCGAGCTGACGCTGCCCGTCGACCTCGTCCTCGGCGAGAGCTTCGACGCCGCCACCCAGCGGCGCCAGAGCGACGGGGTGGAGGTGCCGGACGGCTGGATGGGGCTCGACATCGGCCCACGCACCGCCGAGCTCTACGCGAAGGCGGTGGCCGGAGCCGGCACGGTGCTGTGGAACGGGCCGATGGGCGCCTTCGAGATGGAGCCGTTCGCCGGCGGTACCCGCGCCGTCGCCGAGGCGGTCGCGGCCTCGCCGGGAACGACCGTGGTCGGCGGCGGCGACTCGGTCGCGGCGCTGCGCAAGTTCGGGCTCGACGGCGAGGTCGACTGGCTTTCGACTGGAGGAGGAGCATCCTTGGAGCTGCTGGAGGGAAAGAAGCTGCCTGGGGTCGAGGCCCTGCTGGACAAGGAGACGACCGATGCCTGAGCGCACCCCGTACATAGCCGCCAACTGGAAGATGCACAAGACGGTCGCCGAGGCGGCCGAGTTCGTCGACGCGCTGTTGCCGCGGATCGTGGCGACTCAGGCCGACGTCGTCATCTGCCCCGCGTTCCCGGCGCTGGGCGAGGTGGTCGAGCGCTCGCGCGGCAGCGCCGTGCGGGTCGCGGCACAGAACATGCACGAGGAGGGGTCGGGCGCCTTCACCGGCGAGGTCTCGGCGCCGATGCTGGTCGAGCTCGACGTCGAGGCGGTCGTCCTCGGCCACTCCGAGCGCCGCCAGCTCTTCGGCGAGACCGACGAGGCGCTGGCGCGCAAGGTCCCCGCCGCCCTCGCCGCCGATCTGGAGCCGATCCTCTGCGTCGGCGAGAGCGAGGCGGCGCGCGACGCCGGCGAGACCGAGGAAGTCCTCGAGCGCCAGCTCCAGGCGGACCTGGCGAGCGTCGAGTCCGGCCAGCTCGCCCGGGTCGTCGTCGCCTACGAGCCGGTCTGGGCGATCGGCACCGGCCGCATCGCGACCCCCGAGCAGGCCCAGGAGGCGTGCGCCTTCATCCGCGACGTGCTGCGCATGCGCGGCGCCGCCGCGGACAGCGCGCGGATCCTCTACGGCGGCTCGGTCACTCCGGCCAACGCGGCCGAGCTGATGTCTCAGCCCGACGTCGACGGGGCGCTGGTCGGCGGCGCCAGCCTCGACCCGGTCGACTTCGCGACGATCGTGGAAGCGGCTTGACCACCACCGTCCCCTCGCTGGCGCTGGTCATCCTCGACGGCTGGGGCCTGGCCGAGCCGGGGCCGGGCAACGCGATCTCGCTCGCCCAGACCACGGTCTTCGACCGCCTCTGGGGCCGTTTTCCCCACACCCAGCTCTCCGCCCAGGGTCGCGACGTCGGCCTCCCCGACGGGCAGATGGGCAACTCCGAGGTCGGCCACCTCAACCTCGGCGCGGGGGCGATCGTCAAGCAGGACCTGGCTCGGATCGACGACGCCATAGCGGACGGCAGCTTCTTCGAGAACGAGGCGCTGCTGGCCGCCTGCGAGCGCGCCCGCAACAGCCCCCGCGGGCGCCTGCACCTGCTCGGCCTCGTCTCCGACGGCGGCGTCCACTCCGGCTGGGAGCACATCGAGGCCTGCATCGAGCTGGCCTCCCAGGAGGGCGTTCCCGACGTCGTCTTCCACGCCTTCACCGACGGCCGCGACACGCTGCCGCACGGCGGCCGCACCTACCTGGCCGAACTGGAGCGCTGGCTGCGCCAGGCGGGGCGGGTCGCCACCGTCAGCGGCCGCTACTACGCGATGGACCGCGACACGCGCTGGGAGCGGACGAAGCTCGCCTACGACGCGATCGTCCACGCCCATGGCCTTCACGCCGCCAGCGCCGCCAAGGTGATCGAGGCCTCCTACGAGCGCGGCGAGACCGACGAGTTCGTCAAGCCGACCGCCGTCGGCGACTACGACGGCGCCGCCGAGGGCGACGTCGCGATCTTCGTCAACTTCCGCCCGGACAGGGCTCGGCAGATGACCCGCGCCCTGGCCGAGCCCGGGTTCGAGGAGTTCTCGCGTGCCGGCGGCCCGCTCCTCGACCTGACGACGATGACCTGCTACCGCAAGGGCTGGCCCTACCCGGCCGCCTTCCCCGAAGAGCGGCCGAGGACGACCCTGGCGGAGACGATCTCCAAGGCCGGCGGCCGTCAGCTGCACGTCGCCGAGACCGAGAAGTACGCCCATGTCACCTACTTCTTCAACGGCGGTCGCGAGCAGGAGATGGAGGGGGAGGAGCACTGCCTGGTCGAATCGCCGCGCGACGTGCCCACCTACGACCACAGGCCGGAGATGAGCGCCCGCGCCGCCGCCGACGCCTTCACCGGCCGCTGGCGGGAGGGCGACTACCGCTTCGGGATCATCAACTTCGCCAACCCCGACATGGTCGGCCACACCGGGGTGATCCCCGCCGCGGTAGCCGCGGTCGAAGCCGTCGACGCCTGCCTCGGCGAGGTGGTCGAGGCGGTGGAGGCGAAGGGCGGCGCCTGCATCGTCACCGCCGACCACGGCAACTGCGACCACATGCTCGAGCCCGACGGCTCGCCCAACACCGCCCACTCGCTCAACCCGGTGCCGCTGATCGTCACCGTCGAGGGCCTGGAGCTGCGCGCCGGCGGCATCCTCGCCGACGTCGCCCCGACCGCCCTGGAGCTGCTCGGCATTCCCAAACCCGAGCCGATGACCGGCCACTCGCTGATCGCGGGGGCGAGTGCTGAGTTGACCCGGCTATAGGCGGGTCAACTCAGCAACCGACTGCAATGAGGGTTGAGCCGGAGAGGCTGCGGTTCGAGATTGGGGCTCGGGACGGGGCGGCACGCACCGGCACGCTGCACACCGCGCACGGGCCAGTCGAGACGCCGGCCTTCGTCCCGCTCGCGACCAAGGGGACGGTGCGGGGGCTGGAATCCCATGAGGTCGCCGAGCTCGGCTACGAGCTGATCCTGGGGAACACCTACCACCTGTTCGTCTCCCCGGGACCGGAGCGGATTGCCGCCGCCGGCGGGCTGCACGGGTTCATGGGTTGGGACAGGGCGTTGATCACGGACTCGGGCGGATTTCAGGTGTTCTCGCTGGCGCACGGGGGCGTCGCGAACGAGGTGAAGGGGAGCGGACGGTCAGGCGGTGAGCAGGGCTCGGTGGTCGAGATCGGCGAGGAGGGGGCGCGGTTCCGCTCCTACCGCGACGGCTCGGAGCTGTTCATCTCGCCCGAGGTCTCGATGCGGGTGCAGGCCGCGCTCGGCTCCGACATCGCCCTCGTCTTCGACGAGTGCACGCCCTTCCACGCCGACCGCGACTACACCGCCCGCTCGACCGAGCGCACCCACCGCTGGCTCGACCGCTGCCTGGAGTGGCACGGGCGCGAGGGCCCCGAGCGCCAGGCCGTCTTCGGGATCGTCCAGGGCGGCGTCCACGAGGACCTGCGCCGCGAATCCGCCCAGCGCGTCTCCGAGGCCGGCGTCGACGGCCTCGCGATCGGCGGCACCCTCGGCCGCGACAAGGCGGAGATGCACGAGGTGCTGGCGATGACCGCGCCACTGCTTCCCGAGGAGGCGCCCAAGCACCTGCTCGGCATCGGCGAGGTCGACGACCTGCTCGGCGGCATTGCCCTCGGCCTCGACGTCTTCGACTGCGCCGTCCCCACCCGCCTTGCCCGCCACGGCGTAGCCCTGGCGCCGAGTCCCGGCAACCGCTTCCGCCTGGACATGCGCAAGGGGGGCTGGGTGGGCAACCGCGAACCCCTCGTCGACGGCTGTCCCTGCCCGGCCTGCCAGCACCACGACCGCGACTACGTCAGCTACCTCTCCCGCGCCGAAGAGCTGACCGCGGTCCGCCTGATCTGCCTCCACAACCTCACCTACATGCACCAACTGACCACCCACGCCCGCACGGCAATCGCCGCCGGCACCTTCGCCGCCTATCACTCCGCGATCCTCGCCGGCGCCTCTCCTTGGGCGGCTATTCGGTGTTCTTTTTGACCAGGCCCTTGACTTCTTCCACGACCTTTTCGACCGTGTTCCCGGCGACCTTCGAGACCTTCACCCCGGCGGCCTTGTCCGTGGTGATGATCACGGCGGCGGCGACCGCGGCAGCCACTAGGACAAGTGCGATCAGGGCAAGGACGTAGCGGACGAAGCGGGAGAAGGCCGAGCGCTTTCGCGGTTCGGCGGCTCGCACTGGCGCCGGTGGCGAGGAGATGCGGGGTTCCGGGCGCCTGGTCTGCGACGGCGCCGGGCGGTACTCGGTCTGGGCGGTGCGGTCGAGGTGGCGGGTGGCCGCCGTCTCGCCGCCGAGGACACGGGTGGGGGTGGTGCCCTCCTGCACCGGCAGCGTCACGTCCTCGCCCTGGAGCCCCAGGTGCAGGCCGCTGGCCAGCTCGTCGGCGCTGGCGTAGCGCCGGTTCGGGTCGCCCTCCAGGGCCCGCAGGACGGCGCCGCCGAGGGTCTCGGGGACCTCGTCGTTGTAGGTGCTCGGCGGCAGCGGCTTCTCGTTCTGCTGGCGCACCGCCAGCTCGGCCAGCGAGGAGCCCTCGTAGGGGAGGCGGCCGGTGAGGAACTGATAGAGGACGACGCCGAGGGCGTAGACGTCGGTCGCCGGCGTCGCCTCCTCGCCGCGCACCTGCTCGGGCGCCAGGTAGGCGGCGGTCCCGACCACCGAGCCGACCTGGGTGATCCGGGTCTGCTCGATCGCCCTGGCGATGCCGAAGTCGGTCAGCTTCACCGTCATCTCGCCACCGCCGACGGGGCCGCCGACGATCATCAGGTTGCCGGGCTTGACGTCGCGGTGGATGATCCCGCGCCGGTGCGCGTAGTCGAGGCCGGCGCAGGCCTGGATCCCGATCCCGGCGGCGATCTCCGGCCCCACCGGGCCGTGGCGCTGGAGGATCTGCGCCCCGGAGCGGCCCTCGACGTACTCCATGACGATGTAGTGGCGGCCGTCGTCGACGCCGGTGTCGTAGACCTGGACGATGTTGGGGTGGATCAGCTTCGCCACCGCCAGCGCCTCGCGGCGGAAGCGGGCGACGAAACGCTCGTCGTCGGAGAGGTGCTCGGCGAGAACCTTCACGGCGACGGTCCGCTCGAGGATCAGGTCGGTCGCCTTGTAGACGTTCGACATGCCGCCGGAGCCGAGCCGCTCGCCCGTCTGATAGCGGCCGGAGAGGGTTGCCGCCTCCATCAGTCGCCTTCCGCCGGCGTGCCCGGGCCGACGCCGCCGCTGCCGCCGCCGGTTTCGGCGGGCGGCACTTCTTCGCTGCCCTTTTCGTGGCCTTTTGCTTCGCCTTCGGCCTGAGGCGGGAGGGTCGGGGTCGTGGGCGTTTCCACCGGCGGTTCTTCTTCCTTGTTCGGCTTCGACTTCTCAGGCTTGGCCGGCTTTTCCTTCTTCTTTTCTTCTTCCGGTTCTATCGCGGTTTCGATCGCCGGCGCGGCTTCTTCGGTGGTCGTTTCGCATTCGGCGACGACCTGGGTGAGCCTGGTCGTGCCTTCCCGGAGCGCCTGCTTCAGCTTCTTGTCGACGCCGCCGAGCGCGTCGACCTGGGCGTTCACCGCCTGCGCCGCGTTCTCGGCGCCGATGCAGTCGCCTTCGCTCACCAGCGCCTGGACCTGGTCGAGGTTGGAGTTGATTTCGCTTGCCGTCCTGCCTGGCAGCAGGTCGGTGCCGCCGCCGCTGCCGCAGGCGACCAGTCCCAGCGCCGCGACGGCGCCGAGGGCGAGGGCAAGCGGGGATCTGCTCAAGCGACCCATGATTCGAGTCTAGACAACGGTTCGAGAGCCGTATTTTGCCTGCAATTGCGCATCACTGCCCAGCCTCGAGACGCTCCGCCAGCTGGCTCGGCAGGCCGGCCGCGAGGATCGTCTCCGCGGCCGTGGCGACGTCGTAGGGGACGCGGTGGAAGCGCGCGGTCCACTCCTCGGTGTCCAGCTCCAGCCAGGCTGCGCGGGGGTCGCCGTCCCGCGGCTGGCCGACGCTGCCCGGGTTGATCAGCCAGGCGCCACTCTCGAGGCTGAGCACCGCTCCGTCGCCGGCCTGGGCGCCCTGGGCATTGCCGGCCTTCGCCCCGTCGGGCCGGGTGAAGAAGAGGGAGATGTGGGAGTGGCCGATCAACCCGATCCGCTCCTCCTGGATGTCCAGGCCGGCTTCCGCCTGGTCGATCGAGAGCACGTACTCCCAGATCGGGTCGCGGGGGGAGGCATGGAACAAGCCGACGCCCCCGCGCGCCCCCGCCGGCTCCAGGCCGCGCAGGAACTCCAGGGTCCCCTCGCTGGCGTGTTCCCGGGTCCACTCCACAGCCACCGCCGCGGTCTCCGAGAAGGAGGCGATGTCGAGCCCATCGAGCACCGCCAGGTCGTGGTTGCCGACCAGGCAGACGTCGCAGCGTTCCTGGATCAGATCCGCGCAGGCATCGGGCTGGGCGCCGTAGCCGACCACGTCGCCGAGGCACCAGAGCTCTTCGGCGCCGGCCTCTTCGATCGCCGCCAGAACGGCCTCGAGAGCGGGCTGGTTGGAGTGGACATCGCTGAGGACGGCTACGCGCAAGCGGCCAGCGTACCCTGGGCCAGCTTGGAGGCCTGGCCCATGCCAGGCCTCCGGTCCATACGATTGGCCGGTGACCGCCACCGATTCGATCGCCGAGCTGCGCGGCGCCGTCGACCATGCGGCGCGGGCCCTGCGCGGCGGCGAGCGCACCGAGCCCGCGCCCTCCCTCGACCGCCCGCCGAAGCCGGAGCTGGGCGACTACAGCTCCAACGCGGCGATGTTGCTGGCGGGGCCGCTGGGGGACAACCCGCATGCCGTCGCCGAGCGGCTGCGCACCGAGCTGGAGCGCGACCTGAGCGGCGCCGGCAGTGTCGAGCGGATCGAGGTCGCCGGGCCGGGCTTCGTCAACCTCTTCCTCTCCGACGCCTGGTACCGGCGCGCCCTGGCGGCCCTCGTCGCCGCCGGAGATAGCCTCGGCCCGGCCCCGACCGAGAGTCCGGAGCGGGTCCTGGTCGAGTTCGTCTCCGCCAACCCGACCGGCCCGCTGCACGTCGGCGGCGGTCGGCACGCCGCCTACGGCGACGCCCTGGTGCGGCTGCTGGAGGCCGTCGGCCACGACGTGCGGCGCGAGTTCTACGTCAACGACGCCGGCGGCCAGGTTGGCCGCTTCGCTGACTCGATCGCCGCCCGGATGACCGGCGCCAAGCCGCCCGAGGACGGCTACGAAGGCGAGTACGTCGCCGAGCTGGCCGAGCGGATCGCCGCCGAGGGCGTCGACCCGGCCGACCGTGAGGCGCTGGGCCGGCGCGGGATCGAGCTGGTCCTCGAGGGGGTGCGGGCGACCCTCGAGCGCTTCGGCGTTCGCTTCGATACCTGGTTCTCCGAGCGCGACCTCTACCAGCGCGGCGAGGTCGACGCCGCTCTCGCCGATCTCGACGAGCGCGGTCACACATACCGCAGCGAAGACGCCCTCTGGCTGCGCACGACCGACTTCGGCGACGACAAGGACCGGGTCCTGATCCGCTCCAACGGCGAGCCGACCTACCTCGCCGCCGACGTCGCCTACCACTGGGACAAGCTGCAGCGAGGCTTCGAGCGGTTGATCGACGTGCTCGGCGCCGACCACCATGGCTACGTGCCGCGGATCCGGGCGGCGATCGAGGCGCTGGGAGCCGACCCCGGAGCCTTCGAGGCGCTGATCATGAGCCTGGTCCACATCGTCGAAGAGGGCGAGCGGGCGCAGATGTCCAAGCGCAGCGGCGACTTCGTCTCCCTCGACGAGCTGCTCGACGACATCGGCGTCGACGCGACCCGCTGGTTCATGCTCTGGCGCAGCCACGAGACCACAGTCGACCTCGATCTCGAGCTGGCCCGCAGCCAGTCCAGCGAGAACCCGGTCTACTACGTCCAGTACGCGCACGCGCGGATCGCCGGCATCCTGCGCAAGGCCGGCGCGGCGGTCGATGACGCCGCCGGGCTCGACCCCGAGGCGCCGGCCGCGGCGATCGAGCCGAGCGAGAGGGCGCTGATCAAGCGCCTGCTGGAGTTTCCCGAGGAGGTTCGCGAGTCGTCCGCGCGGCGGGCGCCGCACCGGATCTGCGCCTACTCGACCGCGGTCGCCGCCGACTTCCACGCCTTCTACCGCGACTGTCAGGTCGTCGGCGCCGAGGGCGAGGGCGTCGAGCGCTCGCGGCTGGCGCTCTGCCTCTGCGCGAAGCGGACGATCTCCGAGGCGCTGGGGCTGCTCGGGATCTCCGCCCCCGAGCGGATGTGATGCTCGGCGGGCGCGGCAAGCTGCCCGTCCTGGCCGAGATCTTCGGCCCGGCGCCCGCCGAGCGGGTCTGGTCGTTGCGCCGCGCCGACTTCGCGGCGCTCGCCAAGCTTCAGGGAACGTTGGACGAGCACCTCGCCGTGCTCGTCACCGGCGACGAGGCAGCGGCCGGAGCGGCCGCGCTCGCGGGCGCCGCAAGCGCCGCCGGGCGGCGCACCGCGCTGCTCGAGTGCGACCTCGCCCGGCCTCGGTTGGCGACGGAGCTCGGCCTTTCTCCGGCGCCTGGCCTGCACGAGTACCTGCGCTGGGAGGTCACGGCCCCCGAGATCCTCCAGCCCCTTGCCCTCGCCGGCGCGGCGTCGCGAGGGACGTCGGATCCACTGGTCTGCATCGTCGCCGGCAGGAGCGCCACCGACCCGGCGACGCTGATCAGCCTGGAGAGCTTCCGGCACGCGACCGCCAAGCTGCGCGGCGCCTACGACCTGGTCGTCCTCGCCGGTCCGCCGCTCGAGTCGAGCGGCGGACCGCTGGAGGCCGTCGCGGCCCAGGCGGACACGCTCCTGGCGGCCGTCTCTCCCGCCGCGATCTCGGGCCGGGCCGGCCGGAAGCTGCGCGCCGCGCTGCGAAAGCTGCCTGTCGAGGCCCGGGGCGCGATCGTCGTCGGCGAAGCCTGAGCCTCGGGCTCAGAGGTCGTAGCGGGCCAGGTCGGCCTCGAGGCGCTCGGCGTCCTCGGCGCTCGGCCCGCCGGCTGGCGGCGGACCGCCGCGGTCGGGTGGGTCGCCGGCGCGGCGCCACCTCAGCGCTCCGAGCGCCAGCGCGATCGAGGCAACGACGAAGGCGATCACCGGCACCAGGTAGGCGGAGAGGTCGAAGCCCGAGCCCTGCGGCAGCGCCAGGACCTCGTTGCCGTACTCGGCCACGAGCGCGTCCTTGATCTGCCCCTTCGTCCGCCCTTCGGCGACCAGCCGTGAGATGAAGGCTTTCTCCCGCTGCGCCTGGGGCGATTCAGCCAGCTCCAGCAGGGTGCCGCAGACGGGGCACATCACTTCGGACTCGATTTCGGTGAGGGAGGTCTGCGGCACCGCCGCGGCCGCGCTCAGCGACAATGGCGCCAGCAGCGCCGTTGCCAGCGCCAGCAGCGCGGCGAGCGCGGCCCGCCCCCTCATGAGCGGCCACCCGCCAGCAGCGGCGCCACTTCGCGATTCAGGTATTCGTCGGTGACCGGCCCGCGCAGCAGCAGGCGCACCTTGCCCTTGGGGTCGATGAGGAAGTTCTCCGGCACCCCCGTGGTCCCGAAGTCATGGGCCGCGGAGCCGTCGCCGTCGCGCAGCTGCGGGTAGCTGAGCCCGAAGCGACGCACGAAGGCGCGACCATCGCCGCTGAGGTCGCGGCTGTCGATGCCGAGGACGGTGAAGCCGCCGCCGCCGTGGTGGCGCTGGAAGCTCTCCAGGGCCGGCGCCTCCTCGCGGCAGGGGACACACCACGAGGCCCAGAAGTTGACCAGCACCCAGCGGCCGCGGTAGTCCGCGAGCGAGCCGGTGCCGCCGCCTTCGAGCCGGGGGAGGGGGGAGGCGGGTGCGACCTCGCCGAGGGCGACGCCGGAGGAGCCTTTGCTGAGCAGGCCGAAGGTGAGCAGGCCGACGACGGCCAGCACGGCGAGGACGGCTATGGCGGAGCGAGCGCTCACAGAGCGCCGAAGGTTAGAACCCACCCGCTTCCGGCAACAGCCCGCCGGCCGTAGAATCAGGCGGCAGCGCGGACGTACTCAGGGTCGAACGGTCCCGACGAGGCTCCCCTCGCCCTGAGCCCGGCCGAGGAGCGACGCCTGCTGTCGGGGTACATGACCGACCGAATGCGCAGGTGGCTGGACGAGCCGCTTCTCGCGCTCGGCGGCGAAACTCCCCGCGAGGCGGTCGCGGGGGAACGGCGCGACGAGGCGGTCAGGCTCGTGCGCGGCATCGAGACCCACACCGATCGCGCCCGGCGTCGCGGCGAGCCCGGCGCCGAAGTGGCCTGGCTGCGCGCCGAGCTCGCGATCGACGACGAGCTCGCCGCCTGACGATTCGCTGCCAGCACGCGGTGATCGACTTCGAGGACGTAAAGTCGCACGGCGACCGCAAGGCGGTCTTCAACCTGGTCCAGAAGCTGAAGGACGTCGGCCCCGACCTACCTTCTCCGCACATGAAGTCGTTGAAGGGAAGGCCGGACCTGTTCGAGCTGCGCCCGAGCTTCTGCTCCTCGCGCAAAGCGGCGTTGTCGTCAAGATTCGCGCTGAATCGCCCCCGCAGAAGCCCAGCCGTTAGACAACGCTCCGGACGTTCCATAAGATCAGCTTCAAGCTTCGATGAAGGCGGGGGCAAAATGCGAAAGAGACCGAGCGTCATCTTGTAGGTGGCATCGTCGCGCTTGCGCTGATCAGTGCGGGCGAGCTGGTGTCATCATCCAGTGCTGTGCCGATGCGCTTAGCACTCGCCAAGCGCCACCGGACGATCTACTTCTTTACCATTCCCGAGGCGCCGGTCAACAAGCATAATCCGCTGGTCATACACCCGTCAGGTTTGCCGCTGTTTCAAGACGGCCAGTGGATCCTTGAAAAGCTGCACTGGACTGGCTGGGGCTCGAGCGTTGCCCATGCTCAGGGTCTCAGTAGCTCGAGTAACGACAAACCGAATGCCGAGGAAGGCAAGCGGATTATCACGTGGGCCAAGGTCACGCTGTCAAAGCCCGTGCGCTTCCGAGGTCATGAGGTATATAGCTGCTTCCGCGTGAAGGTTCCCCCTCCGGCATCCTATCCCGATTTGTGCCTCCAGCGATCGGGCGGCTACGTCGGGCTCTTACCCCCCGGTTCTGGGAAACCTGTCGGCTCGGGGACGACCGCGCCCGGCCCGCGACGTCTGAGTGACTTCCTCTCGCTGGATCACAAGGTCTGGTGTGTGTTCTCGGAATTCTTGCGAGAAGTGAACTGTGGCACCGAACCGGAACCCCCGACGCGAGCAGCACGCATTGACGCGCATGGCCGGGTCTCCATCTGCTCGGTTTTGCAGTTGGAAATTCCGCCCGGGGGCCACGTGCCGTTGGGCTGCTATCAGAACTGGCCCTCGCCAGCGGAACATACGCCCGTACTGCGCTATGGGGAACAGACGGTATTCGGCGGCTTCCGCTGCAGCTCTGCGACGAACGGGATCACCTGCATAGAGGTCGATGGTACGGCCAAAGGGAAGGGCTTCAGGATCAACAAGGACGAAGCCGTTCGCGTCACGGTAGGCGGCGCCTCCCGTGCGGCCCATCATCACCAACAGGTTGAGCGGGTTCGGCGGCACTTGATAAAAGGCGCAACCTCGCATGTTTCACTGTGGGCGGCGCTTGGCGGAAAAGTCAGGCCATTCACTCACCCGGAGTGCTCGCGGAACTGCTGTGCGCCGCCAGACCCGTTCCCCCCCCCAAGCACACCGGCGACGCCGAGGGCGACCCAGGCTTTGTCTTCTTGCGGTCGGTCGGGAACCCTCGACTGGCCCGGCTGAGCCAATACTCCTGGGAAAAGGAAGGTGGCTGGGAAAGCAAGCATCGGGCTGCGCTCGGAAGCGGCCAAACATGGAGGCGCAGTGGGTTCGGCGTGACGTGTGCCATCCGTGCGGATGCGATTCGCTGCGCCAACCAGTCACACCACGGCTTCACAATCACCCGCGGCGCATACCGCGCATTTTGAGAGGCCCTCCGAAGGAAAATTGAGCCCGACCGGGTCTGACGGAAACCTTAGACCAAAGTGTCGCCCGAAGTGGGGGAATTCCATCATGACGTTTCTCAAGTCATTTGGCGCTGTTTCCGCACGAGCGTCTGGTTTCCGCACGAGGCAACTGGCGGATTTCGCTTGCCTCAAAGGTGCCACCGCAGCTGGGGCGAAATGAGGTAGGCCGAGTTCCAGCGCGACCGCCTGAGTGCTGCTTTCGCGCGAGAGCGGGGGCGTGTACAAATCCTTGGTTCAGCCTGGTCCAATGACTGGAGCCAACCGATCTCAAGTCGAACCGCCTTGCGCGGTTTCCTGGCGGTCATGTCTCGCTTGACGGCCAAGCGGAGCCGCCGGCGAACCGGGCTTAGTAGCGTCACCGCAGATGATTCGGCAGGCGAGGACTCGACAGTCCTTAGTTGCTTTTGGAGGTTAGGCAAGGGTTTTGCGAGGCGACGTTTGTTGTCAGCAGCGCATGGATCGTGCCGGTGACGCGCTCGGCCACCGCCGCCGGCGTGGGGGCATCCAGCTTGCCGTCCAGGTGCAAGAACGCGAGCCCGTGGACGAGCGCCCAGATCGCCGGCGCCAACGCCTCGGGATCGGATTGCGGAAAGCACCGGGCGACGATTTCGCGCAGGTAGAGCGATACCGCCGCGGTCGCGGCGACGCGCTCGTCGTTGTCCCGGTCGCACGGCTCCCCGAACATGATCCGGAACAAAGCGGGCCGCTCCAGCGCGAACTGGACGTAGGCCACCGCCACGCTGGCCAGCTGCTCCGGGGTCGACGGCGAGGGGTGGGCCGCCCCCAGGCGCTCGGCGAGCTCGCGATAGCCGACCGCGGCGACGGCCGAGACGAGCGCTTCGCGGTCCTCGTAGTGCCGGTAGGGGGCGGCCGGCGAGACCCCGGCCCGACGCGCGACCGCGCGCAGCGACAGCGCCGTCTCGCCCTCCTCTTCGAGCAGCTCCAGCGCCGCGCTGAGGCAGGCGGCGCGCAGGTCGCCGTGGTGGTAGGTCACGTTGGCTTGGGGCATCGTGCGGATCGATGTTGACAGCGCTTACGGCGAGCGAGTAATGTAAACATCGCTAACATCATAGTTGAGCCGCAGGGGTGCTTTCGATGTCGACAGAGCTGTTCTCTCCATTGGTGCTGCGATCGGGGGCGACCCTCCGTAACCGGATCGCGAAGGCGGCGATGGAGGAGGGTATGGCCGGCAGCGCCCAGCTTCCCGACGAGAGGCTGATCTCGCTGTATCGCCGCTGGGGTGACGGCGGAGCGGGCCTTCTGATCACCGGGAACGTGATGGTCCACGCCGAGGCGATGACCGGACCCGGTGGGGTCGTGCTCGACGATCGCGCGCAACTTGAGCCGTTCACCCGCTGGGCGCAGGCCGGGAAGGCCGGCGGCGCCGCGCTGTGGATGCAGCTGAGCCACCCCGGCCGACAGGTGCAGGCGCGGATGCCCGGCGTTGTCTGGGGGCCCTCGGCGATCGCGGTCGAGCTCGGGAAACACAGCAAGCGCTTCGGCCGGCCGGTGGCGATGACCGAGGAGCAGATCGACGCGACGACTAAGCGGTTCGCGGCCGCCGCTGTCCTAGCCGAGCGGGCCGGATTCGACGGCGTCGAGGTCCACGCCGCGCATGGCTATCTGCTCTCGCAGTTCCTCTCTCCGCTGGTCAACAGGCGAAGCGACCGCTGGGGCGGGCCACTGGAGAACCGCGCCCGGCTCCTGCTCGATGTCGTCCGCGCGATCCGAGCGGTCGTCTCCCCGTCCTTCGCGGTCGCGGTCAAGCTGAACTCGGCGGACTTTCAGCGCGGCGGGTTCGATGCCGACGACGCGGGCAGGGTGATCGCGATGCTCGAGCCGCTCGGAGTCGATCTGGTCGAGCTGTCTGGCGGCAGTTACGAAAGCCCGGCGATGGCGGGCCGCCCGGCGGACGCTCGGACGGTGGCGCGAGAGGCGTACTTCCTGGAGCTCGCCGCCGAGCTCGCCAGGACCAGTCTGCTGCCGCTGATGCTGACCGGCGGGATCACGCGCCGCGAGACCGGCGAAGAGGTTCTCGCAAGCGGCGTCGCGCTGATCGGCATGGGGACCGCGATCGCGGTCACACCGGACCTCCCGAACCGCTGGCGGGCCGGACATGAGGCGGCCGAGCAGCTGAAGCCGATTAGCTGGTCGGATAAGACGCTCGCGTCCGCCGCGAGCATGTCGCTGGTGCGCCATCAGATGCGCCGCATCACGCGCGGCAAGGACCCATCGGGCAAGACCCACCCGCTGCATGCCTTGGTCTGCGACCAACGCCTGCAGCGCCGTGCGCTTGGCCGCTACCGTGTGTGGCTGGAGGAGCGAGCGTGAGATGAAGGCAGCGGTGATCTACGAGAACGGCCCGCCGGAGGCGCTTCGCTACGAGGAGGCGCCCGATCCCGAGTGCCCGGACGGCTGCGCCGTCATCGACGCCGAGGCGATCAGCATCGAGGGAGGAGACCTGCTTGCCCGCGCGGCCTCGCCTCCGCCCGCGGTCCCGTGGATCGTCGGCTACCTGAGCGCGGGCACCGTCAGCGAAGTTGCCGCGGGCGTCGACTCACCCGCGGTGGGTGACCGGGCCGTCGCCCTCAACGCCGCCGGCTCCCACGCCGCCAGGCGGGCGGTTCCGGCGGCGATGACGTGGCCGATCCCCGCCGGGCTCGACGCCGCCCGCGCCGCCTCGGTCCCGGTCGCCTTCGGAACTGCGTCCGAGTGCCTGTTCACCGCCGGTAACCTGGCCGAGGGCGAGACGGTCCTGATTCACGCTGGCGCCGGCGGGGTCGGCGTGGCCGCGATCCAGCTCGCCAAGCGAGCCGGCGCGACGGTGATCGCGACCGCTTCCAGCGACGAGAAGCTGGAGCGGCTGAAGACCCTCGGCCTCGACCACGGCATCAACTACGCGAGCGAGAGCTTCGTCGAGCGCACCGACGAGCTGACCGACTCGAACGGAGTGAGCGTCGTCCTCGACCCGATCGGCGGCCAGAATCTCATCGACAGCGTCGGCGTTCTCGCCTACCGGGGAACGCTGGTCAGCGTCGGGGTGGCCGCGCGGGCTGGCTCGGCGATCGAGGCGCAGTCGCTCTGGGCGCGCAACAACACGCTGCGCGGGGTCTACCTCGGCGGCGCGATCGTCGCCGAGTACGAGCGGGTCCACTCGATGATCTGCGACCTCTTGGAGCGCGTCGCGAGCGGCGAGCTCCAGGTCGAGATCGACCGCAGCTTCCCGCTCGCCGAAGCCGCGGCGGCGCATGAGTACGTCGAGAGCCGCAAGGCTTTCGGCCGGGTCGTCATGACGCCCTGACGTCTACGCCGGCCCTCACCCGGCAGCCGGGTCTCAGGCCTGGGCTCCGCTGTGCGGCGCACGACAACACACCCGGCTCGCGACCGGAGAGTGTTAGGCAGGTGCCCCACCCCGCCATCCGAAGAAAACACCCCGAGCCACCCGACCACGGCTGGGTGATCTCGTTCGGTTGCAAGCCAACCGGCAAGCTGCGGCGCCTCAAGGTCGACACCGACCCGGCCGCCGATGCCGGCCGATCGAAGTTCCTGCCCCTGCGGTGAAGTCCACCATGCGACCGTCTCCCGTACCGGCGCCGGCGCCCCGCTGAGGAGCCTTCGACCTCGAGGTCGCCTCGCTCAACGAGCTGCGCTGATCCGGCTAGCGGAGATCAGTCGATCGATTCCGCCGGCGCGACCCACTGGCTGGTGAAGGCGAGCACGGTCGCGAGGGTGTCGAAGTGGCGGTCGTAATGCAGCACCCCGAATCCCCGCTCCGCTGCTGCGGCGGCGATGAGTGCGTCAGGGATCCTGACCCGGTGGGCGCCGGCGGCACCGCGCTGGGCCAGCTCGCGCATCGCCCAGGTCGCGGCGTCGGTGACCGAGCAGCTGATCGGCGCCTGGCGAAAGCCCGCCATCGCCACCGCGACGCGCTCGACGGCGTCGCGGCCAGGCGCGTCGAAGATCATCTCCATCGTCACCGGCGCGCAGGCGATCAGTTCACCTGCTTTCACCACCTCGCGCCATTGCGGCGCGACCTCCCTGGCGCCGGCGCGCGCCCAGGCGGAGGTGTCGGCCACCCAGGGGCCCTTGGGCCAGCTCACCGGCCCCAGGCGCGCTCGCGGGCGTTCCGCAAGCGCTCGAGGTCAAGACCGGAAGTGCCGTCGGCGACGCTGAGCGCGAAGTCCGCGGCCTTCCTCTCGGCGACCTCGTCGCCCTCGAAGGCCTCTGCGCCCCGCAGCGCTAGCTCCCGCACGACCTTCGAAGTCGGCGTCGCGGGGCCCATCGCGGCGCGGCCGCGCTTGATCGCGCGATCCAAGGCCGGGTCGCGGGGAACCTGCACGCGGTCGTTGCGCTGCTTACGCTGCGTTGCCATCGGCTGAGTGTACCCGCTGACGGGTACCAGAGGCAGGCCCTCGCCGAAGTTTGCCGCTTTTCGACCGATTCCCAACACCACCTGTTGGGTTTTTGTTGGGTTTTGTTGGGGAGGTGCGCCACCGCCGCTTTGAGATCGCGTCACAAATGGGGCCTTCTTGATGGGAAATCTGCGCCTCAAGCGGCCCGCGGGTCCGAGAATAGAGTTGTTTAGGGTGGGGGCTCCCGCTCTACGAGCGCGTCGAAACGGCTTGGGAATGGGAAATATCTCGACGGTCGGCGGCCGGACCGAACGGATAGAGTGGGGGTTGGCTCTCGCTCTAGCGGAGCGGGATAACCGTTCCAGATGCCTCTAAAATGGCTCTGGAATCAGGAATTCAGCACGCGGACGTAGCTCAGCTGGTAGAGCGCGAGCTTCCCAAGCTCGAGGTCGCGGGTTCGAGACCCGTCGTCCGCTTTCCACGGACTCTCGGCGCCGCCTGGGCGGAGGTTGGGATCCGGTAGAAGTGCTCGGTCGCGCCGCGCACCTGGCACTGGCGGGCGAGCTCGATCAGCTTCGCTTTGGCCAGCTCGGTGACGTGGTAGTTGGTGTTGCTGAGGGGGATCTGCAGCTCCTGGCTGAGATCGCTTGGCGAGAGGGTTCGTCCCCCGTCCATTCCGAGGATCGCCCGGGCCAGCCGTTCCCAGTCGACCGGGAGAGATGCCTGCTCACTCCCGTTGGCGCGGACCCCGTCATGGCCGTTGGCTGAGTGACCGTTGCGCCTTTGCATGGAAAGGAAGATACCAAAAATTATTGATTCATGTCGTTAAAATCGGGTAGCGTTTGCTCTGGGATGAATCGGGAAATAGAGGAGGCCATGGGAGGTCGAGCGAGGGTTCTCGCCTTGATCGCCTTCGCCTTCGTCGCCGTTGCGTTGCTCGCGCCGGCACTGGCCGTTGCCGACACGGGCAACATCATTGAAAAAAGCCCCACGTCCGAACCGGCGGCGAGTTCCGGCTGGCAGGCCGGTACCTGCACCGCCGAACCAGCCGAACCCGGAAAGTGCTCGATCGCAACGCCGAGCCTGTTCTTCGAACAGGCCTCCGGCCACCCCAACTGGGGCTTCACCCAGTTCATCGTCAAACACAAACCGGGGATCCTGCCAATAGAAACCAAAGTCCCCGTCGGGGAAGTGAAGACGATTCGGGTCGATCTCCCGGTGGGCTTCAGCGTCAACCCCGGAGCGACCGAACGGTGTCCGCGCTCGGTCTACGAACCCACCCCGGGGAAACCGGAACACGTTGACGAATGCGCCACCTCAAACCCCGGCTCCGAAGTCGGCGTGAGCCAGGTTGAAGTTTCAATAGCCGGCGTTCCGAAAGCCCCGCAGCCGGGCGTCACGATAGTGCCCGTCTTCAACGTCGAACCGAAAGATGGACAGTCCGCGCGCTTCGGGCTCGAACTGGGGGGCAACCCGGTGTTCCTGGAAGGCGACGTCGCCTGGTGGAGCGATTACCACGAGGGGTTCACGATCCACGTGCCGGCGGCCCTCCCGCAAGAACTCGCGGAACTGCTCGGAGCGACGACGGGCCAAGAAGGGCTGATCCTGAGAAATCGCCTCCCCTTCGAAGGCCGTTCCGGCGACGAAACTTTTCTGACTACCCCCACCACCTGCTTCGGGCCCGCATATGCGGATTCGTGGACCAAAGGAGAAGCGCCCAACGGGCCCTCCGGCTCGATCTACTCGACCCTCCTGCGGGCCGATTCCGTCGCAGAACCCAATCCGACGTTCCCCGAAGGCTCGTCCTTCTTCGAGTCGTCGATCCCGCCTATCAGTGAATTGCACGGACCGGGGACCGATCCGAAAGAATGCGAAACGATCCCGTACAAACCGGCGATCGAAGTCGAACCGAATACCGCGCAGACGAACTCGCCCTCAGGCGCCGCGGTCGACATCACGGTGCCACACCTGTTTCCCAACTACATCACCGAAGAAGGCGAACAGGACAGTTCCCAGACTCGCAACGCGAAGGTGACCCTGCCCCTGCGGATGGGGATCAACCCCTCCGCCGCCAACGGCCTCAAAGTCTGCACTGACGCCCAGTTCGGCAAGGGCACGAAAAACCCGATCGGCTGCCCGGCGGAGTCGATAGTCGGAAGGGCGAAAATCGTCTCGCCGCCTCTCGAAGACATCGGGAAACCGCAGCCGGAAGAAGACCTCGAAGGGAATGTCTACGTCGCCAAGCAGCTCAGCCGCGACCCGACCTCCGGCAACGAGTACCGGATCTTCGTCGAAGCCAAATCGGACAGATACGGGATTTCGGTGCGGCTGATCGGCAACGTCAGCGCCAACCCGATCACCGGCCAGCTGACGACGACTTTCGCCGACACCCCACAGGTCCCGTTCACCTCGTTCAAATTGACCCTCAACGGCGGGCCGCGCGCGGTTCTCAGCAGCCCGCCGACCTGCGGTCCCAACGACACCGTCACCGTGATGACGCCCTGGTCCGGGAACCTGCCGGCGATCCCCGGCGACGGCTTCACGTTGACCAGCGCTCCGGGCGGCGGCAAATGCGCGAAAACGATGGCCGAACGGCCCTTCGCCCCGAGCTTCAGCGCAGCTCCGAGCAGCACCAAGGCCGGAGCCTTCAGCCCGATGTCGATTCGGATCTCACGGCCCGACGGGCAACAGGAGCTGAAAGGCACCGACATCCTCCTGGCACCGGGAATGAGCGGCAAGCTGGCCGGCATCCCCTACTGCCCGGAGAGCGCGCTCGCCGCCGCCGCCGCCAACGCCGGCGAAGCCGAGAAGGCGAGCTCGAGCTGCCCGGCCAAAAGCCTGGTTGGCAGCGCCGTGGTCCAGGCCGGCACCGGCTCGCAGCCGCTGCGCATCGACGGCGGCAAGGTCTTCCTCTCGGGTCCCTACAAGGGGGCCCCTCTCTCCCTGGCAGTCGTCACCCCCGCCACGGCCGGGCCCTTTGACTTGGGCACGTCCGTGGTGAGGGTGGCACTGTTCGTCGAACCGGAAACGGCGCAGGTCCACGCCGTCTCGGACCCGATCCCGGACGTCTTCGGCGGTACGCAGCTCAGCGTCCGCTCGGTCGACATCAACCTCGACCGGCCGAAGTTCACCCTCAACCCGACCAGCTGCGGTCCGCTGGTCACGACTGGCGTGCTGAAGGGAGGCGGGGCCGACCCGGCCAATCCGGCGGCCTTCAGCGCCTTCCCCGTCAGCGCCCCGTTCCAGACCAGCGAATGCGGTGCCCTCGACTTCAAACCGAAGCTGTACACGCGGCTGATCGGGGGGCGCAAGACGACCAAGCGCTCCCAGCACCCGAAATTCCGCGCCGTCCTGATCGCCCGCGAAGGCGATGCCAATATCGGCCGCGCCGCGCTGACCCTGCCGCACTCCCAGTTCCTCGACCAGGGCCACATCCGCACCATCTGCACCCGCGTCCAGCTGGCCGCGCACGAATGCCCGCAGGGCTCCATCTACGGCTACGCGCGAGCGCAGTCGCCGCTGCTCGACGACGAACTCGCCGGGCCGGTCTACCTGGTCTCCTCCAGCCACGAACTGCCGGACCTGCTCGTCGACCTCAGGGGCCAGGTCAACGTGCAGCTGCACGGGATCATCAGCGCCGCCAAGGCCCGGATCAAGAACGTCTTCTACCCCGTGCCCGACGTCCCGGTCAGCAAGTTCGTGCTGACGATGAAAGGCGGCAAACGCGGTCTCCTGGTCAACTCGCGCAACCTCTGCGCGCGGCCGTCCTTCTCCTTCATGAACTTCAAAGCCCAGAACGGCAAGCAGCTGCGCAAGAAGCGGCTGCCGCTGCGGGTGCCGGCCTGCGGCGGTAGCGGCGGCAAGCGTCACGGGCGCTGATTGAGGTCTCCTCCGAGCGGGTATGACCGTGGGCAGGGGCCTCCTCCAAAGCGGGGGCGGGCCGGGGAAAGGGGACGGAGGAGGAGGTTAGATGAGGAACCGGGCAGGGATCTTGGGGGCGCTTGCCTTCATCGTCGCGGCGCTCGTGCTCGTCCTCATGGCCGCGCCGGCCGCCCGGGCCGTGGACATCATCGAAGCGCAGTCGGAAACCGCCCAGGCCGGTTGGCAAGCCGGTACCTGCAAATCGGACACGCCGATCCAGTGTTCGCCGGAAACCAAAAGCCAGTTCTTCACCCAGGCGGCGGGGCATCCCCCTATCGGCTTCACGCAGATCTACGTCAGGCACTCTGGACTCTTTGAAGAACCGGTCGGCAACCTGAAGACCGTGCTTGTCGACCTTCCGCCAGGTCTCAGCGTCAATCCTCAGGCGACCCTGCAATGTGAATTGGAAGGGGGAAAATTCCCCCTGGCGGGATGCCCGGCGACCACCAAAGTCGGCACCAGTGCCGTTACCGCATCCGTCGGAATCCCACCGGTCAGCCTCCCGCCCACCACGGTTCCGGGAATTCCCGTCTACAACCTCGTTCCCCGGCCGGGGGAACCGGCGCGCTTCGGCTTCACCCTGCCCCTCGGCCTCGGCGAAGTCTTCCTCAACGCGGGGGTCAACTGGGAGGGCGACTACCACGAGTACTTCACCATCCACGTCCCCAGCGTCCCGGCGGTGAGGATCCTCAAAAATCGCCTCGTGTTCGAAGGCACGAAAGGCGGCAGCGGGCTTCCCACCGAAACCGGCGGAGCCTTTCTGACCACGCCGAGCACCTGCTTCAACTCCGAAGTCGAACCCTTCAAGCGCCTTTACGCGACCTTCCTCCACGCCGACTCGGTCGAAGAATCGGCGCCCGAAGACGGCTACGACGTCGCCGCCCCGGCGCCGCCGAGCGCCGCCTTCGTCGCCGGCTCCCAGGCGCTGGGTGCGCCGCTGCCCATAGGCGTGAAACCGGATGGCTGCGACAAAGTCCCCTTCGAACCGTCGACCTCGGCCGACCCGGGCACGACCCAGACCGACTCTCCGGCGGGGGCGACCGTCAACGTCAACGTCCCGTTCGCCCCGCCGGCGCCCGTCTACCAGTCGAACGTGAGGGAGGCTCGGGTCACCCTTCCTCGAGGGCTTGGGATCAATCCGTCGGCGGCCGAAGGGCTGCAGGCTTGCAGCGACCAACAGTTCGGCAAGGGAACGAGGAGCCCTCCCGACGGCACCCTTACCGGCAACGTCTACCTCGCCCAGCAGCTGAGCCGGGATCCCACCTCGGGCGACGAGTACCGGATCTTCCTCGACGCCGAGTCGCCCAGCCGCGGGCTCTCCGTGCGCCTGGTCGCGAACGTCGTCGCCGATCCCCGGACCGGCCAGCTCACCGGGGTGGTGCGCGAAGCCCCACAGGTGCCCTTCAGCCTGGTGCGGGTCAAGCTCGACGGTGGCCCGCGGGCGACCTTGAGCAGCCCGCCGACCTGCGGTCCCAACGCGACCGCGCACGCGATGACCGCCTGGTCGGGAACGCCGGACGGCGGCCCACTGGACAAAGGCTTCACCCTGACCGGCGCCCCTGGCGGCGGCGCCTGCGCGAAGTCGATGGCGGAACGGCCCTTCTCGCCCGGCTTCTCGGCCAGCCCCGGCAGCACGGCCGCCCGCGCCTTTACGCCGTTCTCGCTGCAGATCACGCGCAACGACGGCCAGCAGGAGATCAAAGGGGTGGACCTGACGCTGCCGCCGGGCGCCACCGCCAAGCTCAAGGGGGTGCCCTATTGCCCGCCCTTGGCGCTGGCCGCTGCTGCCGATCGCTCCGGCGCGGCCGAGAAGTCCAATTCGAGCTGCCCAGACCAGAGCCAGGTCGGGGTCGCGTCGATCACCGCCGGCACCGGCCCCTCGCCGCAGCACGTCCAGGGCAAGGCCTACCTCGCCGGCGGCTACCAGGGGGCGCCGCTCTCGATGGCGATCGTCGTGCCGGGAGTTGCCGGCCCATTCGACCTTGGCAACGACGTCGTCAGGGTGCCGCTCTTCGTCGATCCGGAAACGGCGCAGATCCATCCCAAGACCGATCAGATCCCCGATGTCTTCGGCGGCACCAAACTCGACCTCCGCTCGGTCGCCGTCAACGTCAACCGCAAGGAATTCACCCTCAACGGGACCAACTGCTCGAAGCTGTCGACCGTGGGCGCGCTGCGGGGCGGAGGGGCCGACCCGACCAACCCGGCGACCTTCTCGACCTTCCCGGTCTCGGTGCCGTTCCAGGCGACCAAATGCAAGCCGCTCGGTTTTCGGCCCAAGCTCAGCCTGCGCCTGTTCGGCGGCACCAGGCGCGCGAAGCACCCGCGCCTGCGGGCGGTGCTGAAGGCACGGCCCGGCGACGCCAACATCGCCCGCGCCTCGGTCGCTCTCCCGCACGCGCTCTTCCTCGACCAGGCCAGCCTGGCGAAGATCTGCACCCGGGTCCAGTTCGCCGCCAGCGCCTGCCCGAAAAAATCGGTCTACGGCCACGCGCGGGCGTTCACGCCGCTGCTCGGCAAACCGCTCGAAGGGCCAGTCTACCTGCGCTCCTCCAACAACACGCTGCCGGACCTCGTCGCCCATCTCGAGGGCCAGGTCAATATCGACCTGGTGGGGAGGATCGACAGCTTCCACGGCGGTATCCGCACGACCTTCGACCGTGTCCCGGACGTGCCCGTCTCGAAGTTCACGATGGTCCTGCCCGGCGGCAAGCACGGCCTCCTGGTCGCCTCGCGCAACCTCTGCCAGCAGCCGGTCAAGGCGATCGTCCAGCTCAAAGGGCAGAACGGCAAGAAGGCGAACAGGCGCCCGAAGCTGCGGACTCCCTGCCACCGAAAGCGGCATGGGGGGCCAAAACGTTCCGGACATCGGAGGCATGCAGGGGGAAGATAAATGTCCACTCCGGCCCATTCGTCGCAATTCGCACTTGATCCGCCGGGCTGGGCCTGTAATGTCTTTCATGGGAGAAGGATCAGGCGCCACGCAGGGGCGGCATTTTGCTCATGTGTAAACGAGGAGGAGTTGAATGGTTAGGCGCTTGATCGTTTTAGCTGCGGTAATTGCCCTCGGTGCAGTGTTCGCTGTGCCTGGGGCGCAGGGTGCGTTCGGCATTGCCAAATGGCAAGCGCTGACGTGCAAAGAAAACGTCGACACGCCCAAAGTTGCAGAACCGCCGATTGTCGGCCTCGCTCCTCTGCCCCAGTCGCCCGAACAGTGCACGAAAGAAATCTCCTCTGAACCCAGATGGTTCACCCAGGCCGCCGGCCACCCGAATTTTGGGATCTCGGACTTCACCTTGAACACCTTCCCCGCGGCAGCGCCGGGGGTGGGAAATTTCCCTGAAGGCTTCGTCAAAGACATCGTCGTCAACACTCCCGAAGGGTTGAGCGTCAACCCCCAGGCTCTGCCTCAATGCACGGTCAAACAGCTGGAAGAAACCAAATGCCCACCAGCCTCTCAAGTGGGCGTGGACTACCTGACCGTCGCCGCGGCCAGCCCGCCATGTGCACCCCCCTCTTGTCCGCAGGCGCGGGTCGCGCTCGCCGTCTACAACCTGGTGCCCTTCAACGAAGCGCCGTCGATGGTCGGCTTCCAGACCACGTTCAAACACGAGGTCTTCATCGTCGGATCGCTCAGCCCGGTTGACCAGCACGTCATCTTCACGATCGGCAGTGTCGATCCGCCGGGGGCGGAAAGCCCGCCGATCATCGGTTCGCGGCTCGTCGTCAACGGGGTCGCTGGCAACGGCACCTACCTGACGATGCCGAGCAACTGCGGGCCCGGCCAGACGTCGATCCTCAACGTCGATTCGTACGGGCCTCCGTTCGCGCCGGAAAGCCTGTCGGACGAAGAACCGTTCACGACCTCGGTCGGTGCAAGCGGCTGCGAAAAAGTCCCGTTCAAACCGACCATCGCGGTCAGCCCGCAGGGCGGCGCAGTCGACTCGCCCGAGGCGACCACCGTCAACGTCGGCATCCCCTTCGACGCCACGGAAGCGATCGCGAACTCATACCTGAAGACGGCGACGATCACGTTGCCGGAAGGGATGGGGCTCAACCCCGCTTCCGCCAACGGCCTGGCGGCCTGCACCGATGAACAGTTCCATGACCACACCAACAAAGCGATCGAATGCCCCGACGCTTCGAAGATCGGCACCGTCGAAGTGCAGACGCCGTCGCTGCCGGCGGACTCGATCGGCGGCAATGTTTACGTCGGCGCGCCAAAGAGCAACGACCCGACCAGCGGCGAACAGTTCCGGATATTCATCCACGCCTTCTCGACCCGGTACGGCGTCAACGTGCGCCTGGTCGGCAAGGTGTTCCCGAACCTGAAAACGGGCCAGCTCACGGCTGTCGTGGACGAAAACCCCCAGGCGACGTTCAGCTCCTTCAAGCTGCGCCTCAACGGCGGTCCGAAAGGGACGCTGACCACGCCCGGGACCTGCGGCCCGAACGTCACGACCACGGAAATGACCCCGTGGTCCGGGCATGCAGACGAAAACAAACCGACCGGATCCTTCACCCTGACCAACCTCCCGGATGGCGGCAGCTGCCCGACCACGCTGGCCGGGCGCCCGTTCACGCCCAGCTATACGGCCGCCTCGAACAGCACTCAGGCCGGCTCCTACAGCCCGTTCCAGGTCCACATCGGGCGGACCGATGGTCAGCAGGAGCTCAAGGTCGTCAACGTGACCCTGCCGAAGGGCCTGACCGGCAAGCTCGCCGGCATTCCCTACTGCTCCGACGCTGCCCTGGTGGCCGCGGCGGCCCGCAGCGGCAAAGCCGAGCTGGCGAGTTCCAGCTGCCCGGCGGACAGCATGATCGGGACCACCACGACCGCCGCCGGTAGCGGCAGCGGTCCGATCAAGATCGCCGGCAAGGCGTTCCTGGCCGGCCCCTACAAGGGCGCCCCGCTCTCGCTCGCGGTGATCACCCCGGGCGTCGCCGGGCCCTACGACATCGGCACCATCGTCGTCAGGGCGGCGCTCAACGTGAACCCGGAAACCGCTCAGGTCAATGCGGTATCCGATCCGATCCCGGACGTCATCGGCGGCGTCAAACTCGACGTTCGCTCGATCGACGTCAACGTCAACCGCAACCAGTTCATGCTCAACCCGACCAACTGCGCCGCGCAGGCGACCAGCGGCGTGATCAACGGCGGTGGGGCCAACCCGTCCAACCCGGCGGCGTTCAGCTCCTACCCGGTCAGCTCGCCGTACGCGGCCACGGGCTGCGCCGCCTCTCCGGCCCGACCAAGCGGGGGAAGAACCCGCGCATCAGGGCGATCCTGGAAGCGCGCAACGGCGACGCCAACGTCAGCCGCACGGCGTTGACGCTGCCGCACTCGCTGTTCCTCGACCAGAGCCACATCAAGACGGTCTGCACGAGGCCTCAGCTGGCGTCGCAGACGTGTCCGGCGGCCGCGGTCTACGGCCAGGCGGAAGCGAAGACGCCGTTGCTCAGCAATCCGTTGAAGGGCCCGGTCTACCTGGTGTCCTCCAACCACAAGTTGCCGGACCTGGTGGCCGACCTGCGCGGTCAGGTGAACATCCAGCTGCACGGCGTGATCAGCTCCAAACACGGCGGGCTGAAGACCGTGTTCAACTCGGTGCCGGACGTGCCGGTGAAGAAGTTCATCCTGAACATGGAAGGCGGCAAGAAGAGCCTCCTCGTCAACTCGACCAACACCTGCAAGGGCAAGCAGACGGCCGTGTTGAACATCAAGGGCCAGAACGGCAAGCAGGTCAAGAACAACAAGTACGGGCTGAACATCAGCTCCTGCGGCAAGAAGAAGTAGGGCCGCGGTCCCGGTGGCGGCGTCGCCAGCACCGGCGCGGAAGGCCGAATAGCCTCCGCGCCGGTGCGTCCGACGCTTTCCGTCCTCATCGTCGCCTGGAACAGCCGCGAGGAGCTGGCCAGGACCCTGCCGGCGTTGCTGCCGGAGCTGGGCGAGGACGACGAGCTGATCGTCGTCGACAACGACTCGACGGACGGCACTGCCGAGGCGGTCCGCGAATCGGCATCGCGGGCGCGAGTGGTGATTGTGGACACCGGACGCAACCTCGGCTTCGCCGCCGGCTGCAACGCCGGTGCCGCCGAGGCGACGGGAGACCTGCTCGTCATTCTCAACCCCGACGCGGCGCCCCTGCCCGGCTTCGGCGAGGCGATCCGTCGGCCCTGGCTCCAGGGCCGCGGCTGGGCCGCCTGGCAGGCGCTGGTCGCAGCCGCGGGGGGGACCGAGATCAACTCCGCCGGCAATCCGGTGCACTTCACCGGCATCGTCTGGGCCGGCGGCCACGGCCGCCCGATCGCCGAGGCGCCGCCGGCCGGAGAGGTCACGGCCCTTTCGGGCGCCTGCCTGGCGATCCCGCTTCGCACCTGGCGCGAGGTCGGCGGCTTCCCCGAGCGCTTCTTCCTCTACCACGAGGACGTCGACCTCTCGCTGCGGTTGCGGCTGCGCGGCGGCGCGCTGGGGATCGAGCCCGCCGCCGTCGTCGACCACGACTACGAGTTCGGCGCCCGCGCGCACAAGTGGCGCTGGCTGGAGCGCAACCGCCTCGCCGTCCTCGTCCGCGCCTATCCGGCGCCGCTGCTGGTCCTGCTGGCGCCGGCGCTCCTCGCCACCGAGCTGGCGCTCCTCGCCGTCTCGATCTCCGGCGGCTGGGGAAGGCAGAAGCTCGCCGCCAACCTCGAAGCCCTGCGCTGGCTACCCCGCCTCCTGCGCGAGCGCCGCCAGATTCAGGCGACCCGCACCGTCAGCGCCGCCGAATTCGCCTCCTGGCTCACCCCCGACCTCGACTCCCCCTTCATCTCCCCACTGGCCCGCTCCCTCCCGCCCCGCTTGCTGCTGCGGGGCTACTGGCGGGTCGTTCGCCTGCTGCTCAATCGCCTATCCCGGTAGGGGTGGAACGTCTTGTACTTTTTCGCCGCCTCCGACCTCGGACGGCCAGCGTCGATCCACGAAAAAGTTAAGTGAAACCCCTACCGGGATAGGCGACCTAGCTTGGCTGGCTGGTCGGCCGGATCAGGATCTCGTTGACGTCGACCCCCGGCCGCTGCTCGAGCGCGTACATCACCGCTTTGGCGATGTCTTCGTCGCGCAGCGCCCAGTCGCCGGGGCGGTTGTCGAAGAACGGCGTGTCGGTCATCCCCGGCTCGATCAGCGTCACCTTGATCGCCGTGTTGTCGTGGATCTGGCGCAGCTCCGCCCGCAGCGCCTCGCCGATCGCGGTCGCGGCCCACTTGGTCGCCGAGTAGAGGGACCCCGCCAGGACACGCCGGCCGGCGACGGAGCTGGTGATCAGGAAGTGGCCGTCTCCGCGCTCGAGCAGGTGGGGAAGGGTGGCGCGGATCGTCAGCGCCGCGCCGTAGACGTTGGTCAGGACCATCGAGCGCCAGTGCTCGACCGACTCCTCGAGGAAGCCCCGCCTGGCGCCGAAGCCGGCATTGGCGAAGACGGCGTCGATGCGGCCGAAGCGCTCCAGCGCCGCGTCGGTCATCGCCTGCACCTGGTCCCACTCGGTGACGTCGCAGTGGACGGCCAGTGCCCGCTCCTCGCCTCCCAGCTCCTCCGCCAGCGCTTCCAGCGCTCCCAGCCGCCGCGCCGACAGCACCAGGCGATGGGTCCCGGCCGCCGCCCGAGCCGTCGCAGCGCCGATGCCGCTGCTCGCTCCGGTGATCAGCAGGACCGGCTCGGCTGAGTCGCTGGCGGCCACGCCGCGATTCTGGCAGATGGCCGCGACCGGGTTGGGTCGCTTGGATTGCGATAATCCCCGAGCTAGTGGACCCTCAGCGCAAGCGCAAGATCCGGCTCGTGGTCGCGCTCAGCGTCGCCGTGCTGCTCGCGGTGGCGCTGATCTACACCTCGTTCTCGGCCTCGACCGAGGCGAAGGAACCCTCGCAGCTCCTCGGCGCCGCCCCCGGCACCACCTACGACATGACCGGCAAGGTCGTCAAGGGCTCGATCCGGCACCGCGGCAACGGAATCGCCTTCCAGGTGGTAGATCGCGAAGGGAAAAGCCGCAGCCTGCCGGTCACCTACACCGGGACCGTCCCCGACCCCTTCCGCGGAGGCCGCGAGATCGTCCTCACCGGCCGAGTCGAGAACGGCACCTTCGTCGGTGAACCGGAAACCTTGATCACCAAGTGCCCGTCGAAGTTCACGACCAAGAGCAATGGCTAGCCTCGGCAGCGCCCTGCTGGCGCTGGCCTTCCTCACCGCCGTCTTCGCCGCGGTCATCGCGCTCGCCTGCCGCAACCGCGAGCGCCGCTGGATAGACCTCTCTCGGCGCTCCGTCTACGCGTTCTGCGCGCTGCTCACGGCTTGCGTCGCGATCATCGAGGTCGCCTTCGCCGGCAACGACTTCTCCTTCAACATCGTCCAGCAGCACTCCTCGATCGAGACGCCGGCCTTCTACAAGCTGGCGGCGATGTGGTCGAGCCAGGAAGGCTCGCTGCTGCTCTGGGCCTGGGTGCTGTCGATCGCCTCCAGCGCGGCGCTCTACTTCACCCGCGACAAGCTGCGTGAGCTGGTCCCCTGGGCGACCGCGGTGATGATGGGGGTCGCCGCCTTCTTCACCGGCCTGATGCTGTTCGCGCCGGACGTCAACCCCTTCGCGTCGCTGAGCCCGGCCCCGGCCGACGGCATCGGCCTCAACCCTACTCGGGGTACGTGTCGCTGACCATCCCCTTCGCCTTCGCGATCGCCGCCCTCGTCACCCGCCGCCTCGACGCCGAATGGATCCGCGCCACCCGCCGCTTCGCGCTGATCGCCTGGGCCTTCCTCGGCTTCGGGCTGCTGCTCGGCGCCCGCTGGTCCTATACCGAGCTCGGCTGGGGCGGCTACTGGGCCTGGGACCCGGTCGAGAACGCGGCGCTGATGCCGTGGCTGGTGATCACCGCCTTCCTGCACTCGATCATGGTCCAGGAGCGGCGCGGGATGCTGAAGGTCTGGAACGCCTGCCTGGTCGTCGGCTCCTTCTCGCTGGCGCTGCTGGGCACGTTCCTGGTCCGCTCCGGGGTGCTGCAGTCGATCCACGCCTTCGGCGACAACACCGTCGGCCCCTACATCCTCGGCCTGATCGCGGTGGTGCTGATCGGCTCGACGGCTCTGATCGTCTCCCGGCTCGACGACCTGCGCTCGGAGAAGAGGATCGACTCGCTGATGTCGCGGGAGGCGGTCTTCCTCGTCAACAACCTCCTGCTGGTGGCGCTCTGCGCGATGATCTTCTGGGGCACCCTCTTCCCGCTGATCTCGGAACTGTTCACCGGCAACAAGGCCTCGCTGGCCGCCCCCTGGTTCGACCGCTACACGACGCCGCTGGCGATCCTGCTCGTCCTCTTCACTGGGATCGGGCCGCTGCTCGCCTGGCGCCGGGTCAGCTGGGCGTCGGCCAGGCGCGTCTTCCTGACGCCGGCGATCGTCGCGGCGCTCAGCGCCGTGGCGCTGGCGCTGCTCAGCGACGCCGCCCACAAGCCCTGGGCGCTGGCGCTGTTCGTCTTCGCCGCCTTCGCCCTGACCGGCCTGGCGCAGGAGTTCTGGCGCGGCGCCGCGGCGCGGCGCTCGCTCGCGGGCGGCTCGATGCCGGCGGCGCTCGTCGCCGTCGTCTCCCGCAACCGCCGCCGCTACGGCGGCTACGTCGTCCACATCGGCGTCGCCGTGCTGCTGATCGGCATCGCCGCCTCCTCCAGCTTCCAGACCAACCGCCAGGTGACCCTGCGACCGGGTGAAAGCACGGTGGTCGACGGGCGGAAGGTCACCTACGTGCGGCCGACCGAGTCGATCACCCCCGAGGCGATCGGCCTCGGCGCGGAACTCGAAGTGGAAAAGGGAGGCTCGACCTTCGCCCTTCACCCGAACCGCCGCTTCTTCCGGCCAACCGGCGTCCCGAACAACTCGATCATCAGCTACTTCGGCGGCGAGGCCGACAGCAGGATCGGCCTCAAGGCGGGCCTCGGCAGTGACTTCTGGTCCGCGGTGGAACCTGACATCACCGGCCTGCAGCGCCGGGTGCGCGCCGCCGACCGGGGCTTCAAAGCCTGCGTCGGCGGCAAGCCCGGCACCCCGCCCGAGTGCCTGGCGCTGGCGACGACGATGCGCCGCGCCCTCGCCGAACCGCGGCTCCGTCCGGCGGCGCTCGCGCAGATCAACCGCCTGCAGTCGCTCACCGCCAACCGAATCGCCCACGGCTACCTCAACGAAAACGCGCCGGCGACCTTCAAGCTGATCGTCAACCCGTTGGTCACCTGGATGTGGATCGGCGGCCTGATCGCTCTGATGGGCGCGTTGATCGCGCTCTGGCCCTCGCGCCGCCACCGCGGCGCCCCCGTCCACATCGAGGCCGATGCGCTGAAGGAAGCCAAGTACCGCGAGATCCGCGATGCCGAGCTCGATCACGCCGCCGGCAAGCTCTCCGACGAGGACTTCGCCCTGCTCGACGCCGAGCTGCGTAGGGAAGCGGTGGAGATCCTCGATCGGGTCGGCAACGGCCGTCCACCCGAGAACGGAGACGGAGCGAACGGGCACGGCCCCGAAAACGAGCACGGGGTGGAGGAGCCGCTCGAAAAGGTCCCGCAGGGCTAGACTTCGCGGACCATGTACACGCTTCTCAGCATCCTGCAGGTGATCATCTCCGTCGTCCTGATCTTCCTCGTGCTGCTGCACTCGGGCAAAGACGCGGGCCTCTCCGGGGCTTTCGGCATCGGCGGCGACGGCAGCTCGATCGGCGGCGGCTCGATGGTCGAGCGCAACCTGGACCGCGCCACGGTCTTCTTCGCGGTCCTCTTCGTGCTCAATACCTTTGTGTTACTCAAGATCTAGGGGAGAGCCCCTCCCCGATCTATCGCGGCCCGTGGGGGCCGACTGACGCTGCGCGGCTCAGCGCCCCTCCCCGAAGTCCCGCGTAGCGCCGCTACGCGGGATTCGTGTCGTGACTGCCCCGCTTGGTCATCGACCCCCACGGTCTCGCGCTAGATCAGTTCGGGGCTCTCTGTAATCCTTGTTGACAAACATAGCTTTTTTGTCTAGGTTGTAGACGTTCTTGGAAACTTTGACAAGGAGGAGGCCATGGAGGCCACCACCGCGCATAGTCATCATCATCACGATCAGGTCGAAGTCAACCCGGCGACCTGGAGTGACCCCAAGCGTTACGCATGGCTGCTGGGGATCGTCGTGCCGCTGGCACCCTTCATCGCCTGGGGCTCGTTCGCGCTGACCGGTTTCGGCGGCTTCTGGTTCTTCGGCCCGGCCCTTGTCTTCGTCGCCTTCCCGCTGCTCGACATCGCGATCGGCATGGACCCGACCAACCCGCCCGACAGCGTCCTCAAGTTCCTCGAGCAGGACCGCTACTACCGCTGGTGCACCTACCTCTTCCTCCCGGTCCAGTACGCGGGCCTCGTCCTCGCCTGCTGGCTCTGGTCCAGTGGCGACCTCTCGACTGTCGAAAGCATCGGCCTGGCGCTGACGATGGGAGTCGTCGGCGGGATCGCGATCAACACCGCCCACGAGCTCGGCCACAAGCGCGCCAGCTCCGAGCGCTGGCTGAGCCGGGTGGCCCTGGCGCAGACCGGCTACGGCCACTTCTTCATCGAGCACAATCGCGGCCATCACGTCCGCGTCGCCACCCCCGAGGACCCGGCCAGCTCGCGGCTGGGGGAGGGCTTCTGGGCCTTCCTGCCGCGCACCGTCTCCGGCAGCGTGCGCTCGGCCTGGGGGATCGAGGCGGCGCGCCTCGACCGGCTCGGCAAGTCGCACTGGAGCCTCCACAACGACATCCTCGGCGCCTGGACGATGACCGCCGGCCTCTTCGCGGTGCTGGCGATCGCCTTCGGCCCGGTCGTCCTGCCCTACCTGCTGATCCAGGCCGTGATCGGTTTCTCCCTGCTGGAGGTCGTCAACTACCTCGAGCACTACGGCCTGCTGCGGCAGAGGCGCGAGGACGGCCGCTATGAGCGCTGCCTCCCCGAACACAGCTGGAACAGCAACAACGTCGCCTCCAACGTCCTCCTCTATCACCTGCAGCGCCACAGCGATCACCACGCCAACCCGACCCGGCGCTACCAGGCGCTGCGCCACGTCGAAGAAGCGCCGCAGCTGCCTACCGGCTACGCCGGGATGATCGTCCTCGCCTGGTTCCCGCCGCTGTGGCGGCGGGTGATGGACCCGCTGCTGCTCGAGCACTACGGCGGCGAGGTCACCCGCGCCAACATCCAGCCGCGCAAGCGCCGCCGGATCCTCGCCCGCTACGGGGCCGCGCGATGAGCGGCCGCTGGCGCTGCCCCGCCTGCGGCTACGTCTACGACGAGGAGGCGGGTCACCCGCGCGAGGGCTTCCCGCCGGGAACGCCGTGGAGCGAGGTCCCCGACGACTGGGCCTGCCCCGACTGCGGCGTGCGCGACAAGGTCGACTTCGAGCCCGACGACGCTGCCGAGTGACCGTCCCCGCTGCGACGATGGGGGCGACGATGGCCACCGCTCGCACCCCCTATCCAGAGGCGGCCCGGGAGCTGCTGCGCCAAACCCTGTTCGGCGCCGCCCGCGACCAGATCGAGCGGCGGGCCTGGTCGGAGATAACGATGTCGGACATCGCCGCCAGCGCCGGAGTCAGCCGCCAGACCCTCTACAAGGAGTTCGGCAACCGCAACGAGTTCGGGCTCGCCTTCGTCATCCACGAGGGCGAGCGCTTCCTCGACGACGTCGAGGAAGCCGTCAAGCGGCACCTCGACGACCCCCGCGCCGCGGTCGGCGCCGCCCTCGAGCTGTTCCTGCGCACCGCCGGCGAGGATCCGCTGATCCGCATCCTCCTCAGAGACGACGGCACCGGCGGCATGCTGCCCTTCGTCACCACCCAGGGCATGCCGGTCGTGCAGTGGGCCACCGCCCGCCTCGCCACGGTGATCGAGGAGGGCTGGCCGCAGGCGCCGCGGGCCGACGTCCTCCTGCTCTCCGAATCCCTCGTCCGCCTCGCGATCAGCTACATCACCGCTCCCGGCGACCCCCCCGAGACGACCGCCGCCTCGGTGGCCAGGCTCCTCGGCCCGTTCATTGACGAGGCGCTGGGTTCGAACTAGGCCCTCCGCCGCGACCTCGGACACTTAGCGGTCCTATAGGCCCGCTAAGTGTCCCGAGTTCGGATCAGGCGCCGGCGGCGGCCGGGGATTCGGCGCTGGCGCGCAGCGGCGCCGCGCCCTTGATCAGGTCGGCGGCGCGCTCGGCGATCGCGATCACCGGGGCGTTGGTGTTGCCGCGGGGGACCGCCGGCATCACCGAGGCGTCGACGACGCGGACGCCGTCGAGGCCGAGCAGGCGAAGGTCGGGGTCGACGACCGAGCCGATCGAGCAGGTGCCGACCGGGTGGTAGATCGGGAAGGTGGTGCGAGCGACGTGGGCGCGGAGGTCGTCCTCGGAGTCGCCGGCCGGGGCGGTGAACCGCTCGGCGCAGTAGGGCCGCATCGCCGGCTGGGCGCAGATCTCTTCCATCAGCCGCACCGCGGCGATCATCCGCGGCAGGTCCTCCGCGGCCGTGTAGAGCTCGTTGCGGACGATCGGCTTCGCGGTCGGGTCGTTGGAGCCGAGCCGGACCGTGCCGCGGCTCGCCGGCGTCAGCAGGCAGGGGGAGACCCAGACCCCGTGCGCCTGCGGGTCGCCCATGCCCTCGTCGACGATCTGGACCGGGGCGACGTGGAACTGGACGTCGGGGGCGGAGGCGCCGGCCCCGACCCGGGCGAAGCCGCCCGACTCGGCGAGGTTGGAGGCGAAGGGGCCGGTCTGGGAGGCGGTGAACTCCTCCAGCGCCGCCGGCTCCAGCGCCAGCAGCAGGCTCTCCGGTTCCGGGGTGGTCCAGACGTTGTAGGTCGCGGCGTGGTCGCTGAGGTTCTCGCCCACCGCCGGCTGGTCGAGCAGCACCTCGACCTCGCGCATGGCCAAGTGCTCGGCGGGCCCGACGCCGGAGAGCATCAGAAGCTGCGGCGAGTTGTAGGTGCCGCCGCAGAGCACCACCTCGCGCTCGGCCCGCAACTGCTGTACCTGTCCGAGCTGGCTCGCCTCGACGCCGACCGCGCGGGTTCCCTCGAAGAGCAGGCGGTTGACGTGCATGTAGGGCATCACGGTCAGGTTCGGCCGCTCCATCGCCGGGTGCAGGTAGGCGACGGCGGCGCTGGCGCGCATCCCGCCCCGCTGCGTCACCTGGTACATCCCGACCCCGTCCTGCTCGGCCCCGTTGAAGTCCTCGTTGCGGGGCAGGCCGGCTTCGGCGCCGGCGTCGGCGAAGGCGGGGGTGATGGCGTTGCCCGAGCGCTGGTCGGAGACCGGCAGCGGCCCACCGACCGCGTGCCACTCCGAGGCGCCGCGCTCGTTGTCCTCGGCCCGCAGGAAGTAGGGGAAGAGGTCGTCCCAGCCCCAGCCGAGCACCCCCCATTCGTCGTAGTCGGCGCGGTTGCCGCGGATGTAGACCATCGCGTTCATCGACGAGGAGCCGCCGAGGACCTTGCCGCGGGGGAGGGAGAGGCGGCGGCCGTCGCAATTGGGCTCCGGTGCCGTGTAGTAGTCCCAATCGACGTCGGTCCGGGCCAGCTGCAGATAGCCGAGCGGGACGTGGATGTTCTCCTTGACGTCCGGCGGCCCCGCCTCCAGCAGCAGGACGCTGACGTCCGGGTCCTCGGAAAGGCGCGCGGCGAGCACGCATCCGGCAGAGCCCGCTCCGACGATCACGTAGTCGTACATCCGACCTCCTCCTGGTTGGGCCGCTCCCACTCGGCTCGCTCGCCCAGAAGCCTACTCCGCGTTCCGAGGCCCGCCGAACTATTCTCGGCCCTGTGCCCGGAGACGACCCGATCCGCGAGCTGGGCCGCTGGATCGAGGAGGCGCGCGAGGAGGGGGTCCCGCATCCGGCCTCGGTGGCGTTCGTCACCGTCGGCGAGGGCGGCCGCCCGTCGGCCCGAACCGTGACGCTGAAGCGCCTCGAGGACGACGCGCTCGTCTTCACCTCGGCGCTGTGGACGCGCAAGGCGCGCGAGATCGAGGCCAACCCTCAGGTCGCTCTGCTCTTCCACTGGCCGGCCCTGGGCCGGCAGGCGCAGGTGACCGGCGAGGCGACCCTTGCCGAGCGCGCCCTGGCCGAGGAGCTGTTCTCCGAACGCGACCCGGGACACCAGCTGCAGACCATCGTCTCCCGCCAGGGCGAGCCGATCGACGGCCTCGATCCCCTGCGCGACCGCCTCGCCCACCTGGCCGAGGTCCAGGAGACCGCCCCGGCCTGCCCCGACGACTGGGGCGCCCTGCGAGTCCACCCCCGGACGATCGAGCTCTGGAGCGAATCCCCCGACCGCCTCCACGAGCGCCGCCTCTTCGAGCGGGACGGAGCGAACTGGGCGCTCACCCTGCTGGCGCCCTAGGCCGATGGCGGATGAGGCAAAGGCGAAACCGCCGAGCGGCTCTGCGGACCGGGAGTGGTCCGACCCGGAGCGGGTCGCCGAGTACCTCGGGCGGGAGATTCCTCACCGGACGCTCGCCGAGGAACTGCTCCTGGAGGCGCTGCCGGCTCGGGTCGGCCGCGTACTCGATCTCGGCACCGGCGACGGCAGGTTGCTGGGGCTGGTGGTGGATCAGCACCCGGGGGCGCAGGGCGTCGGGCTCGACGTCTCCGAGCCCATGCTCGCTCGCGCCCGCGAGCGACTCAGCGGCCAGGGGGAGATCAAGTGGCAGGTCCATGACCTGGCGCAGCCGCTCGCCGAGGAAGCTCCATTCGACGCGATCGTCTCCGGCCTGGCAATCCACCACCTCGAGGACGGGCGAAAGCGCGAGCTCTTCGCCGAAGTCCATGACCTCCTCACTCCCGGTGGCACCTTCGCCAACCTCGACCTGGTCCGCTCCGCGACTCCAGTGCTCCACCGCCACTTCCGTGAACGGATTGGCCGGGCGGAGGACGACCCATCCGACCGTTTGGCGGATCTGGTGGCCCAAATGGACTGGCTTTGCGCTGCCGGCTTTGACCCCGTCGACTGTCGCTTCAAGTGGCTGGAGTTGACGCTCTTGGTGGGAACGAGGCTCTAGCAGAAGTTTTTCGTCCGCCGCGCCCGGGTAGCGAGCGGCTATGGCACGGCGCGGGTAGGGGAGAGATATGCGTGCCGCGCCGCTCGACGCACTCTCCGAGGCGGATCGGGCCAAGCTTCGCCGCGCCCTGCCGCCGGAGAGCAGCGAGCCGATGAAGGCGAAGCTCACCGAGCGGCGCTTCAGCGACCCCGGCTGGGTCTTCGAGCGGAAGCTGGACGGGGTGCGAGCGATGGTCCACCGGCACGGCGAGGCCGTTCAGCTGGTCTCCCGCACCGGCCACAGGCTCGTCTCCTATCCGGAGCTGAACGAGGCGCTCCCGGCCGAGGAGGCGGACGACTTCGTCGCCGACGGGGAGATAGTCGCCTTCGAGGGATCGCGGACGAGCTTCGCCCGCCTTCAGGGGAGGATGCAGATCCAGGATCCCGAGCGGGCCCGGCGCAGCGAGATCCCGGTCTTCCTCTACCTCTTCGATCTCATCTACCTCGACGGGTACGACCTGACCCGCCTGCCGCTTCGCTCGCGCAAGGCGCTGTTGCGCAAGGCCCTCTCCTTTCGCGGGCCCGTCCGCTACACCGTGCATCGCAACGAGCGTGGCGAGGACTTCTTCCGCGAGGCCTGCGAGAAAGGGTGGGAGGGACTGATCGCCAAGCGGGCCGACAGCCCCTACGTGCGGGCCCGGACCGGCGACTGGCTGAAGTTCAAGTGCTCGCGCGAGCAGGAGCTGGTGATCGGCGGCTTCACGCCGCCGAAGGGTTCGCGCAAGCGTTTCGGAGCGCTGCTGGTCGGCTACTACGAGGGCGGCGAGCTTCGCTACGCGGGCAAGGTCGGGACCGGATTCAGCGACAGAGTCCTCGAGGACCTGGGGACAAAGCTCGAGGAACTCGAAACCGACAGGCCCCCTTTCACGCGCGACGGCCTTCCCAGCGGCGCACGCTGGGTCGAGCCGCGCCTGGTCGGCCAGTTCGCCTTCACGGAGTGGACCCGCGACGGAAAGCTGCGCCACCCGCGCTACCTCGGCCTGCGCGACGACAAGAGCCCGGCCGAGGTCGTCCGCGAGGTTGCGAGCGACTGAGACGATCCCCGCCGGCGACGTTGCCCCACCGGGGCGGCGGGTGTACGGTCGGTCAGAGTCCGAAATCCGATCGAAGGAGATCCATGGCAACGGCTGAGGTCAAGAACTTCGACTCCCCCGACGAGGTCCGCCCGTTCGAGGGGAAGGGCCAGGGGAAAGTGGTGCAGCTTGCCGGTCACGCTGTCATCAAAGGGACGTTCGAGCCCGGGTGGAAGTGGTCGGAGAACGTCAAGCCGATCGCGGGCACCGACTCCTGCCAGGCCGCCCACTTCGGCTACGTGCTGTCCGGCGCCATGAAGGTCTTCATGGACGACGGCTCCGAGGTCGAGATCGGCGCCGGCGACGTGGTCGCGATCCCGCCCGGCCACGACGCCGAAGTTCCGGGCGACGAGGCATGCGTGATGGTCGACTTCGGCGAGATCGGCGACTACGCCAAGCGAGGCTGACCGTCGGATCAACCGGGATTTGAGTCCGGGCTGCCGGACGCGGGGAACGCAGTCCAGCGCGAGAGCAGGGGCTGCGACAGCGGCCACACGGTCTCCGACGCGCGGGCGACCACGCCGGCCATGTCCTCGAAGATCGCGCGTACGAGGTCCTCGGCCCGCGCATCGGGCGCGATCACCAGCCGGGCGACCGTGTCCAGCAGCTCCTCCTGCGTCAGCGCGGCGGCGGTGCGGCCCGTCGCCGGGATCGCCGCCAGCGCGACCGGCGCGCCATCGATGCAGAACGCGCCGAAGCGGGAGATGAACGCGAAGATCCGGTCGACCTGCACGTCGGCCTCGTCGATGACGAAGCGCGCGTCGTCCAGGCGCCCGACGCGGTAGCTGAGCTCCGACCACGTCAACTGCGTGATCTGCGCGGGCGTGGCCCACAGCACGGCCGCGCGTACCGCCGTCTCAGGGCTGGCGAACAGGGTGGCGGGCATGTAGCCGACGAGGGCCGGCGAGGCGGCGGCGCCGACGTCGACGCCGTGCAGGTCTCCGGTGAGCACGAGCACCTCCCGGTCCGCCCCGTCGGGAAAGTGCGCGAGCTTCGCCGCCAGCCAGGTCGGCGCGGCGTTGCCCCCGAAGGACGAGATCGGATGGCGGTCCCGGATGAAAGCGTCGACGGTGGACTCCCGCTTCGCCGGGTCGACGTCGTCCAGCAGCTCGACGGCAGTCCCGCGCAGGATGTAAGAGCCCGCCGGCCGATCCCATGGATAGCCGAGCGCCCGCTCGAGCAGCGCCGGCTGGTACTCGCGCCGGCCTCCCGCCTCGGCCAGCGTGTGGATGAACGCCACGAACTGCTCATCGTCGAGGGCGAGGCGCTCGAGCAACTCGGGCTCGGTGATCGGCGGCCAGTCCCGCACGGGGCGACTTTACGCCAACGCCCGGGATGGGCCTTCAAAAATGGCCATGTGGCAGCTCGATCATGAGGCGTCAATCGCCGTCGCTCAGCAGACGCACGAATCGGCTCACGTCAGCCTGGCGTTCATAGCCGGAGGCGCTCCAAAGCTCCATGGCCGCACGCTCCTCGCTGGCGACGATGGCAGTCAACCTGATCGCTCCGAGCTCCCGCAGGCGCTGCTCGCCGGCACGGATCAGCTCGGCGGCGAGACCCTTCCGTCGCCACGCCGGATGGACGGCAAGCCGGTAGAAGCTGCCGCGCCATCCGTCCCAACACACAACCAGCGATCCAATGAGCTCTGCCTCCGCCTGGGCGAGGAGGAGCGACCCGGGGTCTCGCCTCAATAGCTGTTTGAGGGCGTGCTCCGTATCCGTCGCCGAGGGAAGAGTCTCAGCGACTCGCCAAAGCGCGAGCAGCGACGGGATGTCGCTCTCTCCACCGCTGAGAATGCTCCAGCCGGCCATGTTCAACCGAGCCTATTCCGAGGAGCTGCACGGCGATCAGTCCAGAAGCGGCCTGCAGCTGGAGCCGTGCCGAGTTTTGTGATGCGGCTGAATGGAGTCGAACCATCACGGGTGTTTCCACCCACAAGGCCCTCAACCACGATGGGAGAGCCTTTCTCGATGGCATTTGGTGTTGTCAGTCGATCTTAGCTTCTCTGGGCCTACGCCTGGGATGCAGGAAACGGTCCGAGGAACGGTCCGACGAGCCAACCAGGGGGATGACCCTGCTCTCGCTATACTACGCAATACGCAACAATACGGAGAGTGCACGATGGCCAGCAAACAGAGCAAGCAAGGTAAGCAGAGCGTCAGCTTCCGCTTCGATCCGATCACCGTTCGGCGTCTCAAAGACCATGCCGCTGATGCGGGCTCTGGCCAGACGGCGCTCGCCGAGCGCTACATCGAGGAGGGCATTCGCCAGGACGAGCATCCCCTGATCTATTTCCGGGAGGGGGCCGCCGGCCGCAGGCCGGCACTGCTCGGATCCCGCCTAGACGTCCCCGAGGCGATCGAGACGATCCGCCAGAACGAGGGCTCGGTCGAGGAGGCCGCCTCCTACCTCGAGATCCCGGTTGAGCAGCTGGAGGCCGCGGCGCGCTACTACGGCGAGTACACCGACGAGGTGGACGAGCTGGTCGAGCGCTCCCGGGTCGCCAGCGAGCGCGAGCGTGAGCGCTGGCGCCGGGGCCACGAGGCCCTTGCGTGAAGCTCCTGCTCGACGAGATGATCTCGCCGAAGATCGCTCGTGAGCTACGGAGCAGGGAGGACTTCGACGTGCAGGCGATCAAGGGCGACAGGCCGGACTTGGAGGCGGTCGCCGACAGGGAGATCGTCCGCCGCATCGCCACCGAGCAGCGGGCCCTCGTGACCAACGACGTGCTCGACTTCCAGCTGATCCACAACCAGATGTTGGCCGCCGGCGAGGAGCACCATGGCCTGATCTTCACTAGCGACTCCACGATGCCTCGAAACAAGGCATCTATCCCGCTCTGGGTTAAAGCGCTGACTGAGCTCCTGAAGGCAAACCCAGCCGGCGATGCCCTGCGAAACAGAGTTCGGCACCTTCGCTAAGCAACATGGGGCACGGTTTGCGGTTATTTGGTCTTGGCTTGGCGCAGGTCCTCGGCCCATGTCAGACCCGACGCCGCGTCCATCTGCCATAGCAACTGCCTGACGGTTTCGAGCACGATGCGCAGCGTTGCTGGCTGAATTCTCCGAACTCCCTTATGGGTGACTTCGTTTCGGATCGTTGTCCCCTTTTTGACTGTCGCCAGGGTCTCGGCATCTGGGGCCTTAAACGGCCCGCCGTCACCGTGCGGCAGGCCGGGGAGAAACTCGCTGAGGAGTCGGGCAACATTTGGAGCCGGTGCCTCGGCTAGAAGCCATCCAGCGTCCGGAATTCGACGGGCGGCGAATTGCTTAATCCCAACCTCAAGTGCAGCCATGCCGATCAACATGGCACTCCGGGGATTCGTTCTCCTCTGGTCCCACGCCTCGCGCCACAGCTCATGGGCCAGTGGCTCGAGGGTGAGTTGGTCCACTAGACCCTGGACATCTTTGCTCACCTCGCGGGTAATCTCGGGAATGTCCATCCGGACCAGTCGTCCGCTGGTTTTGCGCGGAAATATGTGCCAGTTCTCGCTGTCATTGGAGGACCAGGCAACCCGCAGGACGGAGACGGGGTCAAGTGGTCCGGCGTGTCCCAAGCGCCAGCGCAGAACGCCGACTGCAAACCGGAGCGAGAAAGCAAGTCCGTTCCTGGTCTTTGAGAGGAAGTCCTGCAAGCTGGCCGAGAGAATTGGACCAGGCGCGATGTGACCATCTTCAAGCTCGCCACTCTCGCCAATGAAGTCAAACTCCCGCGGCCACTCACCGCGGGGCAGGCTCCCCTTTGGGAGTTGGCCAGCCTCGAGTGATGCCAGCGCCGCAGCAATCTCCGGCTTGGGCTCGAATTCAGCTTCGGCCTCCGCGCGGCCGCTGAAAGACGAATCCGTCTTTCGCTCCGCTTCAGTCTTGGGCCGAATCCTCACGACGGTTCCGTTGTGCTTGTCGGGAACTAAAAACTCATGGGGCTCAGCGTCTGGGTCTGGGACGAAACCACGCAGGCTGGCACGCAATTGGAACCTCACGGTGGATTGAGTGTCGCCGAAAACGGCCAGGCCTGGTACGCGTCGCGCAACAATGGCCCCGCGTGGGGCTTCTCTGGGTTGTTGGAGTGATGGAAACCAGTTCGACGAGCTCGCGGCTCAGGAGTCCGCCGAATTCTCCGAGACGACACCACAGGGTGTATAGTGATGCTATGAGCAGAACGCAGGTCTATCTAAACGAGGGGGAGCTTGAGCTTCTCGAGCGCGCCTCCCGCGATACCGGCGCGTCCCGTTCGGAGCTGATCCGCCGCGCGGTGCGCACAACCTTCGGCGAGCAGGGGAAGGACGAGAAGCTTCGCGCCCTCCAGGCCAGCGCCGGCTCTTGGCGGGGCCAACGCGCTAGCGGCGCCGAGTACGTCGACGCGATCCGCGGCGGCGACCTCAACGACCGCTTGGCCCGGCTCGGCGTCAAGTGAAGTTGCTCGACACCAGCGTCGCAATCGATCACCTTCGCGGCTCGCCTTCCGCCGTCGATCTCCTAAGCGGGCTGCTCGAAGCAGAGGAGTCCCTCCTTGCCAGCGAGGTAGTTCGCTTCGAGCTGCTCGCAGGCGTGCGCGAGAAGGAGGTCGATGCGCTAGAGCAGTTCTTCGCGGCGATTTCCTGGGTGCCGGTGGGGGAGGAGATAGCCAGAGCCGCCGGCACGCTTGCCCAGCGCCACCGCCGCCGCTCCCACAGCGGTATCGACGATGCCGACTACCTGATCGCCGCCACCGCGCTCCTGCTTGAGGCCGACCTGCTGACGACGAACGTGCGCCACTTCCCAATGATCACCGGGCTCGAGCCCGCCTACTGAGCCGTGGAACGCGGCCATCCGCTTTAGGAAGTCGGAACCAGGAAGTACCGGGCGACCTTCTCGCAATTCGGGCTCCCGTCGACGGCGGCTTTCAGTGCGGCCTGTGAGACAGCCGGAAATCGGATTGCTTCACCCGTTCCTTCGGCTACCAGGTTGGTTATCTCGGTTCGTTCCCAGGCTCCCTCGACTCCCAGCTCGGCTGCCAGCTCCTCCACGAATTGAGCGGCGTCGGCTTCGTTCTCTAGCGCGGCCTGTCGGATGTTGAGGATGGCGAACTCATATTCGTGGGTCATGCAGACCAGGATACGCCGGGGCACTACCCCCCTTCGGCGGCCGGGGTAGGCGGGCTCGAACGCGAACGGTTCGACGAACGTGGGGCTAGGTTCTGATCCGCCTAAATCAAAGAACTCACATGTGTATAGGATCGTGAAATCCGCTCCGGTCAGCCTTCCGCTCCTTGCCATTTCAAGGCCAATTTTGCGGCGCTCAATTACGGGTATTTCTTGAGCTTCTCGTCGCTACTTTATCGCTACGTCTCGCACCGTTTTTGGCTCAGCGACTGCGCTTCCGCCGCTTGATCAACGGCCTACGAAACCGAAGGTCACAGGTTGCGCTGCCCTTGGGCGACCTAACCTGACCTACCGGTTCTCATGCGGGATCCTGGTGACCTGCATGTCGATACCCACCGGGTCGTCCTTTCTGCGGAAGCTCAAAACACCGCCGTATATTCACCGGGATGGGGGTTAGATTCGAGGTTGATCCCAAGCGTCTGAAGTCGCTCAGAACGCGGCTCGAATTGCCTCTCCACGCAGGCGCAAACAAGGTCGGCGTTTCCGAGGCTGATCTTGAGAAGTGGGAGAGGGAGCGGACTGAGTTCAGTGTCAAGACGCTCCAGCGGATCGCAAAGGCGTACAACTACAACTGGTACATCTTTTTGCTTGAGGACGAGGTCGGTCCCCCCGCGATTCCCCGCGACTTCCGCCGCAAGAAGGACGGGAGCGACGAGCTCGGTTACGAATCACTGCTCGCGGTGGACAACGCTTGGCGGTTGCTTGACCGGATCGAATCTTTGGGTGCACCGAAGAAATCTGTCGTCTCGGTGAATCAGGCGAGCCTAAGCGATGATCCAGAGAAGGTCGCTGAGGAGTTTAGGAAGTCGCTTGGTGTTTCCGGCATGCTGGAGATGCCTGACCCTTACGCAATCCTCAGGTTCTGGACGCGCAGGTTGACGGGCGGGGGTCTATATGTCTCGCAGGTCCCGATGCCCGTCGAGGAGGTCAGAGCGTTCTGTTTGGCGCGGAACGGCGTGCACTTGGTCGTCCTCAGCAACAAGGACTTTCCAACTGCCAGAGCATTCTCGTTCATCCATGAGGTCGGGCATTTGCTGCTCGGGACCGACGCGATTTGTAGACCCACGCCGACTGGGTTCGGGAAAGACACGAGCGCAGAGCCATGGTGCAACAGATTCGCGGCTGGGGTGCTGATCCCACGGTCGCTCCTTGAGAAGTCAACGAGGTTCCATGAACTGACGGACGAGGTGATCGTCCTTGGCTCTGCGAAGGCGCTTGCGAAGGAGTTTGGCGTCAGTGAATTGGCGCTCCTGCGTCGTCTTGAGACGTTTGGACATATCTCAACGGCTGAATACCAGCGGCTCGAACACGAAGCGAACGAGCAATGGGAGGAGGGTGAGGCACACGTAACCACCGGATTCCTCGAACACAAGGACAAAATAATCGCAAGACAGTCACCCTTGTTCGTGAGACAGGTGTTCGACGCTTATGGGGACGGCGACATCTCCTACCGGGAGATCGGCACCTTGTTGAACGTGCCTCTGAGATCGATCGCAGGGATTCGTGAGGCAGTTGGATGACCGATCCTCAGCCGCGGTCGTTGCTGGCGCGCTACTGTCTAGATTCCTCCTTTTTCATTGACCTTTGGGATTCGGAGGGCGAATTCTCGAGGGACGTCTTCAAAGGCATATGGGACGCCCTTGAGGATGGCGTGAGCCAAGGAACGATCCTTGCGCCTGAGGTCGTGAAGGAAGAGTTGTTGGACACGGAAGACGCACAGCAGAAACAGTGGATTTCGACTCAAGGCGGAATGTTTGTCCCCCTTGACATGGGCCAGGTCCGAATCCTTGCGGAAATCGTCGACGCCTATCCGAAGTACGCAGAAGAACCAAGAAATCTCGCTGACCCCGGGGTCGTTGCACTCGCCAAGTGCGACGAGCTAGTTGTCCTGACGTCCGAGAAGCGAGCGCAACAGCACTCGCGGAAGAAGCCGAAGATTCCAAACGTTTGCGAGGACTTCGGCGTTGAGTCGCTCAGCATCATCAATTGGTGCCGGGCAGAGGAAATTACCGTCGTTCGGTCTTGATGGGATCGTGCTGACCCAAGAGATAGAGTCTTCGCGTGGGATTTAGGACGGGCTTGCTGATCGGCGTGCTGGTGACTTCTGTGGTGGCTCTCGGGGTCGCGGTAGTGATCCTCGCGACTAACTCGGGCGAAGGAAACGACCGAAAGGACGACGACGGGACGCAGACCACTGCCGCTGTCGTCGGACCTCCATGCCAACTTGAATCGATGGGTGGCGAAGTCGAAATCGAAATGAGCTCAGAAGCGATTGGCTGCGCAGAAGCGAGAGGCATCTACTCAGGGTTCAAGGAATTGATTCGCTCGGGCGAAGCGACTGGAATCGGTGAGGCGTCTGACGTGTCGAATTGGAATTGCAAGGAATTCCCGCTTGCGGAATATCCTCTGATCGTTCGCTGCCGCCAAGGCCAAAAGAGCTTCGCGGTGATCGGACTCGCTTCGAGCGCCCATGAAGATCAAGGACCGTCGCCGACTCACCCGCGAAACAGTGCGGAAGGATTCTTCTTCCAGACGCCGTCCGGAAACATCGGATGCGCCATGCAGGCGACGAGCGTTCGCTGCGACATCTCGAAGCGCGACTGGTCGCCGCCGCCAGAACCCGAGGATTGCGCTCTCGACTGGGGCCATGCCATTGAGCTGCATCGGAGCGGCTCGACGTTCCTCTGCGTGGGCGACACCGTTATAAGTCGTGACCACCCAGTGCTGCCGTATGGCGAAGGTGCGGCAGTCGGAGGTTTCCTCTGCGAAAGTCAGACGCAGAAGTTGATCTGTGTCAACGCCCGGTCGAAGCACGGATTCTGGCTCTCGATCCAGGAAGTCAAGCTGTTCTAGGCGACTCCGCTCATGGCTCCCGATTTTCGATTTCACGCATCTCAGTGGCGATGGTCAAGAGCTCGAGCAGCTAACTCGGGACTTGTGCCAAGCGCTCGACGGCCATCATTTCCGCCGTCATTACTTGGCCTGGCGCAGCGCGCCGTCTAGCGCGGATCTCAATCTGATCCGAGTGGGAGCGGTCTTGCTACAGACTTAGGAGGGGGGTCCAGCTCATCAGCATTGGCAGCATCCGATTATCGGTTTGGGGCGGAGGCCAGTGCAGCAAGTCGGTGCGGGCCGGCAGAAAGCTCAGCATAGGCGGCCGATCACCACAAAGCGACTTGCGGAGAGGGAGCCGTTCGTCGAATGCAGTGACATAGAAGCCGAGACCCTCGAACGCAAGCAGTGCCGAGTAGGTCTTCAGTGGCGGCTCTTGGTTTTTCGGCTTTGAGGCGACCCCCTGGCCGTTGATCAGGACCGGACTGCCGTGCCAGCGGAAGAATCCAACCCAAGTGTCGGCGACGATTTGGTCTTCGCTTCGCAGTGCTATTCGATGCGCTAGGGGAACCATGTCCTGATCGCCCGGTTCGGCGCTGAGCAGCGCCATCGCGGTCTTCACTGCCCACTTGGCGAGAAGGGCCTGGCTGTCGGGAGCAAGGCTCATCGCAATCCCTTTGGCCATAGGAACGAGTAGCGGAATAACTTCATCCTCAAGGTGGTGAAAGTGCTCGTTGCAGCCGACGCAAAAGATCCTCGCCCGGTAGCTGGCAAAAGAGATTGGCTGGGTACGTACAGCGCGCCCGATCTGGATTGAGCCATCCATCTCAATCATTTCCTTAATTCCGAGCCGCTTAGAAATCCATGCGGGAATCACGTGCTCCATGCTGTCTGCCCTAGCGCCGCAAAAGATGCACTGCTTTTCTACCTTGGACGGGGGAACAAAAACCGCCCATCGACCGTCTGAAGTTGAACGGGTAAGGTGAGATCCGCACTCTGGGCAATCGCGGTGGCCTGAGTCGGCCTTCTCGCGTGGAGCCGGCAAATCGAACCAGATCTTCTCTCCGCAGGCAGGACAGTCGAAGCCTTCTCGTTGTCCGGTGACGAGCAGGTCAGGATCGGTCGCCATCGTCAAGTACATCTGGCGAATCGAACGCTCGCATTCCTCCTCTGGATCTTGATGCTGAGGGCGTTCTGCGGCCAGCTCGGGCGTCGCGTCCTCGACAACGACGATCCAATGCTGAGGCAGTGGCCCGCTGCGCAGCGGAGGTAGCCCGCTCAAGTCGGCCTTGCGGCATTTGACTATGCGAACTTTGTATTGTTCCTCGTCAATTCGAGCTTCCGCCTCCTCCTTGCTCGCTGCTATTACTGAACCGCCTCGCGCCATGATTTGCTGAGCCTTGCATATTGCTCAGAGTGTCTCGCTGAGGCAACGCGCCCTACATTTCCACCGGTCGCTGATCTGCCGGGTCGGATCTATGAAGCAAGGGGTCCCAAGTCGCCGGTTACTCTGGGGGCATGGCGAAGAAAGGAAAGACTTCAAGGGGGCGGAGCGGCGCGAACGGGTCGGCGGCCTTGACGGTCATCACCGAGCGACAGGCCTGGTTTACGCCAGAGACGCTTGCCGCCTACCTTCAGGTCTCGGACCGGCAGGTGCGCAATTGGGTCAGCGAGGGGCTCCTGGCTTCCTACAAGATCGGCAGTTCCCGTCGTTTTGATCCCGCTGATGTGGATGCCTTCGTGGCTCAGTTTCGGGATGAGGGCAAGCCGGAGCGGTAGGTCAGGCCGAAGGCCTCGAGAGGTCGACGCCTGAAAATGCCCTGCCGACGAGCTCGCGCTCGTCGTCGCTGGGTTCGTAGTCGGTGTAGATCTGGGTGGTCTTCAGGTCGGCGTGGCCCATCCACTCCTGCAGCTTGCGTGGGGCGGCGCCCTCGGCGGCCATCCTGGTTCCGAAGGTGTGACGAAGATCGTGAAAGCGAATCGGTCGCACGCCGGCGGCGACGAGGGCCTTCTTGAATCGCCTGCCCAGGTCCGAGTGGTCGAGCACGGTGCCTTTCTCGGGGTGGGCGAAGACCAGATTGTCGTCTGCTCGATATGCGGAGCGCTCGAAGTGGCGGCGCAGCTCGCCGGCCACTTGATCGGCGAGGGGGACGGAGCGCGAGCCGCGTCGGGACTTGGGTGCGACCCAGTGGCCGCGTACGTAGTTGCGACGCACGCGGATCTTGCCCGCCTTCCAATCGACGTCGCGCCAGCGCAGAGCAAGCAGCTCGCCTTGGCGCAGCCCCGTCATTGCGGCGGTCAGGAAGAGAGCGTGGTCGGTGGGCCCGAATGGCTTGGCGTTCAGGTCGACTGCGCGGAGAAGGTCGGCCAGCTCGGCTTGGTTCAGGAAGCGGATATCCGTACTTGGCTTCACGACCGGCGGGTCGACGAGCTCGCACGGGTTCTCACGGCACCACCGTTTCCTCTTGCCGAAGACGAAGATCTGGTTGAGGAGCTTGAACGCGTTGGCGATCGTCTTGGGCGCCTTGCCGTCGTTGCGCATCCTTGCCAGGAGTGCTTCGACTTGCTCCGGGCCGACGGCGTGCAGCTGGAGATCGCCAAGCGGCGGTCGTCGGAGATGCGTTCTGAGCGCCGAGCCATAGGTGCCGAGGGTCGCCGGCTTCAGGCCCTTCGCCTCGAGATGCCGCAGAAGGCGCTCACCGGCCTCGGCGACCGTGATGTCGGTGCCGGCGTACTTCGGCTGCTCGGCATCAATCAGCTTGCGCAGCCCTTGCTCGGCTTCGCGACGGGTCAGTCCTTCTTCGCCGCCGCGGGTGCGTATCGGTCCGATCTTGCGATTGGGGCGGCTGGCGCCGTTGTGCCAGCGCCCGTACCACCACTCCCGACCATGGGCATCGGCTCGGCGGTAGAGCGTGCCCGTGCCGTAGCTGCGGCGACTATCGCCCATGCTGGCCCTGCTGCTGGCGCGCGGCGGCGCTGCGCTGCTCCTCGATCCAGCGCTCGATGTCCCTCTCGGCGAAGCGCCGGTAGCGACCGCAGCGCACCGAGGGCAGGGCCCCGCAGCGGGCGGCGCGATAGACCCAGCTCCTCGGCACGCCCAATCGCTCGGCGACGTAGTCGGCATCTCGCAGGCGTTCGGTCATACCCCGTACACGGACGAGCGCGGTAGCGCGCCACTCTTTCTGGCCCGGGCCGCATGGCGAAAGGCGCTCGTCTCCCCAATTGGTCCGAGAACGGTCCGACGGAAGCTCCTGGGCAGCGCGACTGCGCCGCTGATCGCGGCGCAGAAGTCACTGATTTCCAGGGGCTTGGTAATGCGGCTGAATGGAGTCGAACCATCACGGGTGTTTCCACCCACAAGGCCCTCAACCTTGCGCGTCTACCAGTTCCGCCACAGCCGCTCGAGGGCGGTCGATTCTAGATGTTTGGCGCGTGGGCGAGTCGCTGCCTTGCGGGCATCCGCCGCAGGCGGTACTCTGCGAACAGGTGTTCGAAGGTGCTCGCACCCGGCGTCGTGGGGGAAAATAGGACGAACGATGGTTGATCTTGACCTGACCAAAAGGCAGAAGGAGATCTTCGACTTCATCCGCAAGTACGCGGCGAAGACGGGGTACCCGCCGACCGTGCGGGAGATTGGCAAGGCGGTGGGGCTGCATTCCTCCTCGACCGTGCACGCGCACCTGGCAAACCTGGAGAAGATCGGCCTGCTGCGGCGCGACCCTTCGAAGCCGCGGGCGATCGAGCTGCTCTTGGACAAGGCGAAGCGGACGATCCGGCCGGGCAGCGGCCTGCCGCTGGTCGGCCAGGTCGCCGCCGGCGAGCCGATCCTGGCTGAGGAGAACATCGACGAGTACCTCGAGATCCCCGACGTGATCGGCGGCGAGGACGGCGACTACATCCTCCAGATCCGCGGCGAGAGCATGAAGAACGCCGGCATCCTCGAAGGCGACTACGTCGTCGTGCGCCCCAGCGACGACGCCGACGACGGCGAAATCGTCGTCGCCCTGATCGGGGAGGAGGGGACGGTCAAGCGGATCTACCGCGAGGCCGACCACATCCGCCTCCAGCCAGAGAACGACGCGATGGACCCGATCCTCACCACCGAGGCCCGCGTCCTCGGCCGCGTCATCGGCGTTTTCCGCAAGGTCTAGGGCCCCACAGGGCGCGGCGCATATCTGCGTCCTCGGTCGCTCGCGTGCATAGCACGCCACGCTTCCTGCGTCCTTGATCTGCTTGGCCCTGCGGGTCCCTAGGAGGGCTACCATTGACGAGCGGGCCGAGCGGACGCGGGGGGAGAGAAAACCCCTCGAGGAAAGTCCGGACACCACAGGGCATGGCGGTGGGTAACGCCCACCCGGGGAAACCCGCGGGAAAGTGCCACAGAAACATACGGCCGATGGCGCGGCCACACGTGAGCCGCGTACAGGCAAAGGTGAAATGGTGCGGTAAGAGCGCACCGGCGTCGCGGTGACGCGGCGGCCAGGCAAACCCCGCCCGGTGCAAGGCCAAGCAGGACCGTCGACCCGGCTCGGCGAGGTCCAGGTAGGCCGCAGGGTCGCCACGGCGACCCCTCCGGGGCTCAGGCCCCGGTGAGATAGATGGCCGCTCAAGACAGGATCCGGCTTACAGGCCCGCTAACGGAAAGGCCCCCTCGAGGGGGCCTTTCCTATGTCTGTCCACGCCCACGCCGCGATTCCTGCTCCCGGGCGCTTTCCTGCAGAGCTCGGAGCGGGGCGACCCACGGCCGATTCACTGCCCGTGCGGAAGAGCCCCGAAACCTGTTCACATAATTCTGTCTTAGTCTTTGCTAACCTGCCGCCAACTTCCGCTGAATCTCCGCCTACATACCGCGGAGAGCGGGGGACCCAATTAGTTGGGGCGAGTCGCCGGCATCCGCCGCGTAGCGCAGCTCTTTCAGCGCGAGCCCGTCAGCTAACCCCGCAAGCGCTTGGAAAGAGACATGCAGCCAAGTAGAAACCGCCCTGCGCGGAAAGAAGACTCGCGGCGCGTGCCCAGATCCCTGTGGCGCTCGTTCCGCCACCTGCGCTGGGCCGCCTCGCTCGCCACGTTGGCGATCCTGGCCGGCGGCGCTGTCTCCGCCCAGGCGTACACCGGCGGCGCCTCCTCCGTCGCCTACGGCGGCAGCTCGCCGGAAGGGCAGGAAATCGCCTTCAGCGCCTTTCGCAGCGCCGGCGCCAGTTGGTACGGGCCCGGCCTTTACGGCAACAAAACGGCGTGCGGACAGGTTCTCCGCCCGCAGACGATCGGCGTCGCCCATCGCAACCTGCCCTGCGGAACCACCGTCAAGTTCGTCTACCACGGCCACACCCTGATCACCCAGGTGATCGACCGCGGTCCCTACGTCAAAGGCCGTGCCTGGGACCTGACCGCGGCCGCCAGCGAAGCGCTGGCGTTCGAAGGCGTCGGCACGCTCCGCTACGCCGTCGCCATCAATCTCGCCCGCTCTGGCGCCAGCCGCTGAGGCCCGGCACTCGCTTCGCCCGCCCGGGGGGCTAATCTGCCCTGCATAGGCGGTACTTTCTACGAGAGGAGCACGGTATGTCGAGGTCTTTGCACGGAGCATTCGCCGCGGGCGCGCCGCGGAGAGGTCGCTGGCTGATCCTGGCGCTGGCGGCCGGCTCCCTCGCGACCTTGACCGGGGTAGCCGCCGGCACCAGCGCCGCGAAGGTCCCCAGCACCACCGTGGTTCTCGGCCAGACCTCGACCGTGCCGGACCCGTCCTGCCCCGAGCTGCCCTGTCAGGCGGTCGGCAGCGTCACCGGCTTCCAGGTCAGCAACGGCCAGACGCGGTCCCCCTTCCTGGTCCCGCACGAAGGCAAGATCAACGCCTGGACCCTGACCCTGGCGCAGCCGACCAGCAAACAGCGCTCCTTCTTCAACGGCTTCTTCGGCACCCCGCCGGAGGCGCGCCTGTCGATCCTTCGTCGCATCCCGGGCACCAACCCGCCTCGCTACGAACTGCGCAGCCAGGGCTCGATCAAGGTCCTCAGCCCCTACCTCGGCCAGACCGTCGAGTTCGGCTCCTCGCTAAAAGTCGAACAGGGAGACATCGTCGGCATCACCGTCCCCACCTGGGCCCCCACCTTCGCCCAGGGCCTGCCCTCCAACAGCGTCTGGCGCGCCAGCCGGGCCCCCGGCAAGTGCACCAACTCCACCGACATCCGCCAGGGCGAACCCCAGCAAAAGATCGGCACCCGCGCCACCTACGGCTGCCGCTACTCCACGGCCAGGCTGCTCTACACCGCGACTCTGGTCGAGGGGCCCTGACTCAGCGCTTCTCGCGCGGGCGTGGCGCGGTGAGGGGGTCCGAGAACGGGGCCGGTTTGCCCCACCCGCAGAACCCCCTCACCGTGGCGCGACCGGGGCGCCTAAGCCGCCGAGGGCAGAACCCGCGGCGTCGCCTGGTCTTTAGGCAGAGCCGCCGCGCTCGCGATCAGACTCTGGAACTCATTCAGGGCGAGGTGCCCGACCGCCTCGAGGATCTCCTCGTCGGTCCAGCCGATTTCCCGCGCCTCCTCGTGGAGGTGGAGCGGGGGAGGGCCGTCTGCGTCCAGCGCCTCCTTGAGGAAGGCGAGCAGGGCGGCCTCCTTCTCGTCGGCGGAGGTGAAGCTGCGGGCGCGGGAGACCTCGTCGAGGCCGAGCCCGGCGCGGCGCGCCGACTTCGCGTGCTGGGCGATGCTGTAGTTGTCCTCGCGGTGCTCGGCGACCGCCAGGGCGATCCGCTCGCGGGTCGCCTGCGGCAGGACGCCGCCGCGCAGCTCGGAGCGCATCCGGGTGTAGGCGCGGAGGACGGCGGGAGAGCCGGCGAGCACGCCGACGAACTTCGTCACCGCGCCACCCGCGGCCTGGATGCTCTTGATCAGCGGCGCGCTCTCGTCGGGCGCGGTCAGCTCATCGTGGATCTGGAATCTACTCACTGCCGTTTTTACCGTCACGTCGCTTCTCGTCTCTGGCTCCGCTGAGAGCGAATTTCGCTTCACGGAGCCTTTACGTGGCCTTTACTTTACTTTGAGCCGATAACTTACAAGGAGTAAGTTATACCTGGTTTTCGGCGTCTGTGCAAGCGGCCGAGACTGCCCATCCTCTACCCGCTATACGCCGTTCCGCACCTCCCAGGTTCATTCGCCTATCGTTGCGCCCTTCTCGCGCACAAGCCAAGGAGGCCGGAATGGCAGAGCAACCCCGTAGTGCCGCTGACGTCGCCGAGATCGTCAAGCGGAGCGATGTCCGTTTCGTCCGCCTCTGGTTCACCGACGTGCTCGGACAGCTGAAGAGCTTCTCGATCAACGCCGCCGAGCTCGAGGACGCCTTCGACGGCGGCATGGGCTTCGACGGCTCCTCGATTACCGGCTTCAACCCGATCGAGGAGTCGGACATGATCGCCATGCCCGACCCCTCCACCTTCGCGCTCGTACCCTGGCGGCCAGAGGACGAGAACGCCGTCGCCCGCATGTTCTGCGACATTCGCGTCCCCGGGGGCGGTCCCTACGAGGGCGACCCGCGCTGGATCCTGCAGCGGGCGATGAAGCGGGCCGAGGAGCTGGGCTTCGACGCCTACAACATCGGCCCCGAGCTGGAGTACTTCTACTTCCGCTCGGCCAAGCCGGAGGGCGGCGTGCCCGAGGTCCTCGACGAGGGCGGCTACTTCGACCTGACCACGCTCGACGCCGGCTCCGACCTGCGTCGCGAGACGGTGCTGGCGCTGGAGAAGATGGGCATCCACGTCGAGTACACCCACCACGAGGTCGGCCCCTCCCAGCACGAGGTCGACATGCGCTACAAGAACGCGCTGGAGATGGCCGACGACTGCATGACCTACCGCATCGTCGTCAAGGAGTACGCGATGAAATACGGCTGGCACGCGACCTTCATGCCGAAGCCGCTGTTCGGCGAGAACGGCTCCGGCATGCACGTCCACCAGTCGCTGGCCAAGGACGGCAAGAACGCCTTCTACGACGCCGACGACCCCTACTACCTCTCGCCGGTGGCGAAGTCGTTCATCGCCGGCCAGCTCAAGCACGCGCGCGAGATCTCGCCCCTCTTCGCCCAGTGGGTCAACTCCTACAAGCGCCTTGTCCCAGGCTATGAGGCGCCGGTCTACCTGGCCTGGTCGCGCCGCAACCGCTCGGCGCTGATCCGGGTGCCGCTCTACCACCCCGGCAAGGAGAACGCCACCCGGGCCGAGCTGCGCTGCCCAGACCCCGCCTGCAACCCCTACCTGTGCTTCGCCGGCATGCTGCAGGCCGGTCTGGAGGGGATCGAGAAGGGCTACGAGCTGCCGGAGCCGATGGAGCAGAACCTCTACCACCTCTCCCAGGAGGAGCTCTCCCACCAGGGCATCGAGCAGCTGCCGGCGACCCTGGGCGAGGCGATCGAGGTCGCCGCCGACTCGGAGCTGGTGCTGCGGACCCTGGGCGAGCACACCTTCCGCCGCTTCGTCGAGATCAAGCGGCAGGAATGGGACGACTACCGGGTCCAGGTCACCCCGTTCGAGATCGAAAACTTCCTGCCGATCCTCTGAGTCGCCTGAGGGGCGGGGGTTTGTGACGACGCTTCACGTCCTTCGGGCCTTTTGCGACGAAGCCGGGGAATGGGGCAACCCGCTCGGTGTCTTCCTGACTGGCAGCGAGGTTCCGGAGGATGCGCGGCAGGGCGTCGCTGCGGAGCTTGGGTTCTCGGAGACCGTCTTCGTCGACGACCGCGATCGCGGCGAGTGCCGAATCTTCACGCCCGGCCTCGAGCTGCCCTTCGCCGGCCATCCGATGGTCGGCACGGCGTGGCTGCTGGAGCGGGAGGGCTGGCCGGCCAGCCGTCTGCGGCCGCCTGCAGGCGAGGTCGAGGCAAGGCGGCAGGGTGACCTGACCTTCATCGCTGCCCGCGCGGAATGGTCGCCGCCATGGGAGCTGATCGAGTTGCCGGACGCTGGCGCGGTCGAGGCCCTGCCGGGACCGCCGCCCGGTCCGCAGCTCCCGTACCTCTGGGCCTGGGAGGACGAGTCGGCCGGGAAGGTCCGCGCACGCTGCTTCTCGCTCGAGGACGGCATCGGCGAGGACGAGGCGACCGGCTCGGCGGCGATCTGCCTCTGCGTGAAGCTCGACCGGCCGCTGACGATCCACCAGGGCCGCGGCTCGCTCCTCCAGGCCCGCTCGCTGGGCGACGGCCGCGCCGAGGTCGGCGGCCATGTCGTCCTGGACAAAATCCAGGACCACCCCGGTTGGCGCCGCTTGCTGAGTTGAGCCGCCTATAGGGCTGCTAGCTCAGCAAGCGGCCCAGCTCGTTCCGGAGCGCGGCGGGCGAGGTCACCGGCAGTCGGCAGCTGAAGTTCTGGCAGACGTACGCGGCCGGTTTGCCGTCGACGGTGGCGCGATCCCGTAGGAGCGGCGGCTCGTCGGTTCCCTCGGGGCCACCGGCAAGCACCAGGTGGGGGCGGAAGGCAGAGCGCACCGCGGCCGCCAGCTCGCTCGGATCGTCGCCGACCAGCGCCACCTCCCCGGTCGGCAAGAGGTGGAAGTCGAGCGCCCGCAGCAGATGGGCGAAGGCCTCGGGGTGCTGGGTGGCCGGTTTGGCGAAGAGGCGGAAGACGCCTTCGGCCTGCCGCTCGTAGTCCCGCTCCCCACTCAGCGCCGCCAGGCGCAGCATGCCCAGCGCGGCTGAGCTGTTGCCGGAGGGGATCGGGTGGTCGCCGATCTCCTTGCGGCGGGCGATCAGCTCCTCGTGGTCGTCGGAGGTGGAGAAGAAGCCGCCGCGCTCGGGGTCCCCGAAGCGGGCGACGATGGTGTCGGCGAGCGCACGGGCCCGCTCGAACCAGCGCGGCTCGAACGTCGACTCGTAGAGGGTCAGCAGCGCCTCCAGCAGGAAGGCGTGGTCCTCGAGATAAGCGTTGAGGCGGGCGTCGCCGTCCTTATAGGAGCGCAACAGGCGGTCACCGTCGTCGCTGAGGGAGCCGAGGACGAAGTCGGCGCAATCGCGCGCCGCGGCGAGGTAATCGTCGCGGCCGAGGACCGCACCGGCTTCGGCGAGGGCGCCGATCGCCAACGCGTTCCAGGAGGTCAGCCGCTTGTCGTCGAGCCCTGGCCAGACCCGCTTCGCCCGGGCCTCGTAGAGGGCCCGTCGCGCCTCGGCAAGGCCGGGGGGCTGGGGAGCAGCGGCGCCCGCCGCCAGGTGGAGGATGCTGCCGCCCTCGAAGTTGCCGCTCTCGCTGACGCCGTAGAAGTCGATGACCGCGTCGGCGTCCGCGCCGAGGACCTCGCGGATCTGCGCGGGCGTCCAGACGTAGAAGCGGCCCTCCTCGCCCTCGGAGTCGGCGTCCAGCGCCGAGTAGAAGCCGCCCTCGGGGCCGCGCATCTCCCGCAGCGTCCAGTCCAGCGTCTCCTCGCAGGCGCGCCGGTAGCGCTCGTGCCCGAGCGCCTGCCAGCCGTGCAGGTAGGCGCGGGCCAGCAGGGCGTTGTCGTAGAGCATCTTCTCGAAGTGGGGGACGAGCCAGTCGGCGTCGACCGAATAGCGGGCGAAGCCGCCGCCGAGCTGGTCGTAGATGCCACCGGCCAGCATCGCGTCGAGGGTGACCTCGACGACCTCGCGCTCGCCCCGGGCCAGCAGCAGCTCGAGCGCCGATGCCGGCGGGGACTTGGGGGCGCCGCCGAAGCCGCCGCGC
>WNFM01276931.1_pt1 | contig 73735 bp, 66 predicted proteins | sample 5400271 | NCBI WGS metagenome assembly WNFM01 (sample SAMN13153352, study PRJNA577476) | soil metagenome | isolation source: 60 cm saprolite on Douglas fir-dominated hillslope | place: USA:California | collected 2013-09-17
CAGGAAATACCCAAGAAAACATAATCGAAAACACCCTCCCCCTATGAACTATAAACAACTTTAATGACTTGAACCTTAACTAAACGACATTGATTTGTACATACAAATTCATTTTTTTCCAAAAACATATCCCTTCGCAACCCTGCTTCAAAATTCCAAGGGGTGATAGCCCTTACTGATAAGTTTAAGTTTCCCAAAAAGAAAAAAAAGGAAACCCTAACTTTATAGGACAAACCTCTCTTTTATGAAAAATAATTTCTATCAATTTGTCGACCAACAAGTGGAAAAAGCAATCCCGGCCACCTGGAAAAAAATACCACCAGAAAAATTACCCGGTAAAGGAAACTTTAAAATAAAACATGCCTTCCATTCATCCCCCCTTTACGGCCAATCAAGACTGATAAACCTCCTGGTTTTACCGCTATCACTTGAAATTAATGAAGGTTCGGAAGGCCAACTCATCGAACTCAGAGACTACATTCAGTCAAAAGATGCAACCCTCGTAGTCATTAGCGAAGAAGAACGATCCGGCGCCTTAGGAGACACGGGAATATTTATAGACGAGCGTCTCCGGATCAATTCTGCCGGATTTTTATGGATTGTTTGTGGCCGGGACCAGCAATATCGAACAAGGATTGACTCGGACGCCTTCGAGGACCTAAACACGGTAATCCATGACCTCTGGAAAGGCATGCTTTATTATGACGGCCCTTCGGCCGGATTACAACAGGTGAATTTGGAACTGATGCAGGATGAATGCTGGAAATGTCATATACCTATGACAACTGTCACCGGCCTTGTATTCCCCAATACACAACTGCAACGCTGGGACAGCCCCGACTGGTTATATTATAATACATTATTACCCCTATCCGAATTAGACGGTGAAAATGCCAGGTCTATTGAACAATTTGTTCACCTGCTTAGAAAAGTGGATACTGACATTACCCCGGTAAAATATCGGCATAGCCGTGCCAGGGCTGACAGCTATTTCATGGCAAACTGCCCACATTGTAAGGCAAAACGGGGCGATTTCTATGTCGATGACGACCGCACACAGTATCTCCACTCGTTGGAAAGCCGGATAACAGGCCAACTCAAATATTTCTCCATCAGCCTGAATATCGACCAGGAATCGATCGATAGCTTAATGGATGGATACGAAGGATGTGATCATACGTGTATATGTGGCTGGAGAAGACGGGAAACCGCTTAATAATGGGGTCAGCGGTAAACCACCCATTAAACATCCTTGCGTCACACCCTTGTACCGCAACAATTCTATTCATCAATTCCAAGGGGCGATAGTCCTTACTGTTACCGTCGAGCCGCCCGGTACCGATGCCTGTGGCATCTAGCAGGGCCAATGATGGGCCGTCGGCTTAAATCCCGAAGCAGGGCAGTCGCTCCGCTGCCTCCGGCCTCTCCCGATCCAGCGCGCGCTTACGCGGCGCGCAGTATCGGGAGTTCCACGAAGAAGGTTGTCCCTTCTCTCTCAACGGTCTCAAACCAAATCTTCCCCTTGGCCTGCTCCACAATCGTCTTACTCATCGCCAACCCCAACCCCGTCCCGGAACTCTTCGTAGTAAAATTCGGGATAAATATCTTCGTCCGCATCTCCATCGGGATCCCCTCCCCATTGTCCGTAACCTTTATGACAATGGATTCCCCCTTTATCTCCTCGCTCACACTGATGACCCGGCTGTTCTTCGTAACACAGGCCTCCAGCGCATTCTGCAGGAGATTCGTAAAGAGACGGTTCAACTGCGTCTTATCCGCATAAACCATGATACGCTGACGCACCGGCACCCATTTGAACAACAAATTATCCGTCGTCTCATACAGCGAAACCAACGAATAAAGCATCTCGTGCAGGTCAAACACCTCCTTCTTGGGATTGCCGATATTGGCGAATTGAGAGAAGTCCGAGGCGATCTTCGACAAGTGATCGATCTGCTCGACCAGGGTCTTGGCCACACTGGAAGCCATCTCCTTTACATTCGGGGAATTGTTATCGATGGCTTTTTGCAGGTACTGGATGCTCAGCTTCATCGGCGTCAGCGGATTCTTGATCTCATGCGCCACCTGGCGCGCCATCTCCCGCCACGCCCCCTCTCTCTCGCTCTTAGCCAGCGCCGCCGCACTTTCCTCCAGCTTCTTTACCATCTTATTATACTCCTTTACCAACCCCCCGATCTCATCATTGCGCTTCCACTCGATCTCCTCATTGGTCTTCCCCAAATTGATCTCCTGCATCTTCTTGGAGATCAGCAGGAACGACGACGTGATCCGGTTGGTCAAAACCAGCGCTATAGTCCCTGCAATCAAAAAGATAAAAGCATTCAGATTTATAATGGTCACCAAAAAATTGGATATCTCTTCCTTCAGCTCGTCCTGCGTCGTAAAAGAAGGAATATTGAGATAAGCATAGACATTCGCGTTGTCATCGCGCAGGGGTCGGTAAACACTGATATAGGGAACGCCCCCGACCTGCTCGTTATTCGCAAACTGGATCGTATTCAACTGGTGCAGGTTATAATAAGCCAGCGGATGCATCTTCTTGCTAAGTATCCCCTTGCTATAAACAAAAAGATGTGAAGAAACCTGCAGATTCCCGTCCAGGTCATAGATATTGACATCCGTACTATGCACCTCGGCTATCTGCTCGATCAGCTTCTGCAGCTGGCTTCGCGATCCCCGGTAGTACAGCTTCCCCTCTTCTCCATATCCACCCGACTCCGACAGCTTGTTCTGCACCTCATTTACCATCACCTGCATGGCCCGGCTGAGCCGGTCCTGGTTATTGCGATTGTAGCGGTTGATAAAGAATACGATCGTAGCCACCCCGATGACCACGAAAGAAAACAGGCTGATGAAGATGATGGTCGTATGTATCTGCGACCGGATATTCATCTGCCAGTAAGTCTTCAGCTGGCTCCAGTGCAGCCGCGACCAGATAAGAAGGGCCGCCCCGCGGAATAAGGCCACCAGGACCAAAAAGGCGCTGAACAAATAGGCAAACAACGTAATGTCCTCTATATACGAATTGTCCCGCTTGACCACCACCACATAGCTGTCATCCGAGATCCGGTGCCACAGCTCATCATAAGCATCCTTCCGGACATGTACAAAGTCCGCCTTCGGTATCTGATCATCTGTCAAATGGGTAGAAAAGGGATAATCGCTGTTGTCGGTGATCAGCTCGCGCTTGTTATAAATGGCATAATACTCGGGCAGGTTTTCGCTCTTTTGCCGGAAAAGCTCGGGAACAAGTGCGCCGTTGCCTTTATAACTCTTCGGCTCCGACAAAATAAACATGAACCCGGCCATCCTCCCCGTCGTGTCATTACGCAGGAACTTGCGATAGATATAAGTGTACTTATCAAACGACTGCTCAAAATATTTCAGATCGGGAATACTGGTATTCTTACCCTGCTGCGTAAATATCGTATTCAATGTATCATATGAAATGGGACGCTCGTTAAAAAGCGGCTTTTCATCGCCGTCATAGGTGTAGATATAGGTATCGAATTTACTCTGATAGGCGCTGAAATTCCGGTTGATCATACTATCCTTCACGGCAAGATTAGAAACAGGGTCTTTAAACCGGGCAAAGTTCAGGGCCAAAAAATCATTATCGATATACCCAAAGCCGATGCTGACCATCTTTTCGCTCGTCGGATCAGCCTGTTCCGCCAGCCTTTCCGCCATAACATGCCGGTTATCTTCTTCTATCTTCCGGTTTTCGAAAAGGATGATGGCGGAGATCGAGGTCGAAAAGATAAACAGCCAGAACAGCACCTCCGACACATTCAACCTGAACCGCAAGTCGAAGAATATCCGGCGCTGCATGAGCCAGACATAGGCCAGCAGCCACAGCAGCACAAAAATATCCAGCTCTACCGTATCGGTTTTATTGATAAAGGTCAGCAGCAGCAACCCTATCGTAGCAATGATGATATATAAAACAATCGAAAGCGACCGGATCAGGTAACCTATCAGTTGGAACAACACCTGCGAAAGAAAGAAATAACCCAGCGCAAGGGCCGCCAGCGCCAAAAATCCAATAAAACTATAGTTGGTCAGCAGGCTGAAGAAATTCGTGACATTAAAGGAAATCTTCGCATCCGTGACCAGCGACTGTATGATATTGGCGAACTCAAACGTCGTGACTACCATCAGCGTCAGCCCGATAATGATCCAGACCCAGTTCTTCCACGGATGGATAGACTGGGGAATGGTATATTCGCTCAGCTCCCGCCGGATGAACAGGATGATCCAGAAAAATAAAAAGGCGTTGATCACGAGGTCGCCCAGGGAGTTGAGAACAATGCTGCTGCTGTAAATGGTCGGGTCAAACAGCTCAAACTGCCGCAGACTGAGCAAGTCGGGTGAAGCATATACCAGGATACGCAGCAGCAGGATCACAAAAATCAGGAAGCCGATCCCCCAGACAGCCCCCCATTTTTCGCGGATGGTATGTGCGATATTATGGATGATGATCAGGATAAGCAGAAGACCCAGCCCGATAGCCAGCGGGATTTGCCAGTTATGAGCAGACGCATGATAATTGGGCTTCTCGTGGAGATAAAACAGTGTACTTCCCTCGGAATTGTGCACCGGAAATTCCGTAGGACTTGATACGATATCTACCCGCACTTCCGCTGAAGAATTGTCGACAAATTCCGGGACCAGGTTGGAAGTGGCGATAAAGTATTGCCAGCGGACAGGGATCAGCGCAATGGCAACCAACGGCTTCCCATCCTTGTCCCTCAGTGTCTTTCGCCGGAACTCGTACTGCCCGTTGCTCATCTGCACAAAACTCGATCCATCCGGGCTGTTCAATAAGGCCGGAGTGGGCAGCGAACGCTGGTCGTTCCAGAACTTCAAATAGTCGGGCGCACCCGTCGAATCCGTCCCATAAAGGAAAATACCGTATTTCTTTTCGACCATCCGGGCCAGCTCCTGCGGAGAATACTGCCTTCCGGACAGGCGGTTTAACAAAGCGGTGTCCCTTGTCTGCTTTTCAAAATCCCCCTCCCTTTCCTGCAAAAAGGACTGGATGGAATTACGCAGGACGGCGACCGAAGCATCGCTGTTGAAGTAAAGGTTGAGAAAATATCCGCTGAGGAACAGCACAAAAGCAACCAGGAGCAGGTAAATGTTCCTCCGGAAAATATCAATAAAAAAAGACTTCAATCTTTTCGCTTTTTAATAGTATTCCACATCTCATCCATCTCCCCCAGGCTCATATCGGCCAAACTCCGCCCCGCCGAACGGGCCATTTCTTCCATACCGGTAAACCGGGCGATGAACTTTCTGTTGGTCTTCTCAAGGGAATTCTCGGCGTCAATATGCAAAAACCGTGCGTAATTGATCAGCGAGAAGGAAAGATCCCCAAACTCCTCCTCTATTTTTTCCGGATCCTGCAGCGCTACCGCTTCCTGGAGCTCCTCCATCTCTTCTTTCACCTTCTCCCACACCTGGCTGGTCTCATCCCATTCAAAACCGACCTTACCGGCTTTTTCCTGGAGCCGGGTTGCTTTTATCGTCGCCGGCAGCGAAACAGGGACGCCGCCAAGGACCGACTTTTTGCCTTCTTTGAGCTTTAATTGCTCCCAGTTGCGCTTGACATCCTCTTCATCCTTCACTTCCACCAGCCCCTCTACACCGGCAGTGGTACCGTAAATATGCGGATGACGGGCGATCAGCTTATCACAAATGCCATTGATCACCTCGTCCAGCGTAAATTGTCCCTGTTCCTTACCCAGCCGCGCATAAAACACGATGTGCAGCAACAAGTCCCCCAGCTCTTCCTTGATGCCCTTCCAGTCCCCGCTGGTTATCGCATCCGCCAGCTCATAGGTTTCTTCGATGGTCAACGGTCTCAATGTCTGGACAGTTTGTTTCTTATCCCAGGGACATTTCTCCCGCAGTTCATCCATGATCCCAACCAAACGCTCAAAAGCACTATTATTTTCGCTCATAATTATATAGAAATAACAGAAATAAAAAGGAATATCACCAGCAGGATGAGGTTAATAAAAGAGGCCAGACTGCAAACAATAAAATACTTCAGGAACGTCTTCTTCCTCCCCTGCCCATAAAATCCCCGCATGGCCTTGTAAAGATAGATCATCATATAAAGCCCGACCACAAAGATCACGATATCCAGGATCACATGCAGCCATTGCCAGCCGAAGAGCCCCTCCAGCCGGCCCAGCAGCATAGAGAGCAGCAGTAAAATAAAGGTAGCGCAATAAAGATGTATGGTAAAAATGCCATGGTCTACATACAGATATTGCTTGTGCCGGAAATACATCATGTTCAGGAGCATGGCAAAAATGGGCAGCGAGACAAACAATATCTTGGGGAAGGAATGGAAGATATTCTCCATAAGATGCTCTTTAAACCGGCGGCTGTCGTCCTTGTATTCTTCTTGCATCGTGATCAGCCGGTGCATGGTGGCCTTTCGCAGCCAGCCATCGCGCAGGCTGTCGGGTAGGGCCCGCTCCGTAGAGTCATACTCTTCCACGGAATTGTACTGCCCCTGCTTCAGACCAAAAAAATCGCTTCCGGAACCGGGATTATTGATGGTCCTGACCACCTTCGTGATACGGTTTTTATCCGCCAGGGATAAATCCGTCTTCGCCAGGCTGTCAGTATAAGCCTGCATCAACAGCTCCCCCAGCTCTGTTTTTGAAAAGGTCTTTTTTGTAGAGTCCCCATAGATCTTTCGGATCATGGCCACCTCCATATTGTCGTGGAGCAGCGAAGTTCGCAGATCGTTCCGGTCGTCTTCGTCTTTCTCCGCCGCTATTTCCCTGGTCAGCTTAACCTGCCGGGCCGTCAATTCCGATAAACTTTGGTTCTTTTCCTTCTTGTCATGAATCATATCTTCCGGCCTCTTCAGGGAGAAAAGGATAATAAAAAAGATAGCCGAAGTAAACACATACATCCGGATAGGATTGAGATAGCTCATCCGCCGGCCGACCATATATTCCCGCGACAGGAACCCGGGTTTTCTCATCAGGTATTTCACCGTGCTGAAGAATTTACCGTCAAAATGGGTAATGTCATTAAAAAAATGCTGCACCAGGTGCCAGACAGTCTCTTTGGGCTCCAGGTTCTCCTGACCACAAACATGACAATAACGACCAATCAGGTTCGTCTGGCAATTCAGGCAAATCTTCTCTTTTCGTTCTTTTAAATGCGACACAGGGGAAAATTTTAACTAAAATAAGGCGTTTGATTGTATAAATTTGCCAGAACCATGAAGATAATTACAGGCTCATTGCTGTTAATCGTGCTGACCCAGACCTGTTTCGCCCAATATTACTATAAGGACCTGGTCACAACCCGGCAAAACGAGGCCCGCTGGCGCCTATACAAGGACAACCGGGTTAAATCGGTCAGGCTGAGCAGTTTCGAACGGGATGGCAGCCCCGCCGGGGGATTTATCGGCGACCAGGAGGTTTCAGGAGACCACCTTACCACGCATACCAAAGCCACCGGCAACGCCGAATCCTGGATCATTGCCTCCTATACTCCCCAGGGTCTTACCGGGAAGATCACCGACACCAGCGATACCTACCGCAGCGTCTCCGACTACCAGCATGACACAGGTGGACGTTTACAATCCATTTTGAATACCTCCATTGAAACGGACAACCACCTCAGGGATGTCGAACAGCATATCTGGTCCTACGATGCCTCCGGAAAGCCAGCGGCCATGTTAAAGATCAAAAACGCCAACGACACCACCTTCGTCCGTTTTGTCCTCGACGAAAAAGGAAATGTAGCCGAAGAAAGAGCCGTTCGTAATAAGACCGACCTTCCCGCCATTTACTACTACTACGATACGGACAATCGCCTCACCGATATCGTTCGCTATAACGGGAAAAGTAAACGCTTACTCCCGGACAATATATTCGAGTACGGGGATGACGGAAAGCTCAGCTCCATGCTGGTCGTCCCGGACGGCAGTAATGACTACCTCAAATGGCTCTACGAGTACAATGACAAAGGGTTGAAAATAAAAGAGTCCTGCTTTGGCCGGCAAAAGGAGCTCCTGGGAAGGATCGAATATCAATACAGTTATAAATAATCAGCGCATGCGTACCATCATAACATCTGCCTTCCTGGTTCTAATCGCCCTCTCCTCCCTGGCCCAGGACCTCGATTTCCCGGATTTCCGCAGCAAAAAAGACAATTTCTCCAAAATAGGTGACAAGGACATCCGCGCCGACATGGCCTCTTTTGCCCTGGCCGGCGTAGATGAAAGCATCGGAAAGGCCCAGCTGCAAACAGTACCCGTAAAAGACTATGGCCCTAATTTCATGAAGTACGGGAATGACAACATCCAGGTGATTATCAAGACCAGCTTTTTCATGCCGACCAAACATAAGCTGATGTTCTCGGAAAAACACCTGACGAAAATAGACGGCAAACCTTATTACGGAGGCATCTACGGCGAGCAGCCCCATATCATAATAGAATCGGTGACCGTCCTGGTCGGCAAAGATAGCGTGCCCATCCCTGCCACCGCTTATTTCGATCTGTACGATCCCAAATTCAGCTTTAATGAAAACGGAGCCACCCGCACCCGCAATGGTGTTTACCTGTCGAATGACAAACATACCTTCTATATCTATATGCTGAATATAGACAACGGCGGAGCCGAATATACCTGGGTCATTCGCGACAAACAATACCTGCGCCGGGTAGTAGACGTCGGATTCCTCACCAAATAAGCCGCCCCTAAGAAAAACTTACTGTCTTCTGTTCGGTAGTTTTTGCCATGATATACCCGTTGACGGCATACATCAACAAGGCACAGAAGAAAAAAGCCCCAATCGTAACCCATCCCAGTATATCATAGTGCAGCAGCAACCCGGCAGCATTCTGACCAATGATCCAGCCCCCGATGACAGAAGCAATGCCACCACCCAATTGCTGAACCGAAGAATTGATACTCATAAAAGCACCCCGGTCTTTCGGATCCGGTACCGCAGATATCAGCGCCTGGCTGGGTATTATCCGCGAAAAGACAGCCGTATATAGCAGCGTATTCAGGATAAGCACTTCCCATAATGGAGTAATGGAAAGATAAGTGAAGATAGGGACCATCAGGGAGGCCAGTATGCTGCCGGCTATAAACACCGGGAACTTACCGATGCGGTCGCTCAATTTTCCGATTAACGGACCGGCAAACAGACCTACAAAACCCGCCACCACAAACACGATCGGTAATACCTTTTCATCTATGCCCACATTGTGCACCAGGAAAGTGCTGGAATAGGGCATCATCAAAAAACCTCCCGTCGAAAGCAAGGCAGTAGCGGCAAAGGCCCGCAGATATCTCTTTTGAGAAGCCGTCCTCACCAGATGAACAAGCGGCCGCTGAGCTGCTCTTTCCTTCAGGTGCTGATCGATCGGCTTCATCCAGCGCAGGATGATCACCCCCACCGGAATACCCACACCTACAATCATCAGAAAAGGCATATGCCAGCCATACCTGCCCGCAAAGAATAATCCCACCGGTATGCCTAACACCTGGCTAACGGCAAAGGACATCTGCACAAAACCCATCACCCGGCCCCTTTTTTCCATCGGGAAAACATCGGCAACGATAGCCATATTAACGGAAGCCAATACCCCGCCAAAAAAGCCGGTGACCATACGGGCTATAAGCAGGAAATTATAATCCGGAGCTAAACCGCAGAACAACGTGCCCAGTATAAAGCCGGTATAAAAAAATAACAGCATCTTTTTCCGGTCGAACCTATCGGCAAAACCAGCCGCCAGGATACCTGCTATCCCCGCGCTGAAGGCGTAGACAGATACAACCCAGCCAAACTGCGAAGGACTGATCCTGAGTATGCGGATCAACTGCGCTCCCAGTGGCGCCATTACCATAAAGTCGAGGATAATCGTAAACTGCAAGAGAGAAAGAACAGCGATAATAAACGTGTCGTAGCGGGTAAACGCTTTCTGATCCATATTATTCGGTTTAAAATGAATATTCATTTATTTAACAAAGCAAAAAATACTTTTCCCCTTCAGGGTCTTAGCGCCTTTAACACCAGCGTTAGAGTCTGCTGTAACATCTCATCCGTCAATACAAAAGATTCCCCCGCCATATTCTTGCCCGCCTTATGCCAACGCACCAGGTTATACAGCGGCGCAAACGCAACAGACCAATACACCTCCAAAGGCATCAGCACCAGCTCCTTGTTTTCTATCGCCTTGTGCACGAATCGCCGCATGATGCCCGAAAATCGCGCATCGTGATTAAAAACAAGCTTATGCAAAGGAGTAAAGGAAAAATGCTCCATGAAATGCGCCTTGTCCGGGTTGTCGATAATATATCTGGCCCGGTTCTTCCATTGCACGGATAATCCCGTAGCAAAATCCATTTCCGGGTCGAAACCCTGCAGGATATATTCAAAATACCTGTCTTTTTCCATCTTGAACAAGTGCAACAGCAGATCGTCCCGGTCTTTGTAATAAATATATATCGTCGCCGGAGAGACCCCTGCAGCCTTGGCCAGCTTTTGCATGCTCAATCCATCAAAGCCTTCTTCGACGATCATCTTCAACGCCTGCTGAAGAATGGAGTCGACCTTGCTTTCATCCCTTACCCGCATAGCGCAAATTTACTTTCCTTCATACTATTACAAAGCAAATATAAGTGAATATTCATTTATTTATAACCTTACCCCTTATAAATTTTTTCTATCCCCAGCTTTTTCATCTTGGACTTCAGGGTAGAAGCCGGCAGATTCAGCAGGGAAGCAGCCCCACCCTGCCCGGAAATACGCCCCTTACAAGTCCGCAGCACAGAGAGAATGTGTTCCCGCTCCATTTCCGCAATGGTCTTCACCTGGCCTCCGGGAACCTCCGGTTGCTGACCTTCTTTTGGCAGGGGCGAGATAAACGATACATTCTGAAGAATGACGTCATTGCTCATGAGCACGCTTCGTTCAATCAGGTTTTGCAGTTCCCGCACATTGCCGGGCCAGGGATATTCCATTAACCTGGCTACAGCGTCGCCGGAGATGCCTTCCGTGGGCCTGTTCGTTTTCTTCGCGTACATCTTTATAAAGTGAGACGCCAATAGCGGAATATCTCCTTTTCGTTCCCGCAGGGGCGGCAGTATGACGGGAAAGACATTCAGCCGGTAATATAGATCAAGCCGGAACTTTCCTTCGGCCAGCGCTTTTTCCAGGTTACAGTTGGTGGCCGCGACAATGCGGACATTTACCTTTATCGTATCCCTTCCGCCGATGCGCTCGATCTCCCTCTCCTGCAGCACGCGCAACAACTTCACCTGAACGGAAGGCTGCATCTCTCCTATCTCGTCTAAAAAAAGCGTTCCGCCATCGGCCTGTTCAAACTTTCCAATCCGCCTGTCATAAGCGCCGGTGAAAGCGCCTTTCTCATGTCCGAACAATTCCGACTCGACAAGATTGTGCGGCAACGCTGCGCAGTTGAGTTTGACAAAGGGCCCCTTCCGCCGGTTGGATAAATGATGGATGCAGTTGGCAATACCTTCTTTGCCGGTGCCGCTTTCACCCAGGATAAGCACAGAAGTATCGAGGGGGCCGACCTCTTTCACCAGGTTGAATACCCGAAGCATATTGGGGCTGTTGCCGATAATGCCATTTATTTCTCTCACCCCCTCTATCCCTCTTACCCCATCTCCTCCCCGTACCACTTTTCCTCCATCTCCTGCCCCTTTCAACTGACGCGTATAATCATGCCGGTAGCGGGCAATGTCCAGGGTTACCAACAGATCCTTCTCCCGGAAAGGCTTCACAATAAAACCGGAAGGCTGTGTCACCTTGGCCTTCTCCAACACACCCGTATTACAATTCGCCGACAAGTATACAAAGGGTATATCGCGCTTATTGAGTTCACCAGCAACATCGATACCCGTTAACTCTCCCTTCAGAAAAATATCCAGTAATACCAACCCCGGCGGCGTCGCCGTAATAACTTCCATCGCAGAATGATACGAACGGGCTACCCCGCAAACAGTATAACCTGCCCGTTCCAATGTCAGCCGGATATCTCCGGCAACAACCAGCTCATCTTCCACGATAAGGATCGATCTATGCATTCCCAAAAATAAGCTATTCTCCCCTACCCAAACATCGTCCTCCCGTCCATTCTCTTCCTTTCGCTACCTTTAGCTCAATCTTTATCATATGGCAACAGTACCTCTCAACAGTCCGACAGGCAGATGGGTCATGGCTTCAGTCATTATGGCTTCCGCCATGGCTTTTATCGACGGCACCGCCCTTAACGTTGTCCTGCCGTCGCTGCAGCGGGACCTCAGCGCTTCCGGCGCCGACCTGTTCTGGATATTGAACGCCTACCTGCTCATCCTCGCCGCGCTGATACTGGTGGGAGGCTCCCTCGGCGACAAACTGGGCCGGAAGAAAATATTCATGACCGGCATCCTGGTCTTTATCATCGGTTCCACCGCTTGCGGATTTGCGCCCACTGTCGGCTACCTCATCGCCTTCCGGATCATCCAGGGCATGGGAGGCGCACTGATGATCCCGGGAAGTCTATCCCTCCTCTCCTCTTCCATTGATGAAAAAGAAAGAGGCAAGGCCATCGGCACCTGGTCGGCGATCACTACCGTCGTTACGATCGGAGGGCCCGTCATCGGTGGGGCGCTGGCGGACGCCGGCCTATGGCGTTATATCTTTTTTATCAACGTCCCCATCGGCCTGGCGGCCCTTGTCATCCTGCAGCGACACGTAAATGAAAGCCGCGGTGAGGACAAGGATCCGGCCCTGGATATTCCGGGAGTCATCACTATCGCTCTCGGCCTGGCCTGTCTTACCTTTGGTTTCCTGCGTATCCCCGCGCTGGGGTTTAACAATTGGCAGATATATCTTACACTTAGCCTGGGTCTGCTATTGCTGGTGGCTTTTATCGTCATCGAAAGTAAAAGCAAACACCCGATGATGCCTTTGCACTTGTTTGCCAATATGAGTTTTAGCGGAGCTAACCTCCTGACCTTCTTCCTCTATGCGGGGCTTGGCGCCGGGATGTTGTTCCTCTCCCTGAATATGGTCCAGGCGCAGGGGTATAGCCAGCTGGAGTCCGGACTTACTTTCTTACCCTTTACGGTACTGATGATCAGTATCGCCCGGCCCGCCGGAAGCCTCGCCGATAAATTCGGTCCGCGCCTGCTCCTGATCCTCGGCCCCGCCACCGCCGGCGCCGGCCTGCTGATCCTGTCATTCGTCGGTGCGACGCGGGGCGCAAGAGACTATTGGACAACCTTCTTTCCCGGGATAGTCATCTTCGGACTGGGCATGTCACTGACCGTAGCGCCCCTCACCTCTACAGTGATGAAGTCGGTGAGCGATGAATTCTCAGGCACTGCCTCGGGTATCAACAATGCGGTAAGCAGGATTGCGAGTGTTTTTGCCAACGCCATATTCGGCGCCCTCGCCGTCCTCTTTTTCTCCGGCGCCCTCCCAAAAGCTCTGCCCCCCAAATTCAAAGACGATCAAACCATCCTGCACCAGACCGCCAACCTCGGCAACGCAAAACCACCCTCCTCCATCTCCGGCAGCGACCGTGCAATAGTCGCACACGCCTACCGGTCAGGCTTTATCGAAGTCTATGGCCGGATCATGCGCTGCGCCGCTGTCCTGGCATTTCTGGGCGCGGGAATGGCAGTGCTGTTTATCCGTAAGCTCCCACCACCTCATGCCTCTAAAAATTAACGCGCCGCTGTTCATCCTCCGCCCCCCATCATGAAGCAGCTTCGGGTTGCCATGCTGCTATACCTGCACACCTTCTTTTCCAGCCTGTATTAACAAATTGTTACTCAGTAGGGGTCCTAAAGCCATTTTGTGTATGCGCATATAGAAACCTGCTTATATGCCATCGAAAGATATCGATAGACGGTTATTATATATATATCAAATTGTTTTTTAACCCAATACTTAAAACACGTTACGTATGAACATTCGATTTCTATTTATGGTAGGAGTATGGTTATCGTGCATTAGCTTTTCCCGGGCTGATATACCAAACCATTACATGTATTACCAGGTTGCCTCACAGGAGCCTGTTAAAGGAACAGTGATTGGCGCAGATGGCACACCTATTGCCGGCGCCACAGTTAAATCACTTTCCACCAAACAAACGACAACAACCAATGAAAAGGGAGAATTTGTCCTACCTGCAGCTGAGGGCGAAAAACTCATGATCACTGTTGTTGGTTACAACGATCAGGAAGTAACAGTAAGCGGAACATCCTTGCGGGTGACCATGACAATTGGCAACAACCAACTTGGAGAGGTGGTAGTTGTGGGTTATGGCAGCCGTACCAAATCTGATGTAACCGGTTCGTTAACTCAGTTAAAGGCTGATAATATAAAACAAGGGGTTAACATTTCTGTAGACAACATGCTTCAGGGTAAAGTGGCAGGTGTACGCATCATGCAATCAAGTGGTGAGCCCGGCGCAGGTGTTGATGTGTTCATCCGTGGCGTGGGCTCTATCCGCAGTGGTAGCACACCGCTTTTTGTGGTAGATGGCGTGCCCCTGAGCAACGATAACGTGAGCGCAGGCAGCCCTGATCTGGGTTTGGGTAGCACTGATGCCAAGAACCCACTGAATTTTCTGAATACAAGTGATATCGAAACCATCACAGTATTAAAAGACGCTTCTGCTGCGGCCATCTATGGCGCCAGGGGTTCTAACGGCGTGGTGCTCATTACTACCAAACATGGTAAAAAGGGCGATCCCTCATTGACCTACGATACGTATGTGGGTACCTCTTCTGTTATCAGGAAGATGAAAGTGCTTAATGCTTCGGAATACCGGAATGCATTGGCCAATCCGACTTACGACCACGGTGGCAATACTGACTGGCAGGATGCGATCTTCCGCCACGGCTTTGTACAAAACCACAACCTGTCGTTTACAAAAACTACTGCTACGGGCAGCTATATGGCATCGATCTCTCGCCTCGATCAGAATGGTATTATACAGAAAAGCGACTTCAAAAGAACAACCGCCAGGTTGAATGCCGAAGAGTCGTTCTTCGACAACAAGCGATTGATCGTTAAAATGAACCTGACCGCCAGTAATATCGATGAAACTGGTATACCCAACGGAAATACTGCCGGGTCAGACGGACAGTTTATGATGTATGCCCTGATGGCCAATCCCACCAGGACTGTGTATGATTCTGCCGGCAAATTTACCAATTTCAACATGATCCAGTTGTTCAATCCCCTGTATGTGCTTAGCGTTTATGATGACAGAACCAATACTTTCCGGGTATTGGGCAATATGGAAGCCACATTGCGTTTGTTACCAGGATTGAACTACCGGTTCAATTTGGGGCTCGACAAAACAACTTCAGAGCGTAATACTACCATGTACCCTAACGTTACCGACAGAACCCCCCAGGGCGCCTATGTACAAAACGACCTGAAATCATTGACTACTTTGCTGGAACATTACCTCACCTATAATCTGGCTATTCAAAAACACCAGATAGAACTATTGGGTGGTTTTTCCTATCAAAAGTTCAATTTCGCAGGTACGGCTTTCGGCATGCAGAACATTGCTGCACAGGGTGCAGGTGTACCCCCCATGTATAATCCGGGTTATTCCGGAACACCCACCAGTCCCAGCGGTTATGCGCAGGAGAACGAGCTGCAATCTTACTTCGGACGTTTGAATTATAACTACGACAACCGGTTTCTGTTTACTGCATCTCTTCGTGCAGACGGTTCTACCCGTTTTGGCGACAACAACAAATATGGTTACTTCCCCTCTTTTGCAGCAGGTTGGAATCTGACCCGCGAATCGTTTGTTAAAAATATTTCAGCAATCAGGAATCTAAAGCTGCGTGCCAGCTGGGGACAAACCGGTAACCAGGAAGTGCCCAACAAAATTACCCAGGCCAGCTATACTTTATCATCGGCCTCCGGATATTACCTGGATGGTACTAACCTGGTAAATGGAGTTACAGTAAACCGTACCGCCAACCCGAATCTTAAATGGGAGCTGGTTGAACAATACAATGTGGGTGTCGACTTCGAACTTTTCAAGGGCAAACTGTACGGTTCATTGGAGTATTATAACAAAACCACAAAAGATCCTATCCTGAACATTCCTTCAGAACCATTAAGCCCCACTAGTACCGTATGGAAGAATGTGGCTGGCCAGATCGTTAACAAGGGTTTTGAGTTTACGCTGGGTGCCCAACTGATCAGCACTAAAGACCTCTCATGGACTGTTGATGTCAACGGGTCTACACTGAAAAACACCATCAAGAACCTTCCTGTTTCCGAATTATACTCTGGTAGCATCTCAGGTCCGGGGCTTTCCGGTGTAAATGCCAACATCTATAAAAATGGCTATGCAGCAGGCTCATTCTTTCTATTAAAACACCTGGGCTACGACAAACAAGGAAAGGATATATTCGAGGATAAAAATGGGGATGGCATTATCAATGCAGATGACAGGGAGATCTTTCCGGGGGCTATTCCTAAATTCAACTACGGCTTCAATAGCCAGTTGCGCTATAAGACCCTGGATCTGGGAGTTTCCTTCATTGGACAGACCGGTGGGTACCTGTTTAACAACACCGCGCTCGAGCTGAACATCAACAATCTTTCAACAGACCGCAACGTGCTGAAAAAATATGTCGATGCTAAAGCAAACCTTGGCAATCAGTTAGCCGTGTCTTCCCTGTACCTGGAGAAATCGGATTTCCTCCGTCTCTCCAATCTGCGTTTGGGAAATACCTTTACTTTCAAACAAATGCCCTGGATGCGATCGCTCAACTTATATGTAAGCGCTCAGAACCTGTTTACCATCACTAACTATTCCGGCTACGATCCTTTGGTGAATACTAATAAAAACGTAAACGGCAACCAGTCGCTGGGTGTCGATTATGCTACTTATCCCGCAGCAAAAACATTCCTGTTAGGCGCAACGATCAAATTTTAAATCATTTGGAATATGAACAAGAAATCATTTATACTACATAAAATAGCCTGTGTTCTTCTGATAATGACCATGGCAGGCTGTACCAAACTTAAAGAACAGGTAATTGACGAAGTACTGGGCTCCAGTAGTGCAAGTCCTCAAAATGCACTGGCCTCAGCATACGGACAAATGGACAATGGTACTTTTGTAAACCATGCCCAGGCATTTGCCCTGCAGGAATATTCAACAAACGAAGCGATATTGCCTACACGTGGCAGCGACTGGGGTGACGGTGGTATTTATCGTGCTATTCATGAATTTACCTGGGGGGCTAACAATTCTATGATCACCAACACCTGGAATAGCCTTAACCTCGGTATCACCGAATCGCTCACTGCCATCTCCAGCATTACCAGTTCAAATACCGCCAATAAGGCCCAACTGTTGGCGGAAGCCAAAGCCCTGCTGGATTTATACACTTTTCATGCATTAGACCTGTTTGGCCAGGCGCCTTACCGCGACCCCAGCGTAGCCAATGGTCCGCTGCAGGTGAGAAAAGCAGCAACAGCCATCGATGATCTGATTAAGGACGTAGAGTCGTTGGTGCCTAATCTGACGAATATCGGCCAGAATAATACAGGCAATGGGCGTTTCACTAAACAGGCTGCTTATGCCCTGCTGGCAGATATGTACCTTAACCGCGCTGTGTACAAAGATCGTTATGCTACCACTTTTAATTTTAGTGAATCGGCGGTTGATGGTAACGGAACCGACATGGATAAAGTAATTTCTTATACATCTCAGCTCATTGGGTCTGGGCAATTTAAGCTGGAAAGCAACTTTTTCCACAATTTTGATATTGCGAACAGAAACGGAACTGAACTGATCTTTGTAATAACTCAGTATGTAAGCACCCTGACCGGCAGCAGTAATAATTTTGCTTATATGCCTATGGAAAGAAATCAGAAACCTTCTCCGGCTAACCGGGGTACCAATGCCTCCTGCATTACCCCTGAGTTTTATGCTACCTGGGTTAATAACCAGGATGATCCGCGCTTTCAAAGGCACTATCAATACGCCGACGGTACCTGGTTTATGAACGATGGTACCGATGTGAGTGTTCCGGCTACCAGCCTTGTAGCGGGTGGCACATTGCCCTGGTTCCATTTCAACCGTGGTATGCAGGTTGGTCAACAGTATGGACCACGCATCGTGGGAACCGACTTTGAACGTACACCCGACGGACGTATTAAAGTAAGTCAGCTGTATTGCGAAAAGGCGTCCACCCAACTAATGAACTTTACGCCAGCGCTTAATTTCGATGATCCCAATCAGGGTGTATTCACACAGGTGGAGATCAATCGCGGTGTTCGGCCATTCAAATTTGAGTTTGATCCGCAAGGCCTTAATAGTAGGAGCAACTGTGATATTCCGATGTACCGTCTTGGCGGTATGTATTGTATGCGTGCAGAAGCTTATTTACGCAAAGGCCAAACTACTCAGGCTTTAGCTGATGTGAATTTGCTGCGTACAAGCAGAACGCGTGAAGCGCTCTATGCCAATGCTCCCGGAAATGCGCTTACTTCTATTGACATGCCAACGCTGTACAATGAAACCGGGTTTGAAATGTATTGGGAGATGTACAGAAGAAAAGCTTCGATCCGCTTTGGTACCTTCGAGGCAGCTGGTACGACAAAGCCTGTATCTCAACCTTTCCGCCGTATTTACCCCATTCCCCAGTCTACAATGGATGCTTCAAAGTTATTTGTGCAGAATAATGGCTATTAAAAATAGAAGTCTATAAATAATCTTCATGAGGCTGTCTCAAAAGTAATTTGAGGCGGCCTTTTTTATTTTAGAAAAAGAAAAAACCCGCTACAGCTATCTCCTGTAGTGGGTTTTAGTCATCTTAAGACTTGGCAGAGATTGCCATTTCGTACCGGGGACGGGGGTCGAACCCGTACTGCCGTTGCGGGCAACAGGATTTTAAGTCCTGCGCGTCTACCTGTTCCGCCACCCCGGTATCTCAAACAAAAACCAAAACCATAAGCTTACCCTCACGTCCCGAAATCACCAGGCCCCTCTCTCTCTAAAGATAAGCCTAAATAAAAAATTCCATCGACTAATCTAATTAGATTCGATCGATGGAATTCAGAATTGCAACTGGACTCCGTCCAGTTCACGAGCGGAAGACGAGGCTCGAACCCGCGACCTCAACCTTGGCAAGGTTGCGCTCTACCAACTGAGCTACTTCCGCATTGAAAATTTTATAGAAAGAACTTCAACGATCCCCACTATTTATTAGCGCCCGAAAGCCCTGATCCACTCGCACTTTATCTACATTTCTTATTGGGGTTGCAAAAATAGGGAAAGTATAATTCCTGCAAAATTTTTTTCCTAAAAAAATTTTAGAGATTACTTGTACTGAGGCGTATACAAAGTGTTACCAGGAACATTAACCTGGGGTTTACCCTTGTAACGATGGGTATACAAGCCATATGAACCGCCGATCACTAATGCGACCACACAAAATACCTGCAGATAGAATAAGAATACAGAAGAATCTACCCAGCTGTTGGCGATGTCTTTTAATTTCGGGTCTTTTATCTCTATTGGTTGATCCATAACTATTTAATTGCCCTGCAAAAATAGTGCTTTTTGAGTTGCGGCAAAAAATTGCTCAAAAAAATAATTTTTTGCCGCAACTCCACATATGTCGGCGCACTTCGTCCAGTTCAGGGAAAAAATCAGCTTTTCCGCTTTACAATTTCGGTAAAAGTTTTCTTCCCGGTCACAAAGTACTGCCACACAATGCTTCCGGAATACCAACCATGCAGCGTGCCGTGCCTTTTTTTGGGAAAAACGCTTTTTTTTCGTTTGAAGATCACCCATTTCACAAAAGCCAGGTGTGCCTCCAAAATTGCCCAGAAATAAACCGCCTCCCCGGCAAAAAGCGATTTCCAGGCGGAAACCGAGTCCAGCAGGACACGGCAAGGCATCTTCCAGAGCAACTGCCCCGCCGGCAGATTCTTGGCCATCATGATCAGGTTGTTCCGGAAATTGAGAAAAACCTTCCGTTCGTTACCCTTGGGCAGCGTGCCTCCGCCCACATGATAGACCACCGACTCCGGACAGCTATAGACCTTGTAACCGGCCAGTTGGATACGCCAGCACAGGTCGATCTCTTCCTGGTGCGCAAAGAAATACCCGTCCAGCCCGCCCAGCTCACGATATAACCTGGCCCGGACAAACAAAGCCGCCCCACTGGCCCAGAAGATGGGTTCGGCCACATCGTATTGCCCCATATCCTTCTCGCAAACATCGAATACGCGTCCTTTGGCAAAGGGATAGCCCAAGTGGTCCAGCCAGCCCCCGGCAGCCCCTGCATATTCAAAAGATTCGCGGTCGCTGTACATCCTTATCTTAGGCTGACAGGCGCCGATAGACGGGTCTTTCTCCATCAGGCTGATCACAGGCTCTATCCAGCCGGGGCCTACCTCTACGTCCGAGTTCAGCAGCACATAATAATCGCTTTCCACCTGTTTCAACGCCTCATTATAACCGCCGGCAAATCCCCGGTTGTAATCCATCCGTATCACCCGCAATTGGGGGTATTTCTCCTGTAAAAAAGGTATCGAATCGTCCGTAGAATCATTGTCAGCAACAATCACTTCGACACCCGGGCCGGTGCTTGCCGTCACAAAAGGGAGGAATTTTTCCAAAAACTTACGTCCGTTCCAATTCAGGATAACAATAGCTGTTGTTGGCGTCACTACAGGGCTGTTATTTAATAATTGCCCAAAAATAAGGGAATAGGCTATAAATTCGGCCTATGATTCGGTCAATGCTTAATTGGAGATCATTTCTCGCCCTGGTTGCCATCGTTATTGTGAGCGCCACGATCTTTTATTCTCAATATCTTGCCAAAAAGATCGCCACGGACGAACGGCAAAAGGTAGAACTATGGGTAGCCGCCAGTAAAGCTATGCTCAGCAACCCCGGCATGGATATGACCCTCCCCAACCTGATCCGCAACGGGCAGCAATCCATCCCCATCATCGAGACCAACGAACAGGACAGTATCACCGGTTATATCAACCTGGATTCCACAAAGATTTCACAGGATAAAAACTACCTCTACCGAAAGCTAAAAAAGTTCAGGGCCGAAAACCGGCCACTGGAAATGAAGCTCAGCGACACTCCCTACATCGCCAATCGCTACTATTACGGGCACACTATCCTGCTGGATGAGGTCCGCTACTACCCGCTTGTACAGCTTTTCATCGTGGCGCTGTTTATCTTTTTCACCCTCTACTCCATTACCATCCGCAATAAAGCCACCCAGAACCAGCTTTGGGCCGGAATGGCCAAAGAAACGGCGCATCAGCTGGGGACACCCGTCTCCTCCCTGGAAGGCTGGGTAGAGATGCTGAAAGAAAGCGACACCGATCCCCGAACCATTCAGGAAATACAAAAAGACGTGGACAGGCTCAAGCTGGTGTCAGACCGCTTTGGTAAGATCGGCAGCAAACCGCAGCTGGAAGAAAAGGACCTCGTCGGGCAGATCCGTAATATGATGGAATACATCCGGAAAAGGGCAGCGGGCAAAGTCCAGTTCAGCCTGCAGGCGCCACAGCAATCACCCGCCGGCGAACCCGCTCCACTCTATGCCCGCATCTCCGGGCCCCTCTTCGACTGGGTCATCGAAAACCTGCTGAAGAACGCCCTCGACGCGATGGAAGGGAAAGGTTCCATCGCCGTCACTATCCTGAATCATGAAAAAGAGATACTGATAGATGTCGCAGACACCGGAAAAGGCATCGCCGCCAAAAATCTCCAAAAAGTATTCAAACCCGGTTTTACAACCAAAAAACGAGGCTGGGGCCTGGGCCTCAGCCTCTCCAAACGCATAATCGAACAATATCATAAAGGCCAGCTTTTCGTCCGCCAATCCGAAGTCGGAAAGGGCACCACCTTCCGCATCATACTAAAAAAATAAAATTTCCACCAACCAACCCGTTGAAAATCTGCTTTGAATATCCTAAATTTGCAGCCACTTCAAAATTTCACACTATGCGTGGGTGGCGAAATTGGTAGACGCACTACTTTGAGGTGGTAGCGCTCGAAAGGGCGTGTGAGTTCGAATCTCATCCCGCGCACGACCTATGTTAGGTAAAGCCTTGTAATCGAATGATTTACAAGGCTTTTTTATTGCGTGTTCGCCCGGTTGTTTCCGGTTTTTTCCGCCTATTTCCGCCTGTTTTGGCGAGCAAATGGCGAGCAGATCGGGGCACAAAATGACCGAGCATGAACCAAATTAGTGTCACGACCAGACCGTCCCGCGACGGCAAAAAAAAGTGGTATTACTTCGAGTGGGGGAAAGCCCCTGATCAGCGCCGAGCCGCTGGCATTTTTACTTATGCGCCAGCCAAAAACCAAACGCAGCGTAATCACAACAAAGACGCCGAAGCCATCCTTGAAATTAAAAAGTCCCAGCTGACGATCGAATTCCAGTCCATCGGGACCGGCTACATTCCCAGCCATAAGTTCAAGCATAATTTTTTAGATTTTTTCAAGGACTTCGTTGATACCAATAAAAGAGACGGTAATCGTCACTTGCAAGGCGCATTTAGCAACTTCAAAGTATTTGTCAAAAGGGACCGGGTAGCCCCCATTGAGATCACGGAAAACCTATGCAATCTTTTCCGAGCCTATCTTCAGGATAATTTCACGGGAAAAACACCGTTGGACTATTTTAACGCCTTTAAACGGGTTGTTCGGTCTGCTTCGAAAGAGGGATATTTTAGAGAAAGCCCCGCCGCCGATCTGCATGCGTCAACCAATGCATCGCGCAGAATAAAAGATTTTTTGGAAGCAGACGAACTCGTCGCGCTGATCGACACCTCCAACCACAATAAAGACATAAAGGAAGCCTTTATTTTTTGCTGCTACACGGGCCTGCGGTGGTGCGATGCTAAAACTCTCTCCTGGTCGCAAATTAGATTGACCAAAAAGGGATGGATTCTGATTACTAGGATCATTCAAAAGAAAACAGGCAAACCGGTTGAGATCACATTGCACCCCATTGTCGTTTCGATATTGGAGCAAAAACGTAAGGAGGCCGAGGATCGATTCAGGTCGAAGTTACCAGGTGCGGGAGAGGCGGCAGCAGCCTGGGAGCCGGAAGGACGTATTTTTATACTAGGGACACAAAATGGATGTAACAAGAATTTGGGCATTTGGGGGCGGGAGGCGGGGCTTTTGCATGATATGGAAGACCTGACCTTAAAAGAACTCACTTGGCACAGTGCGCGACTTACTTTTTCTATACTGTTGCAGGATGCGGGTGTAGATCCAGCAACGGTCGCCCTATTGCTGGGTCATACGACCACTAAATATGTTCTGGAAGTCTACAAACGACATCGGCCTAAAAACCAGATGGCAACAATCGTCAAACTCCCCAAAGCGAATTGGAAGACCGCATAAGAATAGGCCGGGTGGTATTGCCCGGCTTTTCTTATTCAAAATATTCCTATCTGGTATTAGGTGTGACCTTATAAACCTCGGTTTCCAGCCGGAAATACTTTTCGAAGTCTTTAGCACAATCTATCCGATAAACTGAACCAGTTTGACTTTTTTGGTCAAAGTTGTAAACACGGTAGATGAAATAGTTTGGTAGAAGCTCCATCATTTCAGTTTCATTGACGGACAGGAAAAATTGTGACTCGTACCCGGTATTGGTAGTCTTTACCTCAATGTGTTTTTCTTCGCCGTCAAGATTAAAAGAAAGTATGTCGTAGCCCAGGGCGTCGTTGTCTTGTGAGACATGGATAACACGGTCCGCCAAGTCTTTTCGATTATTCTTCGAAAGGTATCCTTTCTCCGTCCTTAGAATGAATAGCTCCCCTAAGTGCCCAATATCCCGATTCCTAATATATTGCTCCAAATAGTCCGCAGTCCGCTTGACATTCGGTCTCTTGATTCTCGTCCGAACTATTTTTGTGATTATGGACATCGCTCGTGGACTGAACACCTTTGAAATATCCAAATCCACCTGTTGGGCTTCGACTGTCTCATCATACATTTTCTCCGGCTTTTGTGATGCCGTTGGCGCCGGTTGAGTGGCCACTTTTTGGCTCGGGAATTGTGCCGGTGACTTCGGCTGCCCCGTCTTAGCTCTGTCATCGGCTTGGCTCGTCGTCTGCGGCTTCGCCGGAGATTGGTTAACCTTCCGAGGCTCTTCAACTTTTCCGGCTGGTATCGAGCTCAATGTGGAAGTCGTAGGTGTTAGCGGCGTGTGTTTTCCAAGCGACCCGGCTGGAGCTTTTTCAGGAAGTTTCGCAGCTCCCGGCACGTCCTCAGCTGGCCGACTATTTCGTTCGATGTATGATTGAATAGCAGCAATTGACCGCCTAATTGTCTCGTACGCAATGCTATCATAAGATGGAATCGGTATCCGTGCAGCGTCACTCTTTAGTTGCGCAATATGTGCATCCAGAATTACAATCTGAGTGGGTGTAGCTCGCGGCTTAAATTTCTTAATTCTATCTATAGCTTTGCTAAAGCTCTCGACCCTTATTATGTCTAATTCGAGCCGGTGAATTTTAGGGTCAATACTGTCATACTCTTCTTTGGGAAATCCTAATTTTCCAGCAATTTTTTGGGCAAATTCAATTCCCCAAATCAGCGTAGGAATGCCTCCGTAAAAAATCAATAAAAATGCAACGACCCCGCAACCTTTAGGAAAGACACTTCCCAAGTAGCCAACCAAACAAGCTGCGCCTATAATGGTTAGAGCTCCAATCCAACTCGGTAAAAGCAAGCGTCTGCTCAGGTGTCGCTTTCTTAACGCCAAATCATCTCGGCGTTTCTTCATGTCAACTAAAAAAAGATTTACATCTTCCATAGTAAGGTTTTGGTAGGGTTTCACCTAAAGTAATGAATTATTGCGATAATATTACCATTAATTCGCATGTAATTTAAAGAACGCTCCATGCAATGCACATTATTAAAAAGCAAAGCGGGCAACACAATTGCCCGCTCTTACTGCCATTTCTCAGCCGGCCTTTTTTGATATTGGACAGCCTCCTACGTTTTGGCTCGGTAGCGGTATTCTGTCGGTCGTACCTGACATCATAAGATCTAGGTCCGCCCTCTTATAGTACCCACTTTCATTTTTATAGATGGCTAAAGCTTGTAATCTTTCGGCTAGCGCAGTATGTTGCAAATTGCAATAGATCATCGCTTCTTCAGGCTTAAGGTAGGGCTTATAACAAATAGCAATAGCTTTAATGGCCAGCATGTCCTCTCGTCTCATGGTCTATCTGTTTTAAAATATAAGGGTCGCGGAGACCAATAATCTATGCCGTCTACTTTTCCTCCACCCGAAAGTTCGGCACGCTTCAATTCTCCATTGTAGAATGTCAAACGCCTTGCCTCCCGATCATATTTACAGAACATCAGCCGGTTAACCTTGTAGTCTTCCATGGGGTCGATAAGCTGTTTAATCTGCATTTGTATTCTTGCTGACAATGGCTCAGTGGGACCGATTTGGTAAAAGATCGTCCTGCCCCCCCATCGATGAACATCCAACCCGTCCCAAGCATTCCCTTCTGCAACCAGAAGCAACGTTTCCCCTGTGTCTAACTTCGACGTTCCATTGCAGAAGTCATCAAGACACCGTAAGGCATCTATTAGGGATTTACAGCTTATTTCCCGCCAACGACTCCGACGGCTGTCATAAGTATCCCCGCTCTTCACCGTGACAAGTGAAAAAACAGTTGACGGGTCCGCAAAATTGCCCGTCTTTCGTTGAAGGACGGGGAAGAAGTCATTCAACAAGAACGGCTGAGAGGAAACAGCTTGGGGAAAAACGGTCACCGAGGAATACCGAGAGATCGCCATCTGAAAATCATTGAGCTCTTTGGCGGTATATGGTTGACTGGAAACCCCATTGATGACTTTCAGTATAAACTTTAGGACGTCAATTCTGACATCGTTGCCAGCCGATGATTTTGAACTGGCACAGAGAACGGCACCCTCAAATGACAAGAATGTTTCCATCTTTGGACTATGGCCCCCTAATAGATCATACATTACCAACCATTGTTTGCCACTGACCAAGTCCGCTCTCAATGATTTGGCTAAATCGACAGCCTTTGCACCCGCCAGCTCTATCAAATCCACTGATAAACCCCGCCTCATGTCTCTTTATTTAATTGTTATCCGGCTTCCTAAAAATCTGTCATAGGAAGGTTCGTATTCTATGTACCCAAACTCATGCAATTCTCTGATACACTTATGATAGGTGGCCCCACTCGAAATCTTCGCCAAAGGCATCAGCTCGTGACTGAATGCATACATCTTTTTCCCTGAGCTGCTCCGTCCCTGAAAATGGACAATGGCTACAAAAAGGCTTACATGGTAGGGAGTAACCCGCGGGTTTTCCCGGATTGCCTTTAAAAACTCCCCGATAGCCAGGTCGCCCGTGGCAGATCGGTGGGGCATCTGGTGATCGATCATTGCCGAGCATTTAATAGTATCTTGGCCTTAAGGCGCAATTTTATTGTTCTGGCGCCGTTTGTCTCGCCGACTTCAATCCAAAGCCGCTCCCCCTTTGACAGGGTAAAAGGCTCGAAGGCGGCACAAAAAGGAATGGTAGCTTGCCCACCAGCTACCGGCAAGCGGGGCAGATACTTTGGCTCGATGTCTGTTTCGTGGGACGCGGCTCGCTTAACCTTCTTCTTATCGGTCGAATAGACCCGGAGATAGTCGATCTTGTAAGGAACCAGTGACCGGTTACGCAGATCAAACGCCAGCCACAATAAGCTATCCTTTAAATAAATTCCGCGCAGACGAAGGCGGACCCGTTCATACTCCCCTGATCGGTTCAAAAAGCGGATGGAAGACAACGAATCACCATCCGCCTGCAATGTCTGAGCGTTGACCGGCATGCCGGTCAAAACCACTCCCACTTCTGTTGCCCCCGGAGCAACACAAGCCGTCGTATCGTCGCTGACCAAAAAATCAAAATCCCTCGCACTGTCACTATATTCGACCAGAAAGGAATATACCCGACCTGTCACAGCAAACACGGACACGCTGGTAGGTACGAATCCTTTTCGCATGGCTTTTAACTCGATCACATTTTCAACACCTTTAACCTTTTGCACCATGATGTCATTGGATACCTTGATACCGGTCCGGATGACACCGGGAAAAATAAGATTCGTAATCCTGCTGGTTGAGACTCGGACAGTGACAGCCCCGGCAGGACGTAAAGCAAACGATGGATTTTGTTGGCCGAACCCCTCCCACGAAATACCGCATAAAGACGCGATAAAAAGCGCCACAATACTCACTCTGCGCATAACTTTGTTTTTATTTGTTCTTTACACTCTTTATTAATACTAGATACCCCGTCCTGACCTGCGCACGAACCAATTTAACCTTGCGGGAAAAGAGGGTTTTTGCGGCCTGTACCCCTGCCGTCGCAGCTTGTGCCCCCACCGATTGATCTAAGGTCCCAAGGGTCCCGATCGAGCTAACTCCCTGCTCGGCTGATTCCTTAGCCACATCTCTATCGATGGCCCCAGGAATCCTTATCCCAGCCATACCGTCCATGTCAAAGACCTGAAAATCCACCGGATAAAGACCCATACCGATGCGCACCGACCCAATGCTTACCAGCATCCGCTCACCTGAGATCGAGACTTTACCGTATAGCAATGCGTTTTTAGGAATGGTAAGGCTTCCGACGCTGGCTTCCTGTTGTGTCCTCAGCTTCAGGGTGGCCCCTGTGACCATCGTCTGATCCTCCGGAATGATGGCCGGAATGACTGTCCCGGAGACGTTCGATGCCGCTATGCCTGCGTCAATGTCCTGAAACCCCGTGACAGAGGTTTCTGCCGTGTTACTGGCCTGCTCCAGCGAATCGATATTGTAGACGCTTCCCAGCTCCGGCCGTGGCTGCATTATAGCAGGTGAGTCAGCCGCCGGGGGATCAGGTTGCCGGGTCTTGCCTTCGCCTACGGCGTCGGGGTGCTGTATCTTAATAATCTTGTCCAGCATCCCGTTCAGCTTTTCGATCTGCGGGTCCTCAGTGGAATTGTTTTGTATCGTCTTCATCATTCCTTCCAGCCGGTTCATCTGCATGGTATTGGTAGCAGTTTGATCGTACAAAGGCCTACTGGTGTCTTCCCGTGCAGGCATAGCCGGAGCGTTGACGATCTTTTTTAGCTGGTCCAGCTTCTCCAGTAGCCGGTCAGCAGTCGTATCCTGACGACGAGTTGCAATTGCGGCGCTATTAAACTTACCAACGGAAACTTCTCCATTGGTCACGGTAGCGGGAATTTTCGCCTCCTTTGAATGATACGGGTCAGCCTTAATCCGCATCTCGCGCTTGACTGAATCCTCGTCTGCCTTCTCATAAAACCCAAGCTTATCGACCAAGGCATCACGCTTGTTGAAATGAGCATCCGGCAGCTGTGCATTGAAATGCTCATTATTTTTCGAGCCGGCAACATCCCCGCCTGACCCACTGCCCCCTCCCAAGGCATAAAACGAACAGCATAGAATCGGAATCGCTACTACTGGTAAAAATAGTAACGCTTTTCTTTGGCGCTTCTGTTGCGCCGAATTATTGTTTTGCATACGTCAAAAATTTCACTCTTCACTAGGTCACGCGCTCCACTATCTCCGAGACATGCGCTACCATACACATTAAAAACCTCGCGGCATAAATAGTTATTTCAACAATACACTGTCCAGCTTAACCCGGCCCACAGTGGTCATTTTTTTTAAAATCCATCGGCCCATACTATCGCCCTCCAAACTATCGATCAATGCCGTTAATTCCATTTTTGATCTCACCACCCGGCGTGCGGCGTCCTCTCCTGGTCGCGACTCTGTTTTAATGTGTTCAGGCGCACTGACCGACCCGAATTCAGGTCGATCACTGCTAACGACGCCCTTCACTATCAGCGCAATATTGCACCCTACGGCGACCCCACAAACCAAAATTGCATATAGCTTGATTCGGCGCGGAGGAACGTCTTTGCACCACCGCTGAAACCTATCACTTATCAAGCGTCCCCATCGTTCGAACCGCATAGATATACGATTCGAAAGCGAACGCAATGTTTGGCGGCGCCAGCCGCTATTGACTCGTTTCATATACCTTTATTTAGTTCTCAACCTTGATGTCATTATTTTCAATGATATTCCACCGCTCAATTAGAAAGCCGTGAGGGTTATTGTCTGACCGGCTGATATTTCTTAGATACCCCTCGGTGATCAGACTCCGGGTTACTTTACTGGTCGACCTGATAATTTTTTGCTTTGCATAGCAGCGAAAGAAAAAAGGAATTGAATTCGTTTCAAGTCGGATACTATCAATAGTAATCTCCTGATTGATATTGCTGCTTATAACATCCGCATAGTATCCTTTCTCCTTCAGGTTTTCATACATCCGTTTAGCCGACTCATCCGACAAATACAACGCTTTAGTCACATTTTTCGTTATTTTCTTTTCGTCCGGAGAAAGGGTAAAAAAGTCTTCATGAAAAACGGCGATGTGATCGCGCGCCTCCACAGGCATATCCTCCTTCCTATCGCTGGCAAAGGCTTCCAATGCCTTTCCCGCTGCAAGTATATATACCTTCGATTGAATATCCGTTAACCTTCTCTGATATTGAATATTGACAAATACAGCGTAACCGAACGAGAGGACCACCGTCAGAACGGCAATCGCCCTGATCGTCTGGAATGCTGTCTCGACATTTTTTATCTTCCTAAACATGGTTTAATTACTTTTAATTGTAATCAGCAATCCCTCCAGCTGTCAGGCCCCCCATCGTTTTGCTGCCTTTGCCTGTTCCTGCTTTGCTCGTTCCTTATAGCTGTCATATGCTGCCCCTGCACTGTTGCCGACTGCGTCGGTAACCTTTCGAAGATGGGCATTTTGATGGCCCGCGCTGATAATGTAGTTGGCAATGCTGGGAACGGTCGTGTAACCGACTATGGCTAAAATGAGAAATACAATGTAGGCGGCATCCGTCTGGCCGAAGGTTGTCTGTCCGGTGGTCTTCAGCTGGGCAATGTCCAATTTGATCATCTCTTGTTGAATCTGTCCGATCAGACTTCCGAATATATTGGCAATAGGCACCCAGAGGAAAATGTTGATGTACTTCGCCAGCCAGGCATTCAATACATGATGAAAGCCATCGAAAACACTAAGCGCGAAGACAAGTGGCCCGAGGATCGCCAAGATCAATAGATAGAATGACCTTACCGTGTTGATACATAGAGACGCTGCTTCGAATAATACTTGTAGTATCTCCGATAACCAGACCTTAATCTGGTTCTGAAAGTTGTAGGCCGCTTTTGCCATTTGGAATTTCACCCGGTTGGAAAGACCCGAAAAAGCGCCGTCATCGGCATCGCCGGACAACTCTTCCCATTTTTCGAGATCGCCGTCGCCAGAAGGCCCGACATACATTTGCCAGTCCGTCGAATTTTTTAACGCGTCGGCCTTTTGCTGTAGGAGCGTTGAGACCGCTTTATTCGAATCATTGACCAGTGCAGCGGTACCGGCGACTGTAGGCTGTAACAAATTATTACACAAACTGATGAAGAGGGGCCAGATCGAGATTGTGAAGCCCAATACGAAAGGTCTGAGCAAAGGGTACAAATCAATTGCCTCCGCCCGCGCAAGATGCCCCCAGACCCTTGACCCAATATAAAAAATAGTTCCAAACGCCGCGATTCCGCGAGCAACACTGACGAGTTCCCCACATTTACCAAGCATTGTATTATATACGGTGTTCAGCGTTGCCTGAAGTCCATGTATATCCCCGGCGACCGAACCATCCTGTGCCCAAAGCATCCCCGGCAAAATAAGCGCTGGTCCAAATAAGATAAATCGAAAAAAAAGTCTCATACGTATCTTCATTTATTTAATTTGCGCACTTCCTAATACAACCCTTTTAAAAAGCCCAGATCAGCCGCTTCCTTCGCCCGTTGCATATTCTGCAAGGACGTAGCACCATTGAACCGGCGCAGGAAAGCCAAATTAGTCGTGATGCCGCCATAAATCCGGTCAATGCCTGCCAGCCGTTCGGCATCCCCCATCCTCAGCTTGTTGCTGGTAATAATGGTCGTCAGTTGTGTCAGGTATTCAACACTTCGATTAACCAGATTGGAGTAGACATTGCCGATATAGGTTATCTCGTCGGGGGTAAAATGGCCGGAAGCTTTGAAATTGGCATATCCAGACCTGTACTCGCTCACGATGGTATATTCCGCCTGCACGATGTCTGCTACCCGAGCATAATTTTTGACGGCTGGTGATACAGCCATGAGTCCATCGAGAAATGCCTTGTGGAGATTGAAATTGCCATTAACAATGTCCTTCACATCGGAAAGACCCTTATCGACGATCTTATAGGCATCGTACATCTCCTGAAGAATACTCTTGAGCTCCGACAGCTTCTGATAATCTAATACAAGCTGTTCGGTCAGCTGCACGATCGATTGTGCCTGACTTTGGCAAACCGAGGTGGTAATCATTACTGCCACCATGATCACTACTTTCCACATAACCTCCGTCTAATAAAATGATTGAATTGATTCGTTGTCTTTCTGTTCGGCTGATCGCCTTGCCATGAGTAAGCCAGTCTGGTCGATGAAATTTTCCGCTGTCCGGTGTTGTTCCTTTATCACCTGAACAATCGGCGTTAATCGGGCAATCCGCTCCCCGTCAGACATGGATGTCTGACCATCCGTAAGTATGCTAGTGATGATATCCGCATCTTTCTGCGCCTGTGCCTGAAAGGACGTTAGTAATTCCTTGCTATACTGCTTCTCAGCCGGAAGTAGCACAGCAGATGAGGCGACGGCAGTGGAAAACCGCTGAAGATCACTGACCATGCTTTGCGCCATAGTCAGCGCGCCGCTCTGATTCAAATACCCGGACACCTGTGAGCTGACCTTTTTTAACGATGCGAAATACACGCTATGCAGGTTATACTCCGCCCCTTTGATGGTCTTAATCGCCTCAATGCCTGTTTCTGCGATCTTGTAACCTGCTGCGCAAAGCTGCTTATAGGCGTCCAAGGCTGCGATCTGTTCGATCATCGTCTTGGTAGCATTCAGCAGTTGTGCCTCTGCCGCCACCCTGATCAGCAGCAGCCCGACTGCTAACACCAACCCGCGAACCCATTCTGTAGCTGATCTGGAAAGGATGCCCTTTTTCGAAAATTGATTACTGTAATCCATACAATGCTTTAATAGTGTTTATATCCGCTTCACCTTTCGATCGCTGAAGGCTCAATAATATATTTCCCTGTGTAAACACCCGGAGGCGGGTGGCATTCTGGTCAATCCGGTTGGCTGTGTCATCAATAATGCGCATACGGTCTCCGTCGCTCATTTGGGTGATGAAAGCATTGATCACGAGCCCCAGCTGGGCGACGTTTTTGCCACTCTCATTCAAAAGACTGCCATACACCGTATACATATGCTCCAGCTCTGACTGTGAAAAATGCGGGTCAGCCCCGACCACTGAACAGGCGGACTTATACTCCCGGATGATCTGCGCCTGTTTATCAATAATATCCTTCACCCGCTGATAAGTACTAAGCACATCCTTAACTTGCCAAAGCTCCTGATAATACCCGCCGTAGAGGTCCTTCTGTTTCTGTACCCATGTCGTGACGTCTGTTAGGTGCAGCTGCAGCATGGCGTTCTCAATAGCCTTCTGTGCGTTCTGCAAGTAGATGGTCTGTGTTTGTAGCTTCTGGACTCCCAGGTCGATCGCCATGATCGCCTCCTTTATGATCTCGGTGGGGTCAAAAAACTGGGCGGATGCCCGATATGGGGCGGTGCTCAATAGAATAGCGGCCGCGGCCAATAGAACTATTTTTTTCATAGCTCGTGATTAAGGTTTGTCTTCAATACAGTCAATATCGTCCGTGTAATAGCTAACCATGTCCGACGCGTTTAGCTCTGGTATTTCCTGTCTGACCTTAATCACCTCATCCGCAGTTAAAGACCTACTATCCTCGGACTCTAAATTGTAGATTGCCCAGCAATCCGAAAACTTTTTGATACAATACATAATTTTCCTTTTTGGTTATTTTTTGCGCGTTTCTTCTACCAGCTTGTTAATGCCGTCTTCCATGCTCCCGTATAACTTAGCGTATTGAAGCACCTTGACCCGCTCCTTTCCATCCGTTGTATAAGCGAAGTATTCATGAGGGCTCAGCTCGTTTCTATAGACCTTGGTTTCCTGCCCGCCGAGATCGACAAAGATTTCCCGGTTGTCCTTATTGACGGAAAGCAAAATACTCTTAGCCTTTTCCGATAAGCCCAGCACCTCTTGCAGCTTGTCGAACTTGTTTACAAATTTTCGCATGTCCATCAAAATCTTCACATCCGCATTGTTGATGATGGCATCTTTGATGACCGGGCTGCTGACCAGGTCGTCAAGCTCCTGCGTGATGACAATGGGAACGCCGTTAAATTTTCGGATCGTCTTGAAAGCATATTTGATGAAGTCGGCCATTCCGCTTTTGGCGATGGCCTTCCATGCCTCGTCAATGGCAAGTACCTTACGGCGATCTCCCAGCTTCCGCATCTTGCTGATCACCATTTCCATAGTGATCAGCAGCGTTACACCCATGAGGATCGGATGATCCTTAATATTATCCAACTCGATAACCACTAGGGAATGGTTCAGTAGATCTTTTTTGTCATCCGCATTCAGCAGATAGTCAAATTCCCCACCGGCATAGTATGGCCTTAGTACATATAAAAAATTGTCGATGTCGAAGTCTTTGTCTTTCACCCGGTGAGCTTTGAGGATGTCACGGTACTCCGTTTGACAGAACTCGTAAAAGGTGTTAAAGGACAGAAAAAGGGCGGGAGCCGTCTTCGCCTTGTCATAGTACATCTGTAGCGCATTGGACAAGCCGACATATTCCGACCGGTTGAAGGCCTCATGCTCCTGTTTCCAGCACCCGACCAACAACGCCTTTAGACTCTCCTTTTTTTCAGAGTCCAGCACCTCACCTGGAGGAAGATAAAAGGGGTTAAACCGGATCGGGCTGGCTTCCGTGTAGGTGAAATAATACCCATTCAGCAATTCACAGAGCCCCCGGTAACTGCCTCCGATGTCAACTACGACACAGTGGGCGCCCTGATCATGGAGGGTCCGAAGAAGATGATTGACGGTCATCGATTTTCCACCACCCGAGGTGCCGCATACCAGCGTCCCGAGGTTGGAGGTCACCCCGGCACGACGCGGGGCATCATAGAGGTCCACAAAAATGGGCTTGCTGGACAGCCGGTCGCAAAACCTTATCCCCTCCGAAGGGGGAGCGCTGCGGTAATTGCCTTCCAAGCTGAAGAAGCAAACGGCCTGTTCGAGAAAAGTATCGAAGGTTTCGTTCAGGGGCATCTCCCCGGCGTTACCGGGAATACCGGCGTACCATACCTGTGGAGCCCCCACCGTCTCCAGATAGGGCGACGCATCCATTTGCGCGATAGCCGAGGAAACGGTATTGCGGATAACTTTTGCGTCAGCTGGTGAGTCAGTCCAGGTCAGCACATTGAAATGCGCCTTGACCGGAAGACGCTGTTCGCCGACCGCCTCATTCAGGAAGTCATTGACTGCGTCGCGGGCGACGGCGTTTTCCCGCGAATAATTGCTCAACGATTGCAGGCGCAGCCTTCTGGCCTCCAACTTTTTCAGCGTGGCCGCCGAATCCTCAATGAAGATGTACTGGTTATATACGTGGTTACATGGCAGCAGCAATCCCAGACTTGAGGCAAAGCCCACGGGAAACTTTGTCCTGTCCGTCGAATACCGCTCGAATACCCGGCTGGTCCCACATTGGCCGGGTAACTTTTCAGCGTCAGCCAGCGTAAAGAGCTGGCAATGCTTTTCCCCTATCCTGATGTCCTCCCCAAAAGTGATGTCCCGGACCATCGTTGTCTCGTCCGGCTCCCTGAGATAACAATATTGTTCCAGCACACCCGTTTTCCCGGTGTAACTCCATATCTCTTCGTCCTGCAGCTGGCGCAGCTGCAGAAGCTCGCTATCCTCGACAATTTTTTTGAACTGCCCGACAGCATTGAGAAAATCCCGAACGATATCGGGGCTCATGGAGTCGGTTGGGAAGAGATTGCGCCGAAGCAGCGCCGATGTTGCCGAGGTTGCCGCCCTTCGCTTGGTCGCCTTCTTCGTTAAATACAGGTAACTCTGATGTCCAAGGAATTTCCTGCCTTCAAAATGCCTGTCTGCCGCCTCATTCAGAAAAGAGCCATGTTTGGACTGTTTGTCCGGTCGGTACTTTTCCTCTGTGAACCAGTCCTGCATATGCACGATAGAAAAGGCGGGCATAACCTTGATTGCCCTCAATAACGTTTGGTGTAATAAGTCGTAGTTCTCTATAGATAGGGTAAATATCTCTGGCTTGGTGATTTCGAAGCCAATCGTATAATCTCCCATTTTGGAAAGGATGCCAGCATTCTCCACCGACCAGATCGGCATCACCTTCTCCCATACATTGCCCATACTCAGTAGATTGAATGACCGGAGCGGTCGCTCACGATCTTTTAAAGAAATGTTTCCTTGAATAAGCCCGTAGATGCCTGGGGATGCCTTTGCTCGCCTGCCACTTCATCAGGCCGTGCTCACCAAACCGATTACTCAGACGAAAGACTGTTGTGATAACGGCAGCTCCCAGGGCGAGGATGATCACAATGCAGACATATTGATTAACGCCTGCGATATAAAGTATGGCGAATAGCATCAATAACCCTACTACACCGCCTGCAAGAATCCAGATGTATTGAGCCTTGAGCCCCTTAAACTCGATTACCTTGCCAACTCCCTTGTTCACACGAAAGACGCTACCCGCCATACATTTACCTTTTAGGAGATACCAAAGAATTGTTTGATCACCGTTGCCACGACAACCAGAAAGATGCACGAGCCAAACCACGCGGCCGCAACTTTTCCGGTATCCGGGTCGCCGTGCGACCACTTGCCGTACACCTTGATGGCTCCGACCAGTGCCAAGATACCGGCGATTGCATACATTAGGTTGGTCCCGTCAGCATAGTACTTTCGTACCAGCGTGTTTGCTTCCTGCAACCCGTTGTTGCCGTCCGCGGTCTGTGCCTTCGACGATAACTCCCAAAGAACTCCTACAGCCGTTAAGGTGAGGGCACGGCTTCGCCCCCTGCTAAAGCAGCTCACTCTCCACTGTTTCATACTCACATTGCTTTATTGAAAAATGAAATTTGAAAAAAAGCGCCGCCCACCAAGGTTAGTTCCTACGCACTATCCTTGTCACACTTTACCTCCCCCGGTGGGGGCGCAATGACGCAATGGCCTTCTTCATTCCACACTTTCCTTCACTCAGCGTGAAGACCATAATGCATCAAGATCATCCTCCGAGAGGGTAAGCCCAGCTTGACTAAGTTCCCGAGTAATAGAATTTTTTATTGCAATACCAAAGGCGGTCCCTTGAAATCTTTTGTACGGCCGCAAATGAACCTTGATAGCGGTAAGTAAATCCACGGACGTTACGCCGTCGGAAATAGCGCGACTGACGACCAATTTCAATTTGTCACAGGCTTCTTTGGTGGCCGCGAAGTCATCAATCTGGTTTGAAGCAGTATCTTCATCCCCAGTTGCCCGATCTCCTAAGGTTTCCTCTGGAATACCAATGCGGTTAGATCGCCAACCCTTACGGAACATTCCGCGGATCGAGTTCCGGTAAAAAAGAAGCACGACAACCAGGTAATAGGTGGCTGTGAGAAAAAAAACGGTTACTAAGAAGTCGGTCCAGCGAATGTTTTTGAGCATGATTTCATTTGTTGTTTGCTAGACAAAAATGGCTCATAAACAACTGCAGTTCAAATAAATACAAAGGGAGTCCCATGGGACTCCCTAAATTTAGTTTGTAGCTGGCTTATTTCAAGCCATCTATGAATGACGCCAATATTAACTGTATTGAAGCTGTAAAGTATTTATTCGGACAGTTCAGAAGTAGACTCGTCCAGGAGGCTGCGAAGAAACGGGAACTGGTCCTTTTTTCGAGTTTTATTTTTTCTGTTTACCTCATAAAAATTCCCCAGATCAATGTTAAGGGCGAATTTAACGAATTCCGTCACTCTTTTTTTGTCAGCTGGCTCGCCCTTGTAGAGAATGGCTTTTTTTTCGGCGAGCTTATTAAAAAGCTCCGCCGCCGCTGCCTTAGTTTTCCCCCACCCGAAATCGCCCCGAACAATGTCTGTTCTAGGTTTTTCAGGGTTAGCCAGTTTTTCCAGCTCATGATCTACATAACAGCGGATCTTTTCATTTGCAAATAGTGTGGCTATCTTCGTAGTTGCCGTCGAAAAGTTTTTCTCCAGTTCAGGTGAGTAGTGGTTTAATATCCAATTATCACCGCTCTTCTCTTTGGTGAACATTAATTCATCAAGGAAGTTAGATCCCTGATAATATTTGCTAAAGAAGTCACTGTTATCGTTAATAAAATGGTCGATCAGTGCAAGTTCCCCAAGTAAAACCTGTTTGGTGTTTTCCGAGCTGCCATTCTGCTTCAAAATTTCAAGCTGTTGGACCTTTCGAAAATACAAGTATTTGCTATAAAAGTAGGGAGCTTGTGTCTTGAAATAGTTAACTTCTTCACTAGTACTATTAAATTGATACACACGGATGAAAGTCATTACTTTTTCTATACTTTGCTCGACTTCATACAGAGATGCGGCATTCCTTTGTAAACGGTCAGATACCTGGCTGATTTGTTCCAAGCGTAACTCCAGGTCGGACTGAAGTTCGATCATTTCTTGCTGCATAATAAGATCGATATAAATTCTACACGTTGACCCGGATTGGGTATTAATAACAAGATTCTACATGTTGGAGAGTTATTGAGGATATTCTAAATTAACAAAAAAAGAATTGCAAATATTTGACCGGGATCAAAAAAGCAATGGAATTAAATATGCGGATTGTAAATAACTAGTTGACATACTAGTTGGGATGTATGCATTTAATTGTTGGAGGGGAGGGAAGGGAAGAGGGCTTTTCCCCCAGGAGCGACTTCAATTCTAGTCATCGCTTTTCACTAATGGCACGCAATTGAAGGTCCACCTATATTTAGGTGACTTTTATATATGGCTGAAGACATTATATTTATCCCGCTTTCGAATTAAGTTTCGTCCGAGACGCATGCAGGATGAATACAATAGCCATGAGGATTATTGCCAATATTCCAATAAGAGGTACTTCTGTTTGAAACAAATTATTTACCCCTATACCTACAATCATTGTGCTTTCCCAGATAATTAAGGATATAAAAACGAATATCGAGACAAATTGCTTATAATATCTCTTTGCTAGGTACAGTACAAAGAGGATTAAGACAGATATGGACAATAAGAAAATACCAAAAAAGAGAACCATACTAAAAAACAAGTGGTTTAAATTGTTCTTTTGATTCATATCCATCCAATAGAAAAATAACAGCCCTCCGGCAGAAATTGTGATTGATAACAGAAAGTGCTTTAGTATGCTGGTAAATGCTTGCATTCCGATAAATATTTTATATATCAATGGGTGAATAGTCTAAGAATTGGAGTTTCCGTTGCACTACGAACATGTTGTAAAGCATCTTGGCTCCAATATAAATGAAAACCAGATTTATCACCTGTATCCAAATTTATGTATTTTCCTTGAAAAATGCTTGCGCCAATGCTCGCCGGATTATACCCTTGGGCCATCGTTAAGGAAAAGCTCGAAACGCCTGGCCAAGTACCGGATGCCTGGCCGATTCCAACACCGGCAGTTGCTGCTGCAAGAATACCAAAAGTAGAACAATTATTGGTTGCTAAATTATACTTAGTGCCTTCATAAAAAGATGTCAATTTCAAAATATTCTTAAAATCATTTTCGGAAATACTCTTAGTAAGTTCGAATGACCAGGGATGATCAGTATTATCATGGAAGCTTGATCCTTCTGACTGAGGTACTAAGAAATTTCCATCGCCTAGTGGGTTTCCTGTTTGACCGCCGAAAGGGAAAAAGCCAAAGGTTTGAGTTACTGAAGATCCGTCATCATTATTTTTTGTAATCCGAATGAATGTATGGCCGACACCATGATCGCCAAAACCATCTTTAATTAGCCTGGACCCGACTGCAGGCGTTTCAACAAGCAAAGCAAACTCATAGCTCTTTGCTCTCTTTCCATCATTAAACGCATTATTAATTTTTGACGAACTTGTCTGTGGTCCCCACTCGTCATCATGGGAATGTTCATCATACTCTTTGTCACTAACTTCTTTAAGGGAAAATTGCTTTGTAGTCCTGTTGTATAGTAGCTTAACTTTCACTAAATCATCACCATCGTCGCCGGATGTCTGGCTATCCTTACCCTCCAGTCCATCAGGGTCATTAAACCTTAGCGGGTTATTATAGGCGTAATTGTAAGGGCTCCATCGTCTATTTTTTTCGGCTAGAGGATCCGGGGAATGCCACACTCCCAATTGCGGATCAAACATCCTTGCTCCGAAGTCATACAGGTCTATTCCCTGAGCGGAGAACGTGTTGCTCAGTAGTTCTTTTCCAATATAGCGGAATTTATTTTCTGAATACCTTGGTTTTATTGCCTTGTCGGAGATTGCTGACATAGAAAGTCCGAACGGATAATAGTGATTCTCCTCAAGCAGAGGACCCCTATAATGAGTAACAGAAAGATTATCGAAGAAAACGTCCCACCCAGGTGTGGCATTACTAACATATATATACAAATATCCACTTTTGTTAATTGGAATTCCCGTCTGTGCTAGCGGTGACTGTAAAGTGCCGCCCGGTTGCGTTCCTGCTGCTCCGACTGGCAATGCCCCGCTCTGTGGGTAAGAGCTGACATAGTTGAACTGATTGTCAAGGAGAATCCAGTTAAGATAGGCATTGGGTTTACCAGGTACTTTGTCATTTTTATTATTCAGGAAACTAGTCAAGCCAGACGGAAGTGGACTGCTTGCTCCTGTCAAATCACTGAAAGAGCCATGGGTAGCCCCGGTCGTCGATACGATACCAGTGGCTAGTGATGTAATTATGTCTGAAGCCTGCAATGTCTGCCCAGTGGCTGTTGATGTACTATTGTAGTAATAATTTACTCCTATATCAACTTTGTCACCGCTCATTACTTTCAGGATGATTGCAGGGCCCATCTTTGGACCATTACCATTCACTCGCACGACACTATCATTGGGATTAGTCACCGATGTATCAATTGGATAGCCCATCACAGAGGCTCGGCTGTAATTGCTGGTTGAAATATTATAAAATAACTGATCCTCTATTGACCTGTATTTGCCCTCCATTGACGCAAGATAATGGGCAGTGTCCTTTTCCTGCGTTAGTACAACGCGAGTGCTGCCTAAGTGATCTTTTTCAAAAAAGTCATATTCCCAGCCATATGAGTTTGTGCTTGCATGCCAGGACCATCTCGCCCGACCTTCTTCTGTTTTCATATATTGAACAGTATCAAGCCTTGGATAGTCAAACGTAAAAGTATCGGTTGCTTGATAAACAAAGTCTCCAAGGTAAATCATTCTACTAGTTTTATTTGAGCTCTTCTCAAGCGTTTCCATGGCTAACCTATTTCCATCTGCATCATAGTCAAAAATCACCTGACTCTGACCAATTTGTTTGATTACGTTGACCAGATAATCTAAATCGTTATGCACCAGTTGCAGCTTTCGGTTTTTATCGAACGAGATATTCCCATTTCCATCATAAGTGTAATCGGCTGAGTCTTTAGTACTAGGACCATAGTGAAAATCTCCTAATAACGTTGTTGAGTCATTTGCTGCGTCCAAAACGTACATCAATTTATTCGAATTTGGCTGATAGGAATAACTGAGTTTATCGATAACAGCACCAGTATTTCCCAGTTTAAACCCTTGCTGACTCATCGAAAGAATATTTCCATTCAAATCATATGTCAGATCTTTTACAGAATAGTTCATTGCTGAGGTGTCGAATGCTCCATTTTTGTTGTCTTGATATCCAGCGTTAATCAATCGGTTTATATTATCATATGAAAAGTCGTACTTTCGGTCAACGGAATCTCCAGCACTTTTCCACATAAGTCCTGCTATGTTACCGTTGTAATATGCGTTCTGGTAACTTCCAGAAGGAACGACTGATTGAGGCTTATCGTAGCTTATTTCCATCCCATAATAGTTGTTGCTTAAGCCTCTTAAATAGCTGAGATTAATACCTTTTAGCCATCCGCGGAGATTATATTCATAAACAAGGCTATCCAAAGCATTGCCCAAATATTTTGTATGCAGTTGGCCTAATTCGTTGTAAAATAAACTGTCAATTAATTGATCAGTTGGTGCATTGTCTAAATTTTTCCAAATATGCTTCATTCGATAAGCAGGATCGTAGTCCATCTTTGTAAGGACCGTATGTCCTTCAATTTTATCCTGAGAATTAAGATTTTTTGTTCCTTTCCAGATTTTTGAATAAATCCTTAACGGATTACCATTGAAATCGTATTGAGTTGTAATGGTGTCTAAGCCTCCAGTATAATTAATCGCTTGCGTTTGAATAATCCTGCCGCGATCATCATAAAATTTCACAACCGGAATATATTGTGTACTACTTTTTAGGACATTAGTCCTGGTACCCGTGGATAGCCCTCTTACTAACGGATACTGTGTTACTGGAACAGCGTATATGGGTCCTGAATTATAAGTTGTAACAAAATATAAGCTATTTGATAAACTGTCCGTAGCCATACTCGAACTTAGACCCAAGCCTCCTGCCCAATCATAGTTATCATAATAGTATTGTTTATAAATTAGAAATGAATATTGTGATAGGACGGGATATATAGGCTGCGAATTTGCAAGATTCTGGTGATATCGTCGATCGTTATTTTGGAAAGTTAATACTCCTATCGAATCAATTCGATTTAAATTATCATATCTTGTAAATAGCCACTTTGAATTTTTCCGTTTTGCCGAGTCTTGCTCCAAAACAAGTCGATCGCGGCTATCGTAGACCATCCAGTGCTCTCCGATGCCGGGAAGCTTTTTAATGATCATTCTTTTCCGGGCGTCGTATTCATATCTAAAACAAAGCTGACTGAAGACATTATTTCCACCGCTATTTGAAAAATTCCACCCGTTAAGTCGAAGCCATTCCACTGCTTTAGGCTGAATGACGCATCGCAATTCATCCATGTCGTCATAGACATAATATGTATTCAGCCATCCTGAGTGACCTATAGAGGGCAACGGCCATAATTGTACTTTCTTTAAGATTAGTTTTCCCTGAAGGTCCATGTACTCTATGCTCTGATGACCATCTTCATCAGTGACCGCATGTTTATACAAAGTGCCGCCAGCGTACATTGAATTTGTTGCAGGAATTGATCCAATTGTCGAATCTATGGTCCAAATCCAAATGCTATCGCTTGAGGTATTGATAAGATAGGCTGCGCTAGTTCCCCTGGAACTGCCCACCCAACTTGCTCCGGCAGAAAATGTGTTCAAAGAGCGATTTAATGGTGATGAGTCAAATTCAACCTTACCGTAATAAAATTGCTCATCTGGGAATTGAGTGCTATAAAATCTACCTTGCTCTGCGATTTCGTTAAGTTTAAATTTTCCATCTGACGATTCCGATACATAGGGTAAATAATGGATGGCCTCCCGGCCGACAGCATCATAGACTTTTGGGGTTACCAAGTCGTGCCCCTTTGGAGTGATTTGACGCACCACTGTTTGTACCGATCGGCCAAGGCCGTCAAAATACTGAGTAGTCTGCTGCAGGTCGTTAACGTCGGTCAACCCATTGGCGGTATTTACATCCGTAATGCCAGGCCTTTTTATATCCCGAACTCTGACGAAATTGACATTGTCCGTGGTGTTTAAGGTGACACTAACCACAGGACTGGTGACGGAAGCGCCATTACTAGTCACTATTACCTGATAGTAGGTAGTGCCGGTCACATTGGTGGCCGTATAGGAGGCGTTACCCTCGCCGGATATAGTACTCCAACTTGACCCGTCCGGACTCGATTGCCAAATATAAGAGTAAGAACTATTTCCCCCCGAAGCCGTGACGGTGATTTGCGCTGATCCATTGTAAGCGACGGTCTGGCTGGCCGGTAAAATACTCGTGATCTTTAGCGCCGGATAAACATTAACGGTTGCAATCGATGAATAACTGGTGGCTACGCTACTGGTTACCCTAACCTGGTAATAATAAACGGCATTCGTGAGATTGGTAGGATTATAGGTTGTAATGTTTGGACCGTAAGCCCCTGGGATATCCTGAAAGTTACTGGGCGTGGAAGAACTCATCCAATAGTAAATAAACGACCCGGATCCCCCCGTAACTCCGCTAATCTGCAAACTAGTACCTGTTCCATTATTTATAGTTTGTGAAGCCGGAGTGATGCTTCCTCCTGACAAAGGCGCCAACACAAAGACGGTGGCGACATTCGAATAGGCGGTATTGTTCAGGGTGGTCTCTGTTACCCTTCGCCGGTAATACATGGTTTGTGTGAGCCCTGTTGAAAAAGACAGATCGGGCAACGCCGCCCCTGATATCGGTAAAAAATTAACGTTATCGGGCGCGGATTCCCATTGGTATTCATAGGCTGCCGCTCCGCAGGTACCGCCCGATGCCGCCGGGCAGGTTATCGTCGGCGGGATGGAACCATTAGCCAGGGTCAGCGGATTGGTACTGCTGATGGTGCCTGGTAAAAAAGTCGGTGTAACGGTCACTGAAAGCCCACCACTGCCTCCATCGGTAGTCACGAGGACCTGTGGATTGACAGTTCCGCTTGCATCCCATGTGATCTGAACCCCCGAATAAGGGTATCCAACACCCTGGGTACAGCCATTATGAAGCCCTTGAATGGTCCCTCCCGATACACACCAGGCAATATTCCAGGTGGAGCTGATCCCGGAGATATAATAACTATAGGTCTGCCCCGCGAGCACACAGGTCGGGCCGTAAATGGTGATGGCCTGCGAACGAAATCCGCAGATAAGCAGTAGGAAAAGGATGAATATGGGCTTTTGAAAGGTCCGGGTGGGGAGGATGGACATGTCGCCGTATTTTTTTGTTAGTTAACTGAAATGCCAGGGTTTAAATTGGGCTCATTTTAAAAACACAACCGCCGTATTGGAATAAGCGACGGTACTACTGCCCGTTTCCACGACCATCCGTCGGAAAAAAAGGACTTTTGGCAAGGCCTGTGAAAATCCAAGGGAAACAGTTGTTTGAGCCGCCAAATCCGTCCAGGCCAGGTTGTCTTCGGACTGCTGCCACTGATAACTATATGCCGGTGCACAAGATCCGCCACGGGCGGCGCTGCAGGTTATGACCGTCGGAATTGCCGCGGAGTCAATTATCTGTTGGATCAGATTGGCGTCAATTAGTCCGCCGACCAAAGGTTGAGTAATATTTACGTCCAGGCTGGCCGTAACCGAACCGTTGGTCAGATTAAGCTTACCTTTTATCTCCCCCTGGTTCCATGAAATTTTGAATATCGGAAGGGAGTTGCCACCAATGCAAGTCCGACCGGAATCGTACAGCATCCCGCCCGTCACACAGATTTGCAGTTGGGACGATGTATCAGTGCTGCCTGACAACGTATATAGATAGACCGTTCCCGGAATAACACAGGTCGGCCCTGTAAGCTGAAGTGGCTGGCCTATCGCAGCTTCCTTGGTCAGCAAAAGCAGGCCAAAGAAGGTGATGAGTGGAAGAATTGCCTTCATACTATTCTAAATTTTAGTAACCGTTGGATTGTTGACCATATGCGTAATGGTATTGCACGGTCTTAATGATGTTTCCGTCCTGGTCTTTAATATCCCGCAACCTCCCCAGACCGTCATACTCGTAATAGGACACCCGGTTATCCACGTCGCATTGGCTGGTCATGCCCATCAACGGCCTATACGTATAGGAGGTCATCTGTGCGGCAGCGGGATAGAGACGCAGCTCATCTATATCGCCCGTACCGGAAACAGTAATTGTTGATACGCCCGCAACGGTATGCTCGAAATAGGCCCACGTCCCGCCGGTAGGGAAGGCAATCGTTTTTCCTTGTTGGACTGAAGTACTGCCTACCACTGAATAACTGGCGCCCGTTTTGCTCCAATACGAGACGACATAAGTGGCTGTGACCGTCAGTCCGGACCTGCTGACAGCGCCATTGCTAAGGTTATAACTGCTACTGCCGGTAATGGCGTTCGCATTGTCCCTTCCGCCAGCTGGAATGGCCCAACTGCCGTTGCCATCCGCCTCGAAACTGGTATAGGCAACCTGGTCAACCGTCGCATTGACCACTTTGGCAATGGGTTCCTTGTTGCTGTAGTCCCATAGATAGGACATGGCAATGCCATCATGCCCGGTCACTTGCTGCGGATGACCCGCGTTGAACGAATAGGTCGCCTCGTCCAGGTAGCGGTTGTCCCGTGCAATAGTGTTGCCCGAAACCACCGCGTTGGTGAAGGTAGAAGACGGTGCCTGCAGGCTGACCAGTTGTGTCCTCCCAGGATAGGCAAAACCGGTGGGAAAGACCGAGTTATCGTATTTGGTAAAGCTGGCGCTGCGAACGTTGCCATTCTTGAATTGACTGACTTCTATGGGTGCATTGTTGTATCCCTGCTGCAAGCGGAGGATTGGATTTAAGTAATTGTCCGCACTGCCCTGTGCGGCAAGATAACAGCTGTTTTGCTGATTCGCCGAGTCCGCGGCGTAAGCGTTTCGCCGGTACCGGACGAAATTTCGCCGGTCCTGCGCCAGCATTAAGCGGAATTGCGCGTAAGTATACAGGCGGCAATTGGAGGCGTCGTTGGTCTGAGGAGTGCAAGAGTCTATATTGGCATACATCCAGGTTAAATCATTGCCTATGGCCGTCTGATAATAGGTCAGGCTATCGGGTATGGCGTCGCAGCTGCCGATCCGGAAGTCCAACGCATATTTGGTGTTCGTTGCCAGAACCTCACCTTTGGATGTATAACCGATCGTCCGCGTCGGCTTATGATGAAAGGGACTTCCGTAATAGGTCGCACCGACAGTCGTGATCTGTCCCCCTCCACCCGTCCGATCATACAAGGTAGTTACGGTACTGTCCTTTATCTTCCTGGCCGTTTGAAGGGTATACTCCGTAAATGTCACAAAGCTTGGAATGTTAATTCCACTATGCCCGGGTGTCACGATTGGATCAGCACTGTATACCGGAAAATGATAGGTCTCTTTGAGAACCTGCCCCGATTCGTTAAAATAGCCTTCGTAGGACAATTCATCCCGCATGAACTCGAAGGGTAAAGGCGGTGCAGGGTAGTTGGGGATCGAGGTTGAGCAAAGATTCGACTGGGTAAGGGTGCGGACGCAGACATCCGTGACATTCTGACTCCATAGATTCGATCCGTAGTACCGATAAACGCTATGCCCATTGCCCGTCTGCGACACGTCGACCTCATTGTAGCCAAAATTCTCTCCTTGTACCGAAGCCATCGGCCTGATACTGCCCGCACTATAATAGGCGGTATGAGCATTGAACCCGTCGAGCGAAGCACAACCATTCGGGTTGCCAGGAGTCGTCGGCCCCCAGACCCTTTGATAAACATCGCTTCGGATCACCTGCGCATAAACAGGGATGCTATACAGGACGCCCGTCGTTTGAGCGCCTCCACCCGTATAGTTATAAGAAGTAACGACGTCTTTTGCGGTCAATCCGTCCTTGTTGGTAATCGTTTTGATACGCAATCCGCCCACGGTTAGCGTAGTAGTGTGCGTAACGTATTGCATCTGCCCGATAGTAGCATTCGCCTTACCGGTCGGCAGGGTCGATCCGAGGTTCATGTACTCAAGAGTGGCTGTGTAGTTACCCGGAGGCAATGTTAAGGTATTCGTATAAGAAGTACCGCTGATATATCCCGTGAACAACACTTCCTGGCCCGCGCTATTGGTAATCCTTAGGTCTGGTTCAGCATTGCCGACGGTAATACTGACCGATATGGTGCAATTAAAGCCAGCACTTGACAACGTGAAAGGCAGCGTTTGGGAGATCGTCGGATTGCCGGGTTGGCCTATGGCGGGATGCTGAAGCGAAACGTCTTCCAACACCGAATTGGAGAAGGTATAAATATTTTTCGGCTCATAATCGAATACGGTACTTCCGCCGGTCGGGTAGGTAATTTGTTGAAGCGTACCTCCCCGCATGGCGGGCCAGGCGGCATCCCGATTACCACCGCCAATCACTGAAGGCGTTCCGTTAGTGATAATCGTGAGCGAAGGAATCAGCGTTCTATTGCCATCAGAGCTGTTGGGATAGCCCCAGTGATCCATCCCAAAGCTCAACCGCCGGGGAACATTTTCGCCGAAATAGGTAAACCGATAAGGAGGCACTTTGAGTGTGGCATCACAGGTTGTTTCCTGGATACTGTCCAAACGAAGCCGATAAGCATCGGTATGAAGATTGAACGAGCTATAATTGGACCAAAAGTCACCGGAGCTCCCCGGCAGCGAAGTGCCAAGGTCCTGGAAATAACTGGTATAGAGGCTATCCTTTTTACAAAACCCAGTATTGTCACTGATGGTGATGCTGCCCAGCGCATACGAACTGGTATTCGCATTATCATTCATGGTATTGGTCACAAACACGCCGGAACTGTTGGAGAGATCCTGCCGGGGTGAGGCTACAGGATTGAACGTCATCATTCCGTTAGCAAAAGCAATCTGCGTAAGTCGAACGCCCTGCACCAGGTTTTTCGTCAGGTTCATTCCGTACTCTACATTGTATTCATTGCTAAAATGCAAATATTGGTAATCAAGTACCGGCGCAGTCGATACGGCATAGTAACTGTAGTTTTCCTGCACATAATTCAGCGTAATCGAATCGACTCCATCGGCAGATAATATCTTATTTAAAAACCAGGAGGAGGCGGCTGCGGTAGTATTGGAGGGACCATTCTGCACTGTGCATGGATTAGTTATCTCAATGGGGTTGACAGCAGGGTTATTATTTCCCTGTGCGCCGAAAAAATATCGTGTGCCGTCGGGGACTGTGATGATCCATCCGGTAAATCCCTGTCCGGACGCCAAAAATGGCTGGATCTTAAAATCCTGCTGCGGGATTAGCATCGGCGTCCGATCATCATTAAAGTAAAATTTACCGGTGTAGCCGCCAAAGTTGAAGAAATAAAGATCGGGTTCGCCGTCGGCAAAACCTCTGGTCATGTTAAGGTCGACTTGGGCGATATCTTGCTGGGCGTAATAATGGGTATAACCATAGTCTGTATAATGACCGAATAGTACATTACTCGTAGAAAATCCCCTGTCGTCAGGCGCTCCAACTACTGTCCGGGTGATAACTCCACCCGCATTGAGGGCCCAGCCCGCCCCCACCCAGCCGGCATTTTCCTGTACTTTTAAGCCGCCCGCATGATAACTGAGGCCTACCGGCAGCTGTAAGGAACCAGACTTTACCGTATAGATTGGTATACTGATATCCGGAATTCCCGTGTGATAGCTCACAGGAATGTCGCCAAACTTTCCGAGTGAGGCTGCGGTAGGCGATGCGATCGTAACGCGTCCGATGGTGTTAGTGGTATCCTGCGCCTGGATGTCAATTAAAAAGCCCGGGTGTAACAAGAGATGCAGGAAAACTAATCCGAAAATGAGTCTTTTATTCATGACGTTAAGTAATTAGAAGGTATAACCAATACGAAATAGTATCGGCTGGGTCTTAGGCACCTGCTGATAGCTCAAAAAATCCCACAACAGCTGCAACTTTGTTTGTTTGAAGAACCCGCTCTTCATCGACACCGTCTTGCTGATGCCAAAGAGCCCGCTCTGCGTCCAGCGTCGGATCTGCCGGACATCCTGAAACGACGTGAACGGCCTGGTATAGTTGTACTCGAAGCCGCCCGTCGCCGAGAAGCTGTTCTTGATCTTTATTTCGATAAACGACCTCAGCCCCACCCCTTGGCTCGACAAGGCCACATGCTGTATTCCATTGCCCCATCCGACCTTATAACTCGCGCCCATACCTACAATATTCGAATGCCCCAGCTTATAGCCCAGCGACAAACCAAAGTCCGTCACCGTCGGGAAATAGTAGTTAGTATGTGTCGTTTGAAAATTAGCGCCATATTCGATCCGCTTCCAGAAGGTCTTTGTCTTCTGGTCATTGGACTTGAAGTCCGGCATATCCATGTCCCCATTGCCCTGGCCCAGCTTGCTCAGCTTGTCCTTGTAACCATCCAGTTGCGACTCCGCCGACTGCATATTCGACTGTAAAGCCGCCGCCCCGCCCGGTCCGCCGGCCGCCACCTGGTTCTGGATCTGCTGCGCTACCACGTCCTTTGTCTGTAACCCTGCCAGCGACTCCGGAGAGCCATAATTGCCCGGCAGATGGAACAGCCCGGCCAGTTGCGAATTATTCTTCATAAAAGTCTGGAAGGCGGGCAGTTTATTCAGCAAGGCCAGCGCCTTTTGCTCCAGCTGATCGGGGTTGTTCCACATCTCCTTATACTGCCGCAGCTGCTGCGAGTAGTAATAAACATCCTGGTTCATTCCGGCATATTGCTTACTCAACAACCCTTGCAGCTTAGCATGTTGGCTGATGTATTGACTGATCTGCTGCTTACGCTGTTGGATAAAGGCCTTGGCCTGGTCGGCATCCGCCATCTTTGCCTGCAGGACCTGGAACTGGCTGGCCGCCGACTGCAATTTTGCGCTGGCAGTACTCGTCACCCCCGCCGCACTCGTCACTCCGGCTGCATTCGCCCCCCGGGCCCCGCTGAGCAACCCCGGATTCTTCTGCAAAAAACCCAGCGCTCCCTGCAGCGAGTCCGCATAGGGCATATACGTTCCGCTCAACGGCATATTTCGTGTGCCCGTATCCGTTCGTATCTTCTGCGCCAGCGCTGCATATCGCTGCGCCGAGCCGGCAAACAGCTGTTTCGCCGCATTACTATCTACCGCAGATAGCTTCTTCCGCAGTCGATCCTCCCGCCGCTGCATCTTTTGCAAATAGGAAGAAGTCTGCTGCGTCAGCTGTTGGTCGAGCCGCGCCGTCCGGGACTGCAGCTTCCCCAACAAACGTGCGGGAAAACTCAGCGCCTTGCCAGTAACAGTATCAACTGATTGAGCGTAAGGAGCCGTTCGAAGCAGGCAAAACATTGCCAGCCCGATTAAAGCCATTTTTGACAGCATATAAAAAGGTATTGCGCCAGGATTCCACGAATCCAGTGCCTATAGGACAGTAGATAAATAATGTAAGATTTCTTAAGAGAGAGTTATACGTACGTCAGTCACGTACCGAAGCTTGAATATCGCATTTAAGTTCTAGTTTGAGGTTTAAAATAGTCGGACACTAGCAGTTTTTTTCCGAATGCTAAGTAAAGGGGAAAAACAGTCAAAACATTTGATCTAGGTCAAATTTTTTCGTCGAAGGCGACTTAATGTTTCTATCTCCATTCCAAGATACGAAGCAATATCTTTGACTGGGATTCGGCCAATTATGTCTGAAAATCGCTCAGTAAAGAGTTCGTATTTCTCTTTAGCTGTATGTTTTCTGAGCCAATAATTTCTCTCTTCACTTCGAACATAATACTCAGTAATCAACTTGCGACCGACTATATTATATTCCAGGAAGTCTTTATATAGCACTTCTAACTCGTCGTATGTGAGATAATATACAACCGTCTCTTCGATGGCTTGAATGTATTCATAACTCCTCTTTCTATCGAAAAAACTATGGACGGATACACAAACCCCGCCTTCCGAAAGAATACCAGAACACCATTCCAATCCGTCTTTATTATAAAAGATTCGAACCAAGCCCTGCTGTATAAAGTATATATTGTTACAAAACTCTCCTTCCTTTAATATGAATTCTTTCTTTTTAAAAGTTCTTGCCTTCAAAATTGAATTTAGGCGTATTTTTATTTTCTCGGATAGAGGTGTAATGCTATTTAAAAAGGCAAAAACTTCACTGCTCATAGTATCGGAATTTAATTGGAAGCAAGGACTATGTATGACACAGATGAATATATGAAAAAGTTGCCTTTTTTCAAGCTCTAAGTATTCGAGATAGTGAATGAGTCCTTTTTCCAATTTTCCTAAAATAAGTGAAAGCACTTATTAAGGATATAATTCGGAATACCCTAATTTTAGAATATTAAACAGTCATCCTGATGAAAATATTACTTGTCTTTATTCTTTTAATCGTTCAACTGCATCTCAAAGCCCAGAATAATAAAGAGTACATAAATATTAATTGGCCACCTGAGTACAATTGGAAGGTTGTAGACCGAAAAACAGAGAGTACTTTTAAATCAATAGTGATCATTCCCGGCAACGAAACCGTCAAAAATCCAAGTATAATCGGAACGATTGCTGCGCGTATGGGTGTGCACTTCAATAATCTTGCTGATATTGTAAAGTTGTATAAAGATCATCTTGACACTGGCACTAAATTCTCCATAGTTGAAAGCTCTGACAGCGTCTCTAATTTATGGGTTATCTTTAAGGTCGAAACTCCTAAAAACGATAAATACCCCGAACCCGAATCAGATATGTATTATGTCACACAAGGACAGGCAGCCCTATACGAGAACTATGTAGCCATCAAAAAACCTTCGATAAGCCCTGAGTTTGAAAGCAAATGGGTGAATGTGTTTAAAACGGCTACACTCACTATTATTAAATAAAATCGATCCTACAAGCTATATGTTTCCCTTTCGCAAAAGAGGTAAATCTACGTGTGTAAGAAGATCTTCTCCCAGTTTCTATGACGTACTATTGCGCATCTTAAATCTTTTAACTTGCATCTAGGTACGCGTCTTTTAAGAAAAGGCAAAAATGAAGGTATATTTGGACGGATACGTTGAGAGTGAATCAATATGTAACTAGTACCCAGAATATCTCGGGTTACACTTTTAATCTGCGGAACTAAAATCGACATCCAAGAGTTCTTTCGGAGGAACCCCAAGGCCCTCGGCTAATTCTATTAACGTTGTTACGAGGAGATTCTCTTCATTTCTTTCAATCTTCCCAATCTTAGAATAATCCACGTCACACCTAGCTGCAACCTTTCGCTGGCTGAGTTTTTTAGCTTTTCGAACTTTCTTTATTTGATCTCCTACCTTCTGGAGGCGTTCTTTATCTTTTCCTTTCATTTTCAATATTATATGCCAAGATCAGAGAAAAAAATAAAAAATATGAGGTGAGATCGGCCCTCATTCAAAAATATCAACTATATTTGTCCGAAATAAACCAATCCAGCATGATTATATAACGAACTGAAAATATCTTTGCGACACTTCATTAATTATTGAAGCTCGCTTCTTGATTCTCTCCTGGTGAACGTAGGAAATTCGATGGGGAAGGGAAAAACAAGAAGTAAGCTCACGTCTACGGGCGTGGGCTCTTCTTACCTGTCCCTCGGCCTTCCTACGGCCCACTAGGCAGTAAGTCGAGACCTGCGCCCATTATTTTTTGTGTCTCACCTTCAATCCGGCGCTGTCCTCGGCAGGTCTTTGATGAACAATTTTGTTAATCAAATTTATTGCCATGTCAATTCTAAACGAACAGCCAATTCAAAATAATCGAGTCTTACACCTTTCGTTCGACGAAAAGAGACGGCCATATCTCGTTTTTGAACAAATATTCGAAGATCATAGACTTTCAGAAATAAAGGGCTGTCTGCATCAAGCCCTAGAGACCTGTCTAACAACCGATCAATACCCTTTTTGTGAGGCCGATTCGAGGGCTGACCTTGTTATATATTTTTCAGAAGTATTTAAATGTATTGAGGCAGCCTCTCTCATCGCCAGAATGCTCAAACTATTTGATATCTCTGTCGAAGAAGAATCGCCCGACTAATAACCAACCCAAAATATTATTGTTCTGACTTCCGAGAGAAGAAGCCCCGTAAATATGGGGAAGTGGATGTCATTAGCATAGATGAACATATTATTGGCTATGTCTCTAATTTATAATCTAAAAAAAAAAGAAAATGTCAAAGGAAAACACAAACAACACTAATTCACCCGATAAGAACGTCCACGTTGTGACGATCGTTCGGGAGGTAAGAATCGAAACGGTGCAGTCTGGATTCGGTTCCATTCCGCTTGGTGAAGCAAAACGCCGTTTATCACGCATCCGAAACGAAATGCGTAAGACGTTCGGAGATATGCCGGACATTGACACAGAGGAGGCAGAGGAATAGTTTCACAATAATGTTCGTCCCTCCTTATGGTTGGAGCTCGCTCGCTGTGGTGGCGGCGGGTTCCCAACTCTAAGAGCAATTTGATTGCCATACCTGATCACTGGGGTATCACCGTTTGCGCCACTATTCTTTACCCTGCAATACAAATAAGATGTCAAAACTAAGAAAGATCAATGCCGCTCCAACCGGGGTGAGCATTCACTTTGTAATTACTATCGAACCGACAAGAACCGCTACGGAAGGAATTGAACCTCCTAATGATGATACTTTCGAGGAAGCGCGTGTTTTTTGGAGCAAGTATTTACAGGAAGTAAGCGATTTTTTCAGCAATATCTCCGAGCTGACACGCGATGATATGAAGGAATAAGACAGCCCGTTAAAGTCCGTATCCGGTCAAGGTTGGAGCCCATTGTTGCGGTTAAAGGCAGTGGGTTCCCAACTTTTCTGACGCATTCGATTTATTTATTCCATCAATTGTTTTTACAATTTAATTAACGATATAATATGCACGTAACCTACCATATCAATGAACTCCGTGACCTGGAATTTCCCTATGACAAATTGCCTATCGCAGAACTCAACGAAAACCTATATTGTGGTCAGGGAAAATTTACACTGGTCGTTGATCTTTCCTTCGACGATAACTCCATTTTGACCATTACGCTCCATTATAAATGGTATAGCTCTATCGATAATTTTATTCTTACCCAGTACGATGCGTACCTCCATCATATCTCTGATTCGGAAAACGACCGGCACCAGACATTTTATTTGCTCAGGGGACTCCCCCGTATTACTGTGCGCGAAGCGTATAATCTGCTGCGGGGTAGAGCAGCCTATAAGGAGTGCTTCGATTTAGATGGCAATAGATACAGTGCATGGCTAAAATTGAATTTCTATGAATTGGATAAACAGGCCAATTATCGGATTTCCGAATACAGGAATCAATATAAGCCGCCATTCGAAAAGGTGCTGGAGAACTATCCCATTTTGGAGCTGAGAGAGCCCGCGATGAAATTAGCCTTGATGACTGCCCTAAAAAAGGGAGACCGGGTGCCGGTTACGCTTATTCGTCCAAGAAAAACGGAAAAAGTATTCATAGAGGCCAATCCAAAATTGGGCATACCCAAAATATCATATCCTTCTTCCAGACGCTACGGGAAAACCAAGGAACTGACCCACAAAACGGACATCTAAATGACAAATAGAGAACAACCTGCGCAATCCGGTTCCTCGAAATCATCCAGACGGCCAGAACAGGGTACTCCCAATACTCCCTTCGATTTAAATCATTTTAGGGAAATTATATTTCAAGTTAAACAGGATGATGCTGCCGTTATTGAGAATAATAAGGACATCATTGAAGTTAACAAATCCATTATCGAATATTACGAACAACTCGTCAAAGATGCATCGAGCAAAGGAATAGAGTTAAAAGACCAAGGCGATCTTAGCAAAAAAAAATTGGAGACCAACGAGATATTGCGAAGAGTTAACTCTACTCTATCAACTGGTGGGGCCGATCAGCTGAATAAAACTGAAAGCAAAAAGACCGACGGTGTACCCGTATATAACATGGACGGGTGGGATTATCATTATTCCGTACTGACAAAAGAGCGTCAGGACAGGCCGATCGATGGCATTATTTTTTTGCCCAAAATGATTCGCTGTTTAATGTTAGACGGGAATTTTTCGAGCTTTTTTGGGCAGCATTATCAAGTCCTCTCACAGAGGAAGACACAGCCGGAGCGAGGGGGCATGTCGTCCTGCTTTATAGAGAAGTGCTGGAAGTAATAGAGCTGTCCTACCGAATTAGGCAAATGATCGACAAGAAGGAACTGACGTTTACTTATCATACAAAATAATTCTCTCGTATGGATACATACAGTAGTACAATAGTAAGGGAATTTCGCGGTGGTTTTCAAATGACCGTGAACGTATATGTCCCCGACACGATAATCGCGTTGTTTACTATGCTCGATATTGAATTAGACGATTTTGTTACTACCATATTCGCTACCATAGTCGGAGGGGACCGGGTTGCTACGCCAAATCTATTGGCGATGGCCCGTAATTTATTCTTGTCTCTTGAGTACTGTAGAACGGGTTTTACCTCTGAACAGGTCGGCTTGATGATTGACGATTTGGTCATGATTATCGCCTGCATGCAATCTGGCACCGTATGACGGTAGCAGAAATCCGTGCCTATCACAGGATGCGGAAAGAAGGTATTAAAATATGGGAGATTAAATGGCAGCAGCTTAAAAAAAAGCCCGTATAGCTCGTGTTCCGGCACGGTAAATTTTTTACCTCTTTTCACTTGCGACGGATGTTGAATGCAATTAAGGCCCTGATTAAACATGACTCCATGTATCTACATGGAGTATTTAAAATTATTTTAATGCAGGGTTGAACTCATCGTGCCTTGCGTGACCTAGAGTTGAACACGCAGGCACCCCTCACTATGTTTCTACCTGGAGAACGGATTATGAGTCTATCAACAAACCCCGCGGCGTTTCTACCCGGAGGGGTCATTTTCTACCCTCGGCTTGATTAGGCAATGATGGCTGTAACCCTGTTTTATAGTTCTGCATTCAATGGGTAAGTGCAGGATTTTAAAGGAGAAATACCCAGAAAGAAGAGAGGTACCAGACTTACGATTGATGTAGAGTTACAATTGTAAGCACCCCCTTTGTGTTCTCTACACAGAGGGGGCATTTTATATAACAATTAAACCAATAAATTATGAGTATCACAGTGGCGGAAAAACGTATGCAAGATTATCTACGGGATCGACAGCTTCTTCCATACGATGATAAGACCATCGCAGAGAAGCTAAAGATGAGTAGACCAAACTTTAGCGCCTACGTTACCGGCCGGTATCCGATTACAAAGGCCTTTCTGTCAAAATTTTACAATGCATTTGAGGGCGAACTTGCAGCGATTCGGCAGAAGCAGTCTTCCTTAACAGATGATCTGACGGACTTCGATGATCTCTCACTCTCCAAACGAGTTGATCTGCTTAACAAACTATATGGTGGACTACAGACCAGTTTCGATGGGTTAAGAACACATATGGATAACTTAGATGTCAGGGTTAATCGGATTCTACAATCAACCGAACGGCTTGAGAACTTCCTGCTGCAAAGGGGGGCTTTGCCCTCTGAAGAGAAAAAAGCTCAGATATAGGATAAGAGGTATCTGAGTAGTCGTAGCTAAGTATGTACAGCGCTCCCAAACATCATCGCGCCGATGGCTTCCGTCGGCGCTTAGTTGGTTTTGGGTAGTCTCTGTTCTGATAGACAGTGACCTGAACTCCGTTAAGTCCAAGCTCATTGAGAAAATTGCTAATGTCAACAAAATCAACCACCGCGCTAATACTCCATTCAACAAAGTTTGCCACTATATCTTCCTCGATAAGAGCCATCCCATGTTTTTTTTCCATCTCTTCCACTACGTCATTTTCTTCAATCTAAGTTCGATATCGCAGACTGTTCTGCAATTTTCTCCCTGAGGATAAGCCGATTCGTCTTTCTCTTCTTTCAAAACGAGACGGGTATTTGTTTATTCGGGCCGCTATCTGTTTAACTGATGGTATTTGACTGTCGGTTGTTCTTAACCAAAGTATCTCTTTTTCAATAATATCGGTTATTTTCCTTACGGTCAGTTTATGGTAGTCTTCGCGTAATAAAACAGCTTCAATGATATCGTGTAGATATATCCTTTTTCTCATTTTCCCTGCAATTTTGGATGCCAAATAAATTCTTTGGGGGACCAGATGTGGTGCGTCGATTTAGCATCGTTGCGGCGCTCCTTTCAACACCTGTACTCCGATTTTTCTCCGGGTGTTACTCGGTCTCCTTTCATCGTTTACAAATATAGATATTTTTTTTTCTCCGTTTTAAAGCCTGCACACAAGCCATTCCCTTCAATTGATGGTGTTATCCGCCGGGCGGATAACGGCATATGCGAAGCGTGTATTCCCGCCAGAAAAGGGCGAAAAAGAGAAGCAAACCTCGCGGTCCAACTCGCGACCAAAAGCTTCCGGCATAAATTAAAGGTGTCCTTCGGACGAGACAATGTTTGCAATTTATTCCTTTTCCTTTTGGTGCGCCAGCTCACGCACAGCCGCGGTATCGGTGCTTTCTTTTTTTCCCTTTTTTCTTTTGGGGAATACTCACAAAAAAAACACACTCAATGCAAACACAACAACTTTCCCGCGTAATGCGTGCGTCTTGGAGAATCCAACGTAAAAAACAACTTGATCGTTCCGGTGCCCTCTCGATGGCGTGGCAAATGTTCTTCAACGCCGACATCTTGGTTCCCTATCTGTACGTCAAGCACAGCAAAAAGAACTCCCCTAACAGGAAACCTACATCCAATCTATCCATCTTTTAAATCCACCCTATGAATTTTTTTAAAGACTGTACAACCAAAGAGGAAGTCCGCAAACGCTACCAGCAGCTGGCAATGGAGCATCACCCAGATCACGGCGGCTCTACCGAAATGATGCAGGAGATCAATCGCCAGTATGCGGAAGCATCCGCACGCGTCGCTCACGGCGATAATCAAACCCAAGAAGAGACCGAATACGAACGGCAGGTGTCGGAAGAATACCGGCAGGTCATCGAAGCCATCATCACCATTGAGGGTATTGTCATTGATCTCGTCGGCAACTGGATTTGGGTAACCGGCAACACATATCCCGTCCGGGCTAAGTTAGGCGAAGCTGGACTCCATTTTGCCGGCAAGAAAAAAGCATGGTACTACCGCAGTGAGGAATACAAGTCTACCGGTAGCAAAATGACCCTCGACGAAATCCGCGCTAAATACGGCAGCCAAACCGTCCACCGCAACACTTATAAAACATTGAATAAATAACTCACCACACAACTATTATTATGGAACCTACTCGCACTTTACACGCCATCGATCTCTATAATGAGACCCGTCTTCGCAACGATGTCTATTTCGCCACTGACAAAGAAGGCTGTGGAAGAATCTTCGATAACGAACTGTTTTTAGGGCGGGCTATGCCCAAAGCACTGGTCAACCCCACGGAATATACGGTTAGCATCTTCGGCAGACTCTGCCCGGAGGGGAATTTTCGGAGAAGAACCTACCGGAGTCAGAAGGCAGCGAACGCAGCCCTGATCCGGTACGCTGAAAAAGCACTGCAAACGTCCATCCGTGACGCCGCTATCAACCAGTAGCTAATAAAATCATTTTTAAAATCAGTCAACACCGGGAGCGCCGCCGGTCCAACAAGGGGCGCATCTTTTTAATACTTTCTTTTCAAATGCAAAAAGAAAGTATGCAAAGAAAAGCTCAATGCCGGAAGGAAGATATTCTTATTAAAATTAAAGACCAAGATTGAGCGGCGCGACTAACGTTCTCACCGTGTCCATAATAGTCTCAAATAACAGTTTATGGTAGCTATACCCCTTGCAGTACTGTTCGGTGTCTACATCCCCCACTTCAAACACGTACTTTAAATTGTTGTTATCCATGACAAAGTCCATTTTAATATGGGGTTCGTCTTCCTGCCTTTCTAATATATCTGTTCTGACAGCAATGTATCTGACTGCTTCGATGATCTTTTCGGCTTCGAACGAATCTATAAACTGAAGGGCGTCCAGAACAATGCGGGCCAGTTCCAGCGGAGACTTTCCGTCTGTCGTTTCAAAAAGCGCGAATTCATAGTAGCTCCCATCCATGCAGGTAATTATCTCCAAGGCATAGCCAGGTGCAACCCCGTACTGATCCTCGTCCTCGTCATCCGGTATGAATACGACATCCGAAAGCCGCAGGCATAGGTTTTTTTCATATAGTTTACCATGCAGGATCACCACGAAGTCGTATCCTTGGGTGTCTTTTGCAAAAATTGTCGACCTTATGGCGTTCTAAAACACGCGCCGTTTGCACTAGGGTTTCCATATTACAAATGTAGACGAAATAGACCGCATACGAAAAATGAAATTTTTCTTATACACCCATCTTCTGCCTGTTAAAAAAAAAATTGCTATTTTAAACCCGTCGCCCGGCATCCGGTCAATTCCCTCAACTAAAAATTTTTTCCTATGCGTTGGTATCACATAAACGATGGACAATTCCTTTTCAACCGATCGACCAAAGGGCTGATGCTGGCGGTTCGGCTTCTGTTGCTGGCTGTCATTTTCTCCCCGCTCCTATTTTGGGCTACTGGATAGACACCCTTTTTATTCCCTTGACTGCCCCCGGCCATGTTTAGCTAATTGCCATATTGCTCAGCGCATCGGTCCTCTACGGAGCGCTTTTTCTTCTTAAAGGCCTGATCATCGGGTTGCGCCGTCAGCGTTCCGGCTGGTGGGTGCCCCTATTTTTAATCTGTGTGGCGGTTACCTGCGTTCTCCCCGTAGTCATTGCTTACCCAGTTTTCAATTATTTAACCAGACATACCCCTGCTCTCAGCTGGATGTTGGATATTGCCTTTGCCTATTTTGGTTCTGAACCAGCAATTGCCTTTTTTCTCAAGATCGTAAGAGTCGCAGTATCTACTTATTTTCGCCTCATGTATGAATATCGTTTCCGCGCCGAGTGCCGGGTGGATGTGAAGTACTCATGAGTATCCTCCCGGAAGCCATCCTGCCCGACGTGGAGGTTGATATGACAATCCGTTTGGGCTTTGCTGCCGTAAAAGCTGTCCTGTCTCAGATACCGGACAGCCAGGTCATGATCGGAACGATTGCTAGAAGGGAGTTGTCCATGTCATCGTTCAACGACGTTTTAACCTGAATTTTCTATTAAGAAAATTGCCGCCATCGGAAGGCGAGGAAGTATCCGTGCATACGCTTTCTCATGCCGATGAAAAAAGCGAGAGACTTGATGTCCCTCGCCCGCTACTGATGGCTAACCTATTCTATCCAGCCTTTTTTACGCCGAAGCTCTCCTTATAACTGGACATAAATTCTTGCGTTATGTCCGCCTTCTCCAATAACTGTGCTGAAAAATCCTTCAGCTCCTGAGTCCATTCCGGCGAAAGAACCCCTTTTAATTCCTCGCCTCCAATCGCCATCTCAATCATTTCATCAAGGAGTAGAATGTCCCTCCTTTTCAACTTTATTGAAATTTTTACATCTTCAGTCATACCCGGTGATCGGAGTAGTGCACTAAAAAATTTCGAAACGTCCTTGTTCATACTCACTAATTTTTCTTGTGATAAATAAAAATACAGTTCAAAAATAAGATGACAGCGCTCAATCATCCTCTTTAGAATTTGATGGGCATATTTTCGGACGTGGTTCACGTGCTACATTTGTTTCGTCAGCCATTTTGTGAAAATGAAACCTGTGTAGAATGAAACGTAATAATGACGACCTGCTGTCGCCCGCGCAGATCAACGCGCTCGACATGGTAGCTTTTTTAGACACGCTCGGCTATTCGCCCAGCCGTGTCAGTTTTCCCCACCACTGGTATCTGTCTCCCCTCCGTCAGGAGAAGACCGCATCCTTCAAAGTCAATCGTAAGCTAAATGCGTGGTGGGATTTTGGTATCCAGCAGGGGGGCAATCTGGTTAAATTCCTGTCGCTGTATTACAGCTGTCCCATCCCGGAAGTCCCGCTCCATTTTTCAGCCACCCTTCCGCTCCGGATCGTGCCACCCTTCAGTCCTGCCAGCAAGCCGGTCGAGGACAATGCTATCCGACACCTGACCGTCAGCCCCCTGCTCGCCCCTCCCCTTTTACGGTATCTCTCCAGACGAAGAATTGCTCAGAACGTTGCACAAAAGTTTTGTCAGCAGGCCCACTACACCGTCCGGCAAAAAGAATACTACGCCATTGCCTTCCCCAACCGATCAGGAGGATACGAGCTTCGCAACGAATATTTCAAAGGGTCGTCATCCCCCAAAGATGTCACGCTGATCACCGGCGGAAACTCCACCCTTTGTGTCTTCGAAGGTTTTATCGACTTTCTCAGCTACCAGACGGCGTTCAATAGTCTATCTGTTCCTTCCCGTGACTACCTCATCCTGAATACCCTCGGGTTCTTTGGGGCTTGTCAGGATGTCATATCCTCTTACCCCTCCGTCCTTCTTTTTCTGGACAACGACACGGCAGGCAGTGAGGCGACGGCCATTGCTACCAGCTGGGGCAACGCCATTGCGGACCAGCGTCACCTCTACGCCGCCCACAAGGACGTCAACGATTGGCTATGTTATATCGGAGCGAGTGCCCTCCTGGTCGCCATCGCCTCCGGGTGACCGGTACGGCTCATTGCCGCCAGTCCCTCGAACAGCCAAAGCGGTCCGGGACGAAAGGGGAGGGGACAAGCCCGGTCCCCTATCGCCTGGAGCCGTCAAAAGACATCCTGTCCACGGGGGAACAGGATGAGGGCGACTGTTGCACGCTCGCCCGGCAAGATGTTCCATTGTGGCACGGCCGCAATGATCTTGTCCCTTTCCTCCAAAGTCGGACGGGTTAGAACAGCTGCGGGCCTCCGAAGTCGGCCCGCAGAATATCATCCATCCCAAAATCAAAAAATATGAAAGAGAAAAAACCAACAAGAAAGCTCTGGCTAACCATTCGCGTGAGCGAAGAAGAACAGCGAGAACTGAACAGACTGCTCAAAGATTCTACCTGTCGACAATTGTCGGAGTATGTCCGAAAGGTTGCCCTCAAAAAACCGATCAATATCAAGTACCGCAACGCTTCCATCGATGACTTTTTGACAGACATGCTGGCGCTCAAAAAAGAGCTGAACTACATCGGTCACAACTTCAATCAGGCAGTCCACGTCCTGCATACGCTTGAACGAATTGGTGACTTTCAGCACTGGATCATCACCAACGAGCAAGACAAAGCTCGTCTCTTCAAGCATATCGAAACCATCTCCTTCCGAATTGAAACCCTTTATCAGTTATGGTCGCAAAAATAGATACCAACAACAGGTTGGACAAAACACTGAACTATAACGAAGCAAAAGTGGCACAGGAATCAGCTGAATTAATTTATTCCAGTGGATTTTTGAAGGATACCGACCGGCTGACGTTTGATGATAAATTCGAACGCTTCCAGCGCCAGAATGAGCTCAACCCGAATGCAAAGGTCAATACGTTGCACGCCAAGGTCTCCTTTGATCCATCGGAAAAGTTATCGACTGAAACATTGCAGCGCATCGCCAAACAGTATATGGAAGGTATCGGGTTCGGCGACCAGCCATATCTCGTGTACCGGCATAACGATACGCAGGTTCCCCATATCCACATCGTAAGCACCATGATTACCCCGGAAGGGAAACGGATACGCGATTATAATATCGGCAAGGATAAAAGTGAGCCGACCCGTGAGGCGATTGAAAAGGACTTCGATCTTGTCCGGGCAAAAGACCATGCCCAGGTGGAAGAGCACAAATACACTGCCATCGATCTGGAAAAAGTAACACATGGCGAAGAACCCACCAAAAAAGCCATCCAGAACAGACTAAAGACGGTCCTCGATGAATACAATGTGACTTCTCTGTCAGAACTCAACGCGATCCTTCGTGCGTACAATATTCAGGCTGACCCGGGGGAAGCCGGTTCTCGCAAACGACAGCACGGCGGGTTAACATACAAGGTACAGGACGAGAAGGGCAACACCGCAGGAATTCCGATCAAGGCCAGCGCTTTCAATTTCAAACCCACGCTAGACAAACTCAAAGAAAAATTTGCAATAGACAGGGAGGTCCGCGATCACAAGGTCGAAGATGTCCGGAATCGGGTGGCTACTGTTCTTCATCAGAAACCGGAGTCCCTGGAGCGGTTGGTTGCCCAGTTGCGAAAAGAAAATATCGATGTCGTCGTCTGGTCCAATGACTCCGGAAAAATATACGGTATCACCTTCGTCGACCATGAGAACAAGATCGCTGTCAAAGGCAGTGAAATGGGAAAGGAGTACAGCGCGAAATCCATTTTAACCACCGTCGCACAGAACGCGCCGGATAATACGCAGCAGCAATCTACCCAACAGAATCAGCAGAAAGAAAAAAATCAAAATCGGCAACAAAACCAGCGGAAAGGGCAGCAACAAAAAACCGGTCAATCTTCCGATAGGGAGCGAACTGGAGCCGTCAAGCCTCAACTGCCGTCCCCGGATGGTCGGTCACAGCCCCGGCAGCCTCGCGGTATCCGCCCTGAAATATTGGAGGTCCCGCCAGACCATAACCGGCGATCCCCGCACTTGCTCGAACAATTGCTTCAGTCGAGATCCCAGGACGACAGCCTCCCCAGGGAGCTATCGCAGGACAAGAGAAAGAGAAAGAGGAAGAGAAAGAAACGGTCGCATTAAAATTCCATCATCATATGCAGCTACAACGTGAGAGAGATTTCAGGCAAGTTCGCCTGATCTGTGGATGTTTGAGTGTAGGCTTGCTCGCCTTGCACCTTTATTTTACGTGTTATCGGGCTTTTGACTATTTACATTGGACGCATCCGCTGATAGACCGCATCGTCCGCAATCTTGTTCGTTCCGGTTTCATCACCCGGACCGGATGGGTCAAGGGAGAGGCCATTGTCTTGCTCTTTTTCAGCCGCCTGGGGCTCAGCTCTGGCGGCTTTGTTTCAACTAGGCGGATGATGCTGCTTGTCGCTTCCGGCAGCTTGCTTTTTTTCGGTTCAGGCTGGCTGGCATCCTTAGACCTGTCGCCGGCGTACCTGGCTGCAGGCTATGTATCGGCCACCGTGCTCGGCTTCCTTCTCTTATATCAGTCCTTCATTGCCACTTACGCTTTACTCGGGCAGATTTCCGGCAGGGATGTTTTTAACCGGATCAACGAAAGTTTCCCCCAGCAGGAAAAATTAATCCAAACAGCTTACAGTGTCAATTTGCCCGGCAAATACCGACTGCGGAATACTACGCGGAAAATGTGGGTAAATGACGCCAACGTCTTTAGGGGGTCGCTCTGTCTGGGCCTTCCCGGATCGGGCAAGACAAGATATTTTTTTCGACCTGCCATCTTTCAACTGATCGAGAAGAAATTTTGTGGCCTGCTGTTCGATTTCAAGTTTGACAACCAAACCAAACTTGCATATTACGCCTTCCAGAAATACAAGGCAAAGTACCCGGTTGAACCCCAATTTTATGTCATCAACTTCGATGACCTGTCGAAAACACACCGCTGCAATCCGCTTGATCCCGCCACCATGCATGATGTTACCGATGCACTGGAGGCCGCAAAGATCATTTTGCTATCGTTGAACAAAGAGTGGGTCCGTCGTCAGGGGGATTTCTTCGTGGAAAGTGCTATCAGCTTTGTGACGGCCAATATCTGGTTTCTCCGGAAATATCAGGATGGTAAATACTGCACCTTGCCCCATCTTATAGAACTGATCCAGGCCCCCTATTCCCAACTCTTCACAGTACTAAGGTCAATTTCTGAGGTTGAAACTTTAATTGGGACCTTCCTAAGTGCATTCCTATCAAACAGCCTCGACCAGCTTGAGGGACAGGTGGCCAGTGCGCGAATTGCCTTGTCTTCTTTGGCTTCTCCCAATCTCTATTATGTCATGTCCGAGCATGAATTTTCGCTCGACATCAACAATCCCGCAGCGCCTAAAATACTGTGTCTCGGCTCGAATCCGCAGAAGCAGATGTTGTACGGCGCTGTCCTGTCGCTCTACGTTTCCCGTGCTGCCAAGATGATGAACCGACCCGGACAGTGCCCGGCTTTCGTCTTCATGGATGAATTTCCTCAAATTTACTGGCCCTCTGTCGATGTGGTTTTGGCAACTGGCAGAGAGCATTTAATCGCCCCTTTCCTTGGGGTCCAATCAATCGACCAGCTCCGCAAGGAATATGGTCGCGAACAGGCCGATGTAATTTTTAACCTGCCCGGCAACATGATCGCTGGTCAGTCCAATGGGGATACGGCCCGCTTTATCTCTGAGCGCATCGGTAGGATTTTACAACCGAAAGTTTCTGTATCGGTAAATAGCCGTGACTCTTCGATGAGCCAAAGCGAACAGCTGGACTATGCTATCCCGCAATCGAAGATCAGCAACCTAAGCAGTGGGGAGTTCGTTGGTATCATGTCGGACGATCCCGCGCAAAAAATCAACTTAAAGGCTTTCCACTGTCAGCTGGAGGCCGATATGGAGCTGGAGAAGGAATTGAGCGCCAATCGAACCGACATTCCCATGATCAGGGAGCTAGATCCACATGACGTCAATGATTGCTTCAACAAGATAAAATCAGATATTCGGCAGTTGCTCACGTCCAGGATTCAGCACATGGAAAAATCCCCCGCTTTGTCAAAGCTGATCATTCGGGACCCAGCGGACGACACAAGAAAAGGAAGGAAGCAATTCAGAAGGGAATGAGGGAGCCCATGGGCGAGCATCTGCCGGTAAGTGTGGCGGGATCAGAACTTTTCCGTTTACAGCCAAGTCCTGGCTCTACTGATCAAAGACGATTAACGACGGTCTCCCAATTGCCAACTTCGAATAGATGTGCCAGTATAAAGATACACAGCATAGTAAAGTGAATGACATGCTACATTAAGTGAATAGATATGTTATTGTTGATTCCCATATCTTTGGCCACTACGCTTTAGGGATGACATCAAATAATCTCGGAAAGACCCGTAGAGATGATGGCAAATTAAATTGTTGGCTATCGAGTACCTTTTATCTTTTTGCATGGTTGAAAAGGTGGTGTAATTGAATAATATTTACTAAATTGGAATGAAATGTAATTTAGCCTGCTGTATGATTGATGTTGTAGATATTATCCATCAGATCAAAGTTGATACTTCTGTACTGACAACCATTACACCATATGAGTTTGAGCATGTGGTGGGTGAATTGTTAGCAAGCTTTGGATGGGAGGTGAGTATAACCTCACCAACGAGAGATGGCGGATATGATATATTAGGAATTACGAAAGACGCTTCGGGTCTACAGACTTCGTGGTTAGTAGAATGCAAAAGATATACAGAAAATAACATAGTAGGAATATCGGTCCTGAGGGAACTCTTTGGAATCAAGGAGCATCTGGGAATACCTAACGCTATTTTAGTTACGACATCAAGGTTTAGTCGTGATGCAGCGGTGTTTAGCCAATCTAGGAATGATCTCACTATTGTAGATGGAGCGATGGTTTTATCCTGGATACAAGGTTATGCGCGTGAGTCTATACTGCCATCCTATACTTCTCTAAATTCATTCTCCTCCTGCTTTATCAGCTACTCACACAAAGACGAAGCGTTTGCCCAAAAACTGGCAGCTTCCTTAAAAGATAATAGAATTAATGTATGGTATGCTCCTGAAGATATAAAGCCAGGACAGAAGGTTAATGAACAGATCAAAGTAGCTATTTCCTCCTTTGATCGAGCATTAGTGGTGCTGTCTGACCAACCACTGGAAGAAGGCAAATCTCTCTCGCGCGATAGGAGCGCTGAAGAAAAGGGCGTCGGCTGCCATTCCTACGCTAAAAAAGGCATTGAAAAACCCAAGTGGACAGGTAAGAGATGCTGCAGCCTGGGCATTAGGCGAAATAGGCACAGAAAAGGCCCTGCAAGCGTTAAAAGAATATGAGAGTCGGTAACTAATAGAAAGAGTCTACGTTGAGAACCTAATCACCACCTCCTGGATGCGGAGGCTAAGGTGGAATTTTACTCATACGATGGATAAGTTACCGTCTCGGAAAGTTTAGCAACTGCTTTTCACCACTTTACAAAATCACTATGAAGTATTCATTGCATGTCAATATGAGAGAGCATATCAATAAGCAGTCGCGTCAACTGCTGGAAGGAGTAAAAAAAGATCCTTTAGAAACACCATTACCCGTGGATTCCCTCGTTTTTTCGCCCGAATACAATCCCCCACAGCGATCGAAACGACCGGAGATGGATATGTCCGACATGGGAGCCATTAAGATCTATGCTAAAGGGCATCGTGATAAATATATGGAATATAAAGTTGTATGCCACGACATGCAACTTACCCTCGATGCCAGCGAAATTGAAACTGTATACAAGCTTACCAGCAACTTGTTAAAAGAGACATTGGTCGCTCAAACCGTCAGTGAGAATTTTATTTTTAAGACGATCATTCAATGGATGGTGGACAACCGGCATACGCCCTCTAATCCTGCCAGTGAGCTTGCTGATTCTGTGTTGGCGGTCTTTGAAAAGGCGAGTAAAAAATATGCTGTATATTTCCCGATCCAGCATTTAGAGATGGAGGGCTCGATAGCAGTTGGTCGTTGTATTATTGGACAGGCGAGTAAAGCAGACATCGAAAAGCAGGTGCAGTCATATGACGGAAAAGGGAATAACGTAGAGATTATCTGGTTAGTCCGTCAGCATACTTGCGCTAAATACGAAGCTCAGGCTGAGAAAGAAAAAGCCTTGGCGCTGGCTGCTAGACAAACCGCCCTGTCGGTAGATACATTAAAGATTTTGTTCGCCAGTTGGTTGCCAGTTGATCAGCCTATTGTTTTTGATCTTGATTTTAAAAGCCAATATCAGGAATCCAATAAGCTGATGATACAAGCTGTTGATGATCTGGAAGATAATCAGGTGACGCATGCGCAGGCATGTAGTGATGAGCAGATCACTCCTTATACTTTCCAAAAGCTCGAAGAAGCCGGGTTACCCATCTTGCATGACTTCCTGAGGTCCCCCGGGGAGAACCCCACTGAAATATGTTTATTGCTGATTAATGCGATAGGCAACTATGCCGACGCTGTATCCCATCCTAGTACGCATGATCGGATCACCAAAATATTTACAGTATTGGAATCTTTATTGTTGCCTAGTAATACCGCCAATATTTTGGAATCGCTTGCTAGGTATTTACCCAAAATAATCTCCACCCATCCCCAGGAACGTAAGGCGATCGTGAAAGATGTCAAATCTTTATACGAGATCAGAAGTAATTTTATGCATCATGCCAGACGAGATCCATTCGAATTATCTATGCTGGTGAACCTACACGACTATACGAGACGGCTATTGATAGCGATGATTGCTTTTAGCCACCAGTGGCAGACAAAACAGGATATGCTGAATGAGATTGAAGAACGTATTAACGCGGCGTAAACTCCTCAATGCCGTGTTGAGGCGAACATTGTGGTTCGAATTCTAAAAGGTTCTTCGCCTTCTCCCAATTTTAAAATAAATTACGCGGTAGTAATGGACAGCCAGAAAGTATAAAGTGCCTTTCCGGATAAATTGAGAACCGACCTACGAACTGTTATTTCAGTTTTACGATTTGAATCAAAAGTGCATCTACACAATAAGTTTAGCGACTCATCGGAACTGTACATCCTTTCGCTAGGCACAGGCGTGAAAACAGGGGGCACCCTGGGGGAAATATAAATGGGCTCTCCCAGTGATCGAACTAATGATGCAGGCCAATTCATAAGCAGTGGATCACCAGATGATTGAGATTTTCGGATCCAAACAATACCTCCGGGTCAATATTGACATTGAGAACAGATTCTCGAACATGCCTGATGCTGCTAAACGTACCCGCGCTTATAGGGGGCATGTCATGGAACGTCATTGGAATGTTTTTAAAGGAAATGCTTATCCCTTTGCGGGCGGAATATATCGCGCGCGGCTTGCAAGAAGTATTTAACTTACCGGATTATCCGGATGATAAAGTAGCGAGTATAGCGATGCGGGTAATAAGTTTTTACTTACTTTCAAAGAACAGCTATCATACGAGAGTTCTCTTATCCAACCAGATTGAGGCAATACAGAGAGTTCCCGTAAAGGTGCGTGAATTGCTTCTTTCCCATATTCGAGCGGATCTATTTGAGCAGTCAACAGGATAAACTTTGAGTCAAGTACATTTTTTCTATCAAAAACCCTTCTTCAAGTTTGATTGTCTCCTTTAGCATGAAACCGCTCACTATCAAAAATTGCCATCTCTTCTAGGCTAAAACCATCTCAATCGTTACATTCAAAGTGTTCAACCGCTCATAAGCATTAGTAGCTTGATCCGAATATCCTTCGTAACTTCCCGATGGAGGTGACTGGGACACCCCGAGCGAATGTCCCGGTTGCGGCAGGCAGGGAAAAGAAGTTACCACGGAGGTGATTGTTTCCAAACGATACCCGCCCGATAATAAGCGAATCCCAACGGAGATGATAAGGTAGGTACAAATCATTCTTGGAACAATTTACTATATTGCAAAAAAATCTCTTGAAGCTTGTGTTAATCAAACAGAGCAAATTTCGTCCAACTAATCGACGTTTTTGATTCTTTTTGATCAAACATCCATATTAACGAAAACTTTGTTAAGTAATTAGATATATTCTACATGAGTTTTGATCAATTTCCTGAAGTCGATCGCTATTCTGAAAATGAAGACAGGAGCAATACTAATTTCAGGTTGCACTTTTCCCAGAAAAATGGATTTTTGGTGTCTAAGCCTGAAGATAAAGGCAGCGACTTTGTCATAGAACTTATAAACAATAAAAGGTCGACTAATTGGCGATTCCCCGTCCAACTCAAAAGCATCGAAGATCCCGATTTCATTGAAAATGGCACGACAATTTCCTATCCGTTTGAGGTCTCGCGTTTGCGTTATATGCTGGAGTCCATACCACCAGTTGGTTTGATTATATTATATTGGCCCGAAAACAATTCACTTTATTATGATTATGCGGAGTTAATTTATTCACGGTTACTAGAAAAGCGCGAAGGCAATATGGCTTGGAAGTCGCAGGAAAAAGTTAAGATTCACATTCCGACAATCAATGTGATCAACAGCCAAGAGTTGCAACAAATACATAGTCACATAATATTGAGGCATCAGAACTCAAACGATAGATCTCCTTCACTATATCCCAATATTTCCATCCCGATTGAATCCGCATCTGCCCCGCAAGAATTGCAATCGGAAACCAATGCGGTTGATATTCTGAGAAGCAAGGGATTGGAAATGTATTACAATAACGAAATCCCAAAGCTCAGCCAGCTTCTCGACAAAATGCAAATCAAAATAATGAGAGAAGACTCCAGGCTATCTCTTTTGGCCGGTATCACTTACTGGACAATGGGTTTACCTGTTGACGCATCCTTCTTTATAGAAAAAGCATTGAGCAATCATACAATTACTGCAGAAGATCAAGAGCATGCATCATGGACTAAGCTTTGGCTCGACAATTATCTAGGTAAAATTAGTCGCCAAGAATATAACGAGGATTTAAAACATCGGCTTCAAAACACCCCAGAAAGTAATGAGGCACAGAGATTAAGGTATGAATTGTCTATCGCAAGAAGTGATGTTGATTCGCTGACCCCAGCTAATATGGTCAAAATTTTTGACTTAGCAAACAATTTTGCCGGATTCAACCGGCGCATTGCTGCGGCCAATCTCTCTGCCGAGTTGACTGTTGAATATTATTTGGAAAACGTGACAAACCTTGGTATACTTTTGATAAATGCTGATTCAATATTTCGATGGAGAATTGCAAAAGAAAAGGAAAATGGCCTTGTCATTGATCCACAGCTATTAGTTGAGTTGGAGTTGTTTATGGCAAAACTTAACAACGAGGTGGAATACGTTTTCCCAAGAATAAAGCCCCTGGCCCGAAACTTTGTCCATGCAATTATGCTCGCGCACTGTTTCGAATCTCAGGTAGGTATTCGATTAAAGCTGGATCTAAATGCGTTGCGACATCCTTTAAAAAGATTTGACTTCCAAAATGAAGCGCATAAAAGCCGGCTTTTACTTCACACTTCTTTTGCTAAGGAAGCTCTCCAAATTTTCGCAGAGCATCTTTTTTATGATAATGCCTATAACATGACACTTATGCTGATGGAACTAACAGAGTTTGCCGCTTATTCAAATGTGACGCTTAACCTTAATTTAGAAGAACTTCACCAGCAGGCTGAGACGTTGCGACAAAAACTTGATGTTGGGCCGTGGCGAACAGAGGCTAAAGCAGTTATCGAGGCTTATATTGTTACTCAACTACCTGGCTAGATATAGACAATGTTTAGGCAAAAGGCCTGCTTGACTCCACAGCTACTTATAAAACAGGAAGGTCAAGTGGGGATGCTTTTTAAATAGGTGAAGACAGTTATCAAATTGTTTGACGATCTGCAAGTCATTGCAGAGCATAACAAGTAGACATGCTGCAGGCATCGTTTCTGAAAGCAATTCGTGGGCAAAGCAGGAGTCATTGAACTCTTTGGCAGCCATTTCTGCGTTGTCTGCGGCGTCTACCAACAAGAAAATCTGGGCCGCGGGGCGCACTTTTTGTAGTGATTTTACCGCCTCTCCTAAAAGGGAAAGAAATTTCTGCATTAAATCTTTTTCGGACATCGAGCCAATCGGTAGGAGCGGTGAGCACAATCCTTTGACGGCTAATTCATTTGCGATTTGGACTAAGGCATCGCGATGCTGGTGCCGCAACTCACTGCGTTTACGGTATTTGCCTGCACCGAAGCAATCGTAAGCTATTGCGATGGACCCTTCTGGTAAAGAGTCTACCAATTGCTGGCAAAAGACCGATTTTCCAACCCCTCCGGCAGCATGTACAATAGCAGAGAGTCCGGATCGAGTGATTTCTTCTATCAGGGTTGTATAATGCTTCCGTGGGATGATTCTGCCCGAGTCGTCCCACGCGGGAGGGGCTGGAAATAATTGTCGTTCCGAGGTCACGCCCATTCGTTGAAGTACTGTCTCGCGAGTAATTGTTCCATTTGCTTCAGGCAATAATTTGCTTTGTACCAGTACTACAAGTCTTTCAACAAAGCTGTTGTCAACGGCACCAGCCATCATTTGCCCAAGTTCAGACTTGAGTATGAACTCTTGCTCAACATGGTTGCCTTCACCATCTTGGAGCGACAACAATCCGCAAAAAGAAGCTAACTCATCGGCGGGGAGATTAGTATATTTTTCTATGGTATTTTTGAAGCGGGTATCGACATTTTGTTTGAGCGCAACTGCAGATATGTTGGCCTTGAAGGTATTTCCGATAGGTCGATTGGTAATTAGCGTGAAAGATAGTTCTGGCAGGGTTTTCCCAATATAATCCGATTTTAACTGGACATACTTTTGGGCGAAGCCAGTAAATGTGTCCTCTAGGTCGCTGAGAGTGAATGGATCATTCTGACGGACAGACGTATGCTTTAGCTGGTAGTAAGAAATTCTCTCCCCTCCATTTCTAAAGACTTCATATTCTATAAGATCTATGACATCCTCTCCCACTTTGATTTGTTCAAGGCTGCCTTCCACCTGAATAGTGTGAATTGTAGCATTGGGGTAAACGAGCTTTAGGCAGCGCCTTGCGGCCCACCGATAGTGGAAAATGTCGCCCGCCCTAGAAAATCCAACTGGCGTCTCTGGCACAGAATAATGATTGCAACGCTAATATAACCATTCCAAAACGACAATGACGGGTAAGTGTGAGGGAAGTGCGAATATATAATCTTCGTCAGTATGTCACCTTTTTCGATGATCTTTTGGCATACGGATCAAGAGCCTCAAAATCGATCACCTCGGGCATATTTAAGGCTCGACTAGGTAAGGGGTAAAACTAAAAAGGCGAAAAAATTATATTCAAATTTTTTCGCCTTTTTAGTGGAGGATATCGGGGTCGAACCGATGACCTATAACATGCCATGCTAGCGCTCTAGCCAACTGAGCTTATCCCCCGTTTACATATCAAAGAATACTAATGAAATGACTAACCTTGCAAGGCGACGGTTAATTACTTCCTGTTCCGCCCGTCAAGTTTTAAATTACATTTAATGGCTTGTACGATCTAGGATATTTTTGAATCCAATAGCTTGATTTGGATGGAGATGGAGCATTGCTGACCCAAAAGGACCACCCTCAAAGACTTATTCAAAAGCAAAAAAGGGACAAATGTCACAAATATTATATACAGCCTCGATACGAGTATTTTTGTAAGAGGTTTTATGTATCTTCCGTATAAATAGGATAAGGTTTAATGGTTATGGTCATTTGATTAGTGCGGCCCGTTGTCGAATATTCGTGATGGGCCTAAAATATAAAAGGCTCCACTGAAACATGAGGAGCTTTTTCTTTGTACATTCTTCCAAGCCGAGTTCCTTTTTACAATATAATCCTTCCCGGCGAGCAAAAAATAATTCTGGGATTATGAAAAGTTATAAGGAAGTATGTGAAGAGCTTTCCAACGCAGATATAGCTCCTATCGATGGTGGTAATTTTTTTCAATTTGAAGATTCTCCCTTGGCCCGCTACTATGAGTTGTTTTTTCAATGGGGCCAAGAGTTTCTTGAAAGGACTGACCTCGGCCTCAATATTACCCCGGCCCTAATATTCTACAACGCGGATAATAGGATTAACGCATGTGCTTATACCAAAAACGGCTATTCACTGATAGAGGTCAATCAGGTGTAATCGGCAATCACAACTGCAGGATTTTTCGTAATCAGGAATACAGTGTTTTTGGCAACAAGGAATACATAGGTTTTGGTAACAAGGGTGCAGAGAA
>WNFM01167417.1_pt2 | contig 73691 bp, 107 predicted proteins | sample 5400271 | NCBI WGS metagenome assembly WNFM01 (sample SAMN13153352, study PRJNA577476) | soil metagenome | isolation source: 60 cm saprolite on Douglas fir-dominated hillslope | place: USA:California | collected 2013-09-17
ACCCTAGCGGAAAGGCCGGGTCGGTCATGTCAATCTTGACCATGCTACCTCCACTGTGATGGATCTTCTTTACACTCTTCCAGCGTATAGATACGCACCATGCGGTAGGTCGAGTCATAGTGCGCCAGAACGGGCTGAATCCCGGTACGGCGGGCTAAAAACGCCACGGCTTGCACGTCACGTAAGTGGGTGTAGCCGCCCATCAGTATGACGTATGAGCCAGCCGCCTGGATGAACTCGACCAGACGCTTCACTTTGGGGGCTTCCTCCCAGTCACCATAGCCAGGGAACAGAATCTGCTTATAAGGCCGATTCTGGCGCTGGCTCTTTACCTCATCACAGATGTTCTTGGGGTATTCGCTCCCAATGCCGACATACACCTCTGGAACCGCGATAACCATGACCTTATCCTTTCTGTTCCACCGGGTCAACCAGCTCGTAGTCACGGCTCTTCCAGTCCGTGATGCGGTAGACCTTGCCTGTGGATATGGCCTGGAAGTAGTAGTGGCCCCTGGTTCGCTGGGGCACCAGCTTGAAGGTCTGGTGCTCGGTTTCATCGACAAACGCCAATGGTTTGGCAAAGCGAATAATATCACCTGATGAGACCGGGCGGTGGGCTTTTTCCAGGTAGTCGTAGCAGCGCTTGCGCCACTCCAGGGCGTACTCACTGTCGGTGGGCGTCAAGAGTTTCAAGATGCGCTCCGGGCAACGCGATTCATGCGGCCCCATGCTCTCCGCCATATCTTTATAGCCAAAGTTGAAGTCATCCTTGGGGCGGTGCGCGGTCAAGACCACGTATGCCCCTACACTCTGGACCGCCAGGTAGCTGACGCCCAGTGTTGAGGCACAATCCAGGAGCTTCCAGCCTTCACGGCTAAACTCCTGGTCAAAAAATGCGCGGAGGGGCTTTCCCTTGGGACGATATAGCCAGGTCCAACCCATTACTCTTCTCCTTTTTCAGGCGTCCAGCTCACGCGGCAGCCAGAGCGTTCCATCAGTTCTTCAACGTCGGCCTGGGTCCAGTCTTCCAGAGGTTTCTTGGCTTTCATCGCTTCCGCATCAGCCAGAAACTCTTCTACGCGGGATTCACGCCGGAAGGTAGCCTTGACCTGGGTGTACGCCCCAACCAGCATTTGCGCTGGCGTAGCCGGGGTCAGGGGGATATCGATATAGGCGTGCTCCTTGGTGCCCATCATGTTGGGGTACAGTCCTCTGCTCATGCGGCCACCTCCAGTTCATACTGGCTGACCTGGCAGACGTTCCAGATATCAACCAGCAGGTCAATCGTCACGGCAACACCCAGGCTCCAGACGGCCTGGACCTGTTGCTGGAAGTCGGTGGCGCGGTCTGCGCTGCTGGCCTCAAATTCTTTCACAATATCGAGATACACGGTTTGGGTCGGGGCATCCAGCAATAGCTCCGTGCTGGGGGCAGTCAGTAGCCCGGTCGTTTCAGTACACATAAGCTCTTCGCTCCTTTTTGTCTTCCATGCTGTGTTTTTCACAAGAAATAGGTTTCCACTACCCGAAGTATAGCCCCATCTGCACCAAATGTCAATAGTTTTTAATGACATTTGGTGCAGATGGGTGAAACTCAATCAAAGGTTACGGGGTGGGCAGGGCCTGAAGCTCACCGTTCTGGTAGCTCTTTATAGAATTGGCGTCCATGATGACCCGGAGCATGTCATGATAGGCGTCCTGGCTGAAGTGCTGGTCACGCCCGCCGTTGTCAGTCTCCAGGCTATCAGAAGGGAAACCCATGACAGAGATGAAAGGTTTGGTGAAAATGTTGGCCTTCCGCCAGCGGTCATATCGCGCTACCTCATCGCGCAGTTTGCCGCCGATGTTGGTGTAGTCATCAAAGGTCCCGGTCATCACGTTGACGGCGCGGCTGTAAATCTCCGACACGCTGCCCAGGTTGGGGTAAGCGGTCCTGATATCAATGTACAATTGATTGTTTTGCTGTTGGATCTGGCTCTTGTTGCCATAGTGCCCGGTCTCCATGGCCAGGACGATGTCCTTAATGGCTTTGGAGTTGGCGCCAGCAATATTCAGGGTGTTCTGGGTTTCTGTATAGTATTTTGTTAATGCCGCCTGGCAGTTTTTATAATCTGCCGTCATCTGGGTTTCCAGGGTGACGCCCTCCTTGTTGATGTTGTAGTAGGTAGAGCCAGAGATGCAGGCGCACAGGGTCAAGATTCCCAGGATCACGCCGCAGCCAATAGTCACAGGCAAAGGAAGGCGGAATTTTGCGCGGTTCTCGCGTGGATCAGTGTTCATGTTTTGATGCCCTTTCAGTTAGTTGTTGGTCATGTACCCGACAATACAGAGAACGATAAAAACGGCCAGTAAGCCGCCCAGGATAGCCAAAAACCCAATTCTTACACATGTCCAGAAGTCGGGCAAAATCTCACTCTCCAGGTAGCCAAAGCCCGTACTGCCGGGATGGTTCGATGTCATGTGACCGCGCTGGAAGTGGAGCGGACCCAGAACGGACAGCAGCTCCAGCTTGCCGTTGGTGGCCTGAACGGTGGCTGTGGCGTTGCCGTCCTTATCCACGCCTAGCACCGCCGTAGGACGGCCCAGCAGCGTGTTAGGATCAAAAGGCACCCCAACCAGGTCTGAGGCAATGGTCCTGAACAAGACACCATTGGGCGCTGATTGGATCAGGTTGAACGCCCGTGCCCAGGTCACGGTCTGCCCATCTGAGCCAAAGACCACCACAAACTCATTCTTGGCCAGTGCGCCTTTGCTAAAGACAGCGGATTCCCAGTAGGCGTTGAGCGCTTTGCTGTAGCTGTCAGCCCGCGCTGGCCCCACCAGAGCAGTATCCACCACCACGACCTGGATATCAAACCTGTTGGTCGGTGGGGTGATAGAACCAGCTTCCATGTTCAGGCGGTTGAGGGCATACTCCCAGGCTCCCGGATTTGGCACACGCAGCCCCACAAAGTGGATCTTGGCGGCCTGATCGACATCATAGGGTCCTGTGGCCAGGGCGGGCAGCAAGCGCTGCCTTGTCCAGAGGTCAATGTCCCCCTGGGGCACCTTGAGCGTGGTGTTCTCTGACGCCTTGAGGTAGTCCGTGTAGGTCTTGATGGTGGTGGCCGGACGCGGATCATGGGCGTCCAGCGCCCGCTGGGCTGCCACAATCTCTGGCGGGATTCCCACCCCTTCAGCCTCCAGCGCGTAGCCTGGAATAGCGTTGAAAGCGTCGTACAAATCATTTTGTGCGTCAAAGCGGTGCGCAGAGACCATTATATCCCCCACCGTGGTGGAAATCCACCACCTGGTTTCGTGCTGGGCGTAGGGGCACTGGTGGTAGTGGGTCTCTGGCTTTGTCTTGGTCTTGCCGTTCTCAGTGTACGTCACCGTGACTGGGTATGGGTCACAGTCCCTGGTGTAGTAGCAGCTGCCATCCCGGTAGCAGCGTGTGGTCTCGTGATGGGTGGAGAGTTCCACCCCGTTGTAAAACTGATTGTATGTCAGTTTATCCAGGTGGTCAGTGTTGTACTGGATATTGACCAGGATCACGCTGATCACCACGCCCACCAGGACCAACGCCGCCACGGCGCCGCCTTTATGCTCCCCCACCAGGGCAAGAAATGCGCTGCCCGCCAGGGTGATCAGCAGCGTGGTCGCCATGATGGCGAGCCATTGTACGTTCATACATCCTCCTTGACTGAAAACGACGTCCACCCATCTTAGTGAACGTGCGCAGGGATTTGTTCTCCAGCCCCCGAAGTATAGCCCTCCTTCTCTTAAATGTCAATAGTTTTTCATGACATTTAAGAGAAGGAGGAGAAACTCAATGGCTTAACTATCGAACCAGACAACCATTCTGATCAGCTCTGGGGCAGCTCCCGGCAGCGCGGGCAGTGGGCGGTCATCCACCACGTTGCGCTCTTCCAGGTTCGGCAGGTAAAACGCGTGGAGCTGCTTCATAAAAGAGAAGAGCAGTTGCCAGTCACCCGACAGACTTTCACGCCGGGTCACAAAGCGGTGTTTATAGGCGGTGCGACCATCAGCGCTATAGGCCATCTGCCCGGCGTTCAGTGCCTCTTGCATCTCTGGGGTAATCTTGCTGCTGCCCATAAACTTGCTCCCCGTGGGAAGAAATGCCCCAGAGATGTTGTCGTAGGAGAACTCACTAATGCGCTCATCCAGCTGGTTGGATTCTTCATCCCAGTTAATGGCGACCAGTTCTCTCCAGCCGATCCAGCTTTGCGAGTGGCCATAGTCGTAGTCTCTTTCTCCGTAGGATTGATAGTCATCAGGGATGCCGCGCTCTTCTGCCAGCGGCGCAAAGCCCTCATAGTTGCGCACGCCAAAGAGCTGGCCAAACATGCCATAGTTGCGTCCCAGCATGCCTTCCAGCTTGATGACATTCTGCCACCACTCTGGACTGTGGACGGGGTACTCTCTGACCTGGACCCAGCCGTGAATGTCCGTTCCCATTTACTTGCGCTCCATCTTCATATAATCAAAGTCACCATACGCTGGATTGGGCACCAGCAGGCCATTGTCGTCAATCATGTACTGCCAGTCCTCAGGGTAGAGTGCCCGGTCAGTCAACATGCCCTGGATGCCCTGCCCCAGGTGATTATTGTCGGTGTAGCGTACGTGTGGCCTGAATACCAGGTCTCCCCGAATAAACTCATGGTGAAAGTCGCGCTTCCTGGTCTGGGCGTGGCGCATGTCTTCCATCACCAGGCCCGCCACAATACAGAACGGTCGCCCTTCCACCTCCCCCTGGTACTGAACGATCAGGTGCGCTGCCGCGTGGATGGCGTTGGCGCCGTACAAAGCCCGGCGCATGGCATCAGCATCTTCTTGCATATCTCTCCTTCTTCTGGTCATAGACAGGCCGGAAAACACGTTTATTGGCGATTCTCGCGTGTTTTCCGGCCCGGTGTGTCTCTTTATAGGTTCGCTAGGAATCCCAGCCCATATCATGGCGGATATCTTTGGATTGATGCGCTATCTCTTTGGTCAGTTGTTCGGCTTTGACCAGGACCGCTGAGAGGAAGTGGTCAGAGACTTTATCCATGTCAGGGGCAGTAGCCAGGCGCTCCAGCGTGTCGTAGCGGACCTGGGCCAGACGGGAAAGGGTCAGCATCTCCAGAGCGGCAGGAACCAGGTGGGGCGTCTTGCGGATAAGCTCCAGACTTGTGCGGACGTCATCCAGGTACAGGGTCAAGGCCAACGCCCGCCCGCGTGCCGAAGCACCATACTCTGGGTGGGTATGCTCTTTGTAAAAGGCAATCTCAACCTGTACGCCTTCCATCATGCCCGTCCATTTCCGCTCCAGGCCCTCCAGGCGCCCAATCATACGTTCCCATTCAACCATCATGCGGGTATTCCTTCTCTCTCAATCTGGTCCAATGCATCAGTGACGTGGTCTCTTTCCTCACCGAACAGCTCTGTGTGGATCTCCCACTTGCCTGTAGCGCCATGCCAGACTACGCAGGTGCGGCCCAGGACTTTGACGTACCCATAGCGCACGCCTGTAGGATCAGCCACCACGTGGTAGACAGTCATCTTCATGATGCGCTCACCATTGCTCTTCTTATTGAACTGGAAGCCAATCATCCCGCCAATCACCCTCACATTTTGTTGGGGTAACTTGTCCACTTCTTTGAAGTCCACCTCACAGGGTTCACCAGGAAACTGAGTGACATTTCTCCGGCAGTGGTCGATGGCCATCTGCTGGTCGAAATAGTCTGGGCCAATCTGCTCCCCTGTGAGGGAATCTTTGACGAAGTAAACGATGATCATAACGCCACCCCCCGATTCTCTGCGCGGAACAGAAAGATCATCTTGTCCAGCTGCTCCAGCTGCCCTGTGGTGTAGGTGTTCCAATTTTCGCGTTCCAACGTCCGAATGGTTTGCTGGCGCCCATACTCCTGGTGAGCTTCAGTGCTATTGTTGAGGCGGGTGTAGCCACCCTGCTGGGGCAGGCCATCGGCCTTGGAGTACCAGAGGAAATCGACGCGCAAGCGCTCTTCATCGGCTTCCTGAACCTCGTGGATCACAATTTGCCGGGTTTTGATGTTCTCGACCAGGATGAAGTGCCCCGGTCCAAAGAGTTGGTACATGCAGTTTCTCCTTTGGTGAACGTTTCAGTTTAAGGGAAGTATAGCGCCATTCTCTTTAAATGTCAATAGTTTTTCATGCTATTAAGAGAGAATGGCGCCAGAAAAGCAGAAACTAGTCCAGATCTACCGGGGAGACAATCTCTGCCCCGCAGTCGCCCACGCTACAGTACAGGCCCTCTGGGAAGTAGTCCCGCTCTGGGTCCTGCTCAAACGAAATGGTGGCGTCATGGATCAACTCATACGACTCACCAGAGAGGTCCACAAAGGTGGTATCGCGGCCATCAAAGACGGCCTGGATGGCGTCCTCATCCCCCAGAAACAGGGTGTGAAGGGCACAATCAGGACAAAATCCCTCGCCATTTTGAACAAAACCATGAACGTCATCAGGAATCTGCATGTGGTTTCCCCCTTTTGCTTTTTATTTTATTGAAGTTTGGTCCCGCCAGCTAGTACCCCAGTGTGCGCAGGTAGGCGGCAATCTGCTCACGGGTGTAGCCACCCACATCGTTGAGGGTGCTGATCACCCACCACATTTCATCAACTCTTTCGCCATCAGTGGCGTTGACGGTGTAGTCCTCTGGGTAGGGAATGAGCACCTCGTGAATGGAGTAGTCAAGGCCCAGCCGACGTCTCAGTGTCCGGCCCACCTCACCATGATCCATGCCCTCTGGCGGAACCAGTTCTCCGGTAGCCGCTTCATAGGCTGCCCCAAAGGCGCAGGTACGAATCTCACCATTGGCGCGGGACGTGTAGTTGCGTTTGCCCATGGGGTGAAGCCTGGCGCCAGCTTCAATGGCATCTGAAAGGTTCACAGGTTTCTCCTTTACAGCCCCTGGCTGGCCAGGTAGTCAGCAATCTGTTCACGGCTGTAGTTGCCAATATCGTTCATCCAGGTAACTACATCGTGGACAGAGCCAGACCCTTTGACCGTTGAGAGGTCAGGCGGATAGTCGATGGCTGTTTCTACAAAATCGTACTCCACGCCACTGGCAACGGCATGAACCACATTGAGTTCTGCCAGGGCATGCTCTGGCCCATAGATGGCCTCATACGCTGCTCCCATAGCACACGTTCCAGCAACAGTAAGAGCAGCTGCATCCTCTCCCTCGGCCATAAAGTACGAACCCCGCACCATGGGATGCAGCGTACAGCCAAAGTGGATGGCCTGTGAGAGCTTGGGGAATGTGCGTTTGATTGATACCATAGATCCTCCTAATAGCCCAGCGTTTTTAAGTAGTCAGCAATTTGTTCCCGGCTGTAGCGCTTGCCCTCGCCCATCCACTTCACCACATAGAATATACTGCCTGTGGCTTCACCAACAGGGAAAGGGATGGTAGCTTGCACAATGTTTACCCGCAGGTTGCCCCTGGACAGCATGCGCTTAATGGCCTGGTCATCGAGACCGTACGGACTGTCTCCAAAAAACGCTTCATACGCCGCGCCCCAGGCATTGCTGGTGGCTAGCCCATGCTCACCAAGCTCTTCATATCCGCCAGCGGATTGTGGGCGCCGCCTGGCTCCCTCACGGATGAGCGCGGAAAGAGGACGGACACGCGTGTCCCGGTCGTTATATCCCACGTGCGCCCTCCTCTAGTAGCCGTACTGGCGCAGGTAGTCGATGATCTGCTGATAGCTCCAGCCCAAGCCGTCATTCAGGCCAGTTACCACGCTGGCCAGGTAGTTCTGGTTGTCATCAAACAGGTGGACATTCAGTCCCGGTGGAATGGGTAAGGTCAAAGCCTCGTCCATGATGTCTGTCCCCAGGGCAGCGCTCACGTCTCGACAGACCGCGCCTGTCTGCTGGGCACCAATGGGGAGTTGGTCATACAGGGCCACGTAGGCAGCCCCGATAGCGCACGTGCCATAGCCATCAGCACTGACGCGACAGTACGCCCCCTGGATCTGGGGGTAACGGGTTGATCCAGCCTCAATAGCATCTGAAAGTTTGGTGTATCCCATATCTCCTCCTAGTAGCCACACGCCTTGAGGTGCGCCGCAATGACCTCACGGCTCTGCTCTTCTAAATCATTCATGGTCCCTACCACGTCATTGATGGTACTCACCACTCCGCCCAGACCCCCAAAAGCGTCGTCTGGGTAGGGAATCTCTTCTCGCTCCAGGTCAACACCAAAGGCGTCAGACAACGCCTTGAGGGTCGCTTCGTCATTCACCTCAGCGCCTTCCTGTATCGAAGGCAACTGACCATAGACAGCTTCATAGGCTGCGGCCAGAGCGCACGTCTTGAAGCCATGAGCGTCTTGGTCCAACCAGCCCGCAAAGGACTGAGGTCGCAGCCTGGCGCCAGCTAGAATCGCATCAGACAAGTAAATGTAATGTGTCACTACCTGCATCAAAAACTCCTCACCATTCAGCGTCCAGGCACGCCTCGTACCTGTCGCGTAAAAACTCTTTCAACGGACCAATAATCGCCAGAATCTGCCCATAGGTGGACTGAACCTTAAACATGTCTTTAATCGACGTATATCCGCTATTCATAGCCCAGTCAATAATGTCCTGACTGGCATTGACGGTCGAGATGTCACTGAGCAGGCATCCCAGCACATCAGTAGCGGTGGGCGGCACCGGAACATCACCAAAGCTGCCGCCCCGCGTCTGGCCATTGACCAGGGGGCCAAAGAAGTGTTTGTGTGGGCTGGATTGCGTGCGGTTGCCCTTCCCGGTGTGATAGCTGGTGACGGTATACTCCCGGCGCTCCCGGTGGATGGTTTCATACCACAGCACCACGCTCCACAGGTCATCTCCAGGCATACCGTCCGGCTTGTTGCGCTCCACCCTGGAGAGAAGGACAGTGGATGCCTTGATCCCCATCTCCTGGACAATCTCGTCCAGTTTTCTTGTGGGCCTCCCCTCGTCTTCACTCATAGCCCAAATCCCTGGAGATAGGTGGCAATCTCCTCACGGCTCCACCCCAATGTGTCGTTGAGGTAGATGATGACAGCGGTAACGGTTCCGCTGGGCCTTTCACCAGGACGCGGATTGGGGTAGGGAACCTCCTTATCCAAAAAGGACACCTCCAGCGCAGACTCTATCCGCTCCTCAATGTCTCCACCCTCTGGAGGCTCTGCGTACACAGCCTCAAACGCCGCGCCCAGGAAACAGGTGGAATAGTCCGTACGTGATGTCCAAGCAGCGTAATTGCCGATAGCTTTTGGATGCAATTTGGCTCCAGCCAGCGCGGCTTCAGACAAGGTAGCAAACTTCTTCATGTTTCAAAATCCTTGCTCTGCCAGGTAGGCAGCAATCGATTCCCGGCTCCAGTCTTCATCATCATTGAGAGTGATAGCCAGGTCATCTACCGACATCGTTGATTGCGTTCTCCTGGCCTGAATATTCGTGGGGACCAGAATGCGCCGACCCTGGAAGGGGCACCAAGGCAGTTCTCTCTGGACCATGTCAATCACTGATGCCCCATTGTCAGGCAATTCACCATAGATGGCTTCATACGCCGCGCCAAAAAAGCACGTCCCTTCTTCCATGGTGCGGCCAGAGACAACTGTTTTGTGGTACAGGTCATGCGCCTGGGGACGCAGTTGTGCGCCCGCCAGAGCGGCTTCAGACAGTTTGGTGAATCTCACTTTTTTCCTTCTTTCTGGGCGCACGCCGGGCACACCCAGCCCCAGGGGGCAGACGCGTGATCCAGCGGATGAACGTAGCGCCAGCCCAGGCCCTGAATAAATGTTGAGAGCTGGCTGGCGGACGTGGCCTCGATGGCGTCGTTGAGACCAGGAAAGATGGTCACCTTCTCGGCACAGCCATCACACACCACAACCATCACCAGGCTCATACATCCGGCAAACCGCTCAGCAATGTCCTGGGCGATAGTCTGGGGCGTCACCTTAGCCAGGTGGCGCGTATCAATCACAGTTACTTCATCAGGCATGTCAGTACCCTACACTTTCCAGATAGTCAGCTATCTGTTCGCGGCTCCACTCTTCGTCATCGTTGAGATACCAGGCCAGCTCGGAGATGGTCACCCAACCCCCAGAACGGAGGCCAGCTCCGTCAGGGAACTCCACCCCCACCTCAGAGATACGGATGCCGAGCGCGGCCTGAAGCGCAGCATCAATATAGCTGTCAACCTCATCGTCAGGCCCCATATCTTCAAAGGGCAACTTTCCGTACAGGCCCACATACGCCGCGCCCAGAGCGCACGTGCCAGTAACCTGACTGTCATAGTCAACATAGCCATCTTCCCCAGCCGGGGCCACATACGCTCCTCGCACCATGGGGTGGAGTTGTGACCCCACCCGGATAGCTTCAGACAATTTCATAGCCCCAACTCCTCCAGATGCGCGGCAATGTCTTCCCGCGTCCAACGAGCATCACCGTTCAGCTGGTGGATAGCCTCCTCGCGGGGCATCACAGCACACAGCGCGTCAAATGCCGCACTCAGGGCACGTATCCCGTTCTCTTCGCCATAGTCTTCACGTGGATTGCGCAGAGCGGGCTGGTTTTGTGCGCCAGCCCGCAGGATCTTAGACAACTTCATGGACACGCACCTCAATTCTTTTGGTGATATCGCCACTCCAGTGGGCGTCCAGCCCGTGGCGCCGCAGCACCTCCACGGCTTCAGTAGCGGTAGCTACCAGGCGCAGGGCCAACTTTTTCCCTGACTCGCGCTTGATGGGGCTGGAGTTGGTGCCCCAGGACAGGTGGAGGGTGTCTTGGAGGAAGTTGTAGCTCTTCCAGAGGTCCTCTTCCTCTTCCTCTTCCACATCCTCCAGCTCATAGCGGCGTGTTTCCTCGTCCAACACTTCTTGCATGGTGATCTGGGGCGTACGGCGGTAGCCATACTCACTCAGGCCAAAGGCCCTGACGTCATCCTGGTCGTGCCAGAAGATGTACTTGGGCACATCTTCCTCAAGGGCAGCGCAGCCACAGCTCTGGCAACACCAGAACCGGGCGTGGGCCTCAAAGCCCTTGCCCCGCAGCTCGGTGAACGCTGCTTCCAACTTGTCGCGGTCATTCATGAGGGGACTCCTCTCTGGCCAGGACACCATAGATATCCGTGGCAATCTCTTGCGCTGAAGCGCCAGCGCGGGGGATGGGGATAACACGCAGGTCCATTGGGGCCGGGGGATACATCTCAAGCCAGCCGCCATGAGCCAGCACCCGCCCATCGGGCAGAACAATGTACTGGCGGCCATACGCCTCATACCCACAGGCGTAGGACTTGCCCTCAAACAGAAAATGAATATCAGGGTGTTTTCTCTCGCTTATAGCCATAATTACCTCCCCTACCAGACATTGATCTGGCGGACCATGGTGTTGAAAAAAGTGATGGCGTAGAGTTCAGCCATCTGGGTGTCCATGCCATGGGCGCCCGCAAACAACCGCCCCAGGCTGGCAGCCATCTGATGCAAGTCAATGGCCTTCATGCTCACGGATTCAACACCCAGCAACGCGGTCACCGCATCAGTGGCTGCCCGGATAACCAGGGCTTGTAACTCGCGTTCGTGCTCTGGGCGCAGCAGTTTTCGATCAAAGATCATGGGGATTCTCCTTTTCTGGCTGTTAGTCGCGGCTGTCCGCGACTAACACTAAGGCTTCCAACGCTAAGGCACGCTGTTCGCTCGTGGCAAAATCCCGCTGGTTATTTGTGACCAGGTCGCGGTACTCGTCCGCCACCCACTGGCCAAACGCCTGGCGGCGAAGCATCTTTTCCCAGGCTTCCAGCGTCTGGAAACCGCCCAGGATAGCCTGGTTGATAAATTTCTGGAGATGGGCGATATTCTCTAATGCCTGCTGGACGCTTTTTTCCAGCGCCAGGTAGGTGGGGCTTCCAGCCTTGCAACTGGCCATGGTTTTTTCGACGGCTATAACGTAGCGCCCCTTGGCGGCGATCTGGGTCTGGGCTTCCTGGACGTTCATTTTTGGTTTCTCCTTGAAATTTTTAGTTTGAAATAACTTTCTATAGACGAAGTATAGCCCCATTCTCTCATAATGTCAATAGTTTTTCATGACATTATGAGAGAATGGGGGAAATTCATTAAGAATGTTCTTTGGCCCACTTGCGCTGCTTAATGGCGGCTTCACTCCAGACCCAAATCACCACGTCACAAATGGTGCGGGCGGCATCCTGGGGCGTGAAATCATACACCAGGCCCTCGCGGCGCAGGGCTGTCTCCAGCTGTACAGGCAAAAAGAGGTCATGCTCCTCCGCTGGCTTGGGGATCTGGTTCATCTGTTTGGCCAGAAGTTCCCAGGCTGCGTTGAGGTTGCTGGCCGGGTCACGGTGGTCAGCCGGGTCCCACTGGCCCAGGCGGATGAGTTCATCTCTGTGGTTCATGCGCTCTCCTCTTCTTGTTCCTGGACAAAATCAAGCACTTCACGGTAGAGGGTTGCGTACATACTGGCTTTTGCCTCCAGGATGTCGAGGACCTGGTCCTTATCAGCTTCACCCTTTATCCACGCGTCAAGGAGCAGCGCCACGTCAAGGAACACACTTCTTGAAGCCGGGCTACTCTGATCTGAGGTATCGGCTGCGCCTTGTTGCATGCGCTGTCTAAATGTCTGCTTATCCATGGTATCTATCTCTCTGTTACTCATGTTTCTTTTCCTGTCACTTTTATATACTGGCTTTCCAGGCAGGTCAGAATCACCTCACGCTCTGATTCTGGGAGCTTGTCATACCAGGCTTTGGGCTTGTCCCAATCCGTGACGCCCTGGATGGCCTGGATAAAGGCTCGTGCGTCGGTATCTGCCTTAAACAAGCCCTGCGTCACCACCCGCCCACTTTTGACGTGGGTCACGCGGTAGAATCCTTTGGCGAACTTATCCTCAGCATTGATCAGCGGGTGATAGCACAGCCCGATCTCACCCGCCAGGGCCACCGGGGCAGCCAGGCCATATTCCTCGCCACTGCCTTCCCGGCGCATCGCCAGGGTGGCACGACCCTTCTGGTAAGCCAGCGGCTTACTGACGCTTTTGCTGGCACTGCTCACAGACATACTCCTGATCCCGCAGGCACGCCTGGTACTGGCCTGCTGCGTCAACAACATAGGGCCATGCTCCATTATGCAGGCCCGACTTCACGAACACGTCCAGCGTGTTGACCTTGCAGCGCTCGCAGTGGAGCGTGACCATCAAGACAGGCAGACCACTCGCCAGGAGCGAGAGAGGAGCGGCCTGGCCATGCCAGTCAAAAAGCTTGCCCACCAGCGCAGCAACGCCTGCCTCCTCTGTCTCTTCCGTCAGCTCGTCCAGGTATTCATCCAGTTCATAGAGGGTGTACGGATGCTGGGCCAGAGCTTCCTCGTAGTAGTACCAGCAGGCCGAACACAGTGGGGAATCCGCTGGCTGCTGCGGCACCCACTTACTGCGCAGCGTTGGCCCCCCACATACCTCACACCATTGTTCTTTCGTCATCTCACCTCCAGGTGTCACTATCAAACCATTCAGTAAAGTACGGGCACACCCGCAGCTCCAGAAGGTGGGTCATCACCAGGGGCACTTCCTGGTGCAGACGTGTGCCGTTGGGCAAAAGATAACACGCCTCGTGCCCCACACAGGGCACCTGTTCCGTTCCTGGCGGCAGCGTCACCGCCTTGGTCGCTGGGGCGTACACGCCCCCGGCGTTGCCCAGTGCTGCCAGGGCTTGTGAGTCCAGCTGGCTCATATACAGCACATAGTTCCCATTGGGCGACATTTTGGCCTGGGCATGGGGCGTGGGACACAGCTGCAACTTCCCATCAGAGCGCACCGAGATGGCCTTGCCCGTGGGCAGTAAAAAACACTCCAACATCGGGCAGGCCGGGTTCACCCGCGTCCCAGGCGCAAAGGTCACGCCCACATCTGTGATCTTGTGTCCAAGCGCCAGCAGCTTGTTGTACGAATCCTGTTGGATAAACACCGTACACCCGGCTTCAAACAGTGCCTGGTACGCTTCATTGGTAAAGCCAGTGGCCTGGACGGTGTACACGCCGTCTGCGAACGATCTCATAAAAATAGGAGGCACACTCATCTCTTTCTCTGCCCCGAAAACGCGTTGAGAGGCGATTTTCGGGGCATTCTCTCCCTTCAGTGTAGTTAGATAGAGCAGCGACGTTCTATAGGTCATTTCATTGATACCACCTGCTCCACGACGTCCATCACCCGCTGCGCCAAAAAGGCATAATCTTCATCACCCTTGGGCAAGCGCCAGCCCCCAGAAACATTCAGATTGGCGGGATGGAGTTTCCCCAGGCCCTCTACACTTTCCCATGCACAAGCAGCAAGCACCACAGTGACAACCCTGCTGCCAATAGCCTCATACCGAGCCAGAGCGGCGGTAATGGCGGTCATGAGGTTATCATTGGCCAGGGCCTGGGGACTCACGAAAACCACCGTCAGATCAGCCTCATCCACCACCTCTGCCACCTTGATGGGGTCCAGCTGCGTCTCGTCCAGCTTTGTGAGTACCAGCTGGCCCGCGCTCATGAGTTTGCGCCAACGGGGGGACAGCTGCACACGCAGGTGTTCTACTTTCTTCTGGTCGTTACTCAGAAACAACCAGACCATGTTGACAGCAACCGACATTATCTTCTCCTTCAGTCGCAATTCGACCAGACAATAACCACCTCTTCCCCGACAAAGTCACGCAGCACATCATCACTGTTGCTCACCACCACAGCCTCCATCCACGCCTCCTGGTTGTAGATGCTGTCAACTACCCGCAGCGGAATACCCAGGCCATCCAAAACACTCTGGACCCGCAGGCGGTTCTCGCTGTCATTCCACCCGTAGCACCCAATGACCTGGTGCAACGCCACCAACTGCTTATTGAGCAGGCGGGCTTGGGAGACAGGCAAAAGGATGCCCTCAACACACGGCTGCTGACAAGCCACGCCCCCTGTCTGGGCCTTCCAATAACAACCAGAACCGGGGCAGTGGAGGATGACCACCACCCGTCTCTCTGGAGAGATGTCGTACTCTCGGCTCATGCTGACGCCTCCCTGGTTATTTTTTCAATCATCTTTTTACTGACGCTCTGGACCAGCTCCAGTTGCTCTTTCAACGCCTTGCTCGTGATGCCATGCGACAAGAGATAGTCTGCCGCAAAGGGAAAGTCCAATCCCAGGTTCTGGCCCACCACGTACTCGACAGCCGCCACAATTTCCGCACTATGGCGGTCTACCTGCCCTTCTTGGAGCTGCTTGACGTGCTCCAGCACTTCGTGCGCCCACTCGTGGACCAGGTTGAGCGTGCGGTTGACCGACACCAGATCGTCCCGCTGGACAATCTTGCCACCCTGGCTGTACCCCTGGGTCTGACCCATCGTTCTGGCTGGCGCGTACTCCACGACAATACCATCAGATTCTACCGCCCGTTTGACTGCCGCGTAGATGTCCTCGGCATCACCCGCCAGGGGGAGAAAGAACTGGGGCAGGCGTTTTTGTGATTCCTCATCCAGCTGAGAGGCATCATAAATCCACACCACGCGGAAGCCCACGCCAGACTTTTCTTCCTCTGCCCCCGTTTTGTGGTTGACCACCTGTTTCTTCCAGGGCTGGGGTGCCTGGATAGCAATCCCCTGGGTAAACTGGTCGGCAGCGACCTTGAAGCCCTCTTGCTCCCACTGTTTGGCCCCTTTGAGCAGGGTTGGCTCAATGCCCCGCGCCACGCACTGGCTAAAGATCCAGCGCTGGTTATCGGGGCTGTAGCGGTGCTGGCGGCCCATAAACTTGAGATACTTCTTCAGGTGATCGGTGGCCCCCCGGTCCAGGTCCGCCACCAGCTGCTCCAGGGCCGCATCAGCCGTGCGCTGGAAGCCTGCTCTCAGATCATCGTAATACTGTATCCGTTCTTCCTGGGTGTACTGATCTTTTTTTCTGGCCATACTTCGCGTTTCCTTTTTTATTGATTGAAATGTATTTTGTTAACGCAAGTATAACCGTTATTCTCTCTAATGTCAATAGTTTTTCATGATATTAGAGAGAAGTGTGAAGAAATAGCCCCTGGTGTGTGCTTGCCAGGGGAAATGTTACAGAATAGCGGAAACGGGTAAGCGAAAACGTAAGCGTCCATTGTCAGCGATGAGGCTCAAAATGTCAGACCCTATCCTGGGCAATTCAGCCGGGCGTTCCCGCAGACGGCGCAGCAGCTCATGCTGAACCTTGTGCCCGTTGCGCAGAATCTCCGCACGCGCAGAGCTGCCCAGGCGCAGCCCATCACTATCAATCTCCAGCACTTCATTATCAGCAAACAACGTCAAAACGTGCTGCTTGCCTTCGATGGGATTGGACTTCTGGCTGCCGCCCCGTGTTCGCTTGGGCTTGGCGCCATTGAGTTCATCAAGGGTATAGAGCCACTCTTTCATGGTCCAGCGGCTGTACACCTCTCCCTCAGAGGTGGCAAGTTCTACGCGGTCGGTATCGGTACAATCAGCCAGCAGCCAGTGCTGGATTTTGCGGGCATTGCGCACCCCTTCGGCGCGGGTGTGAATACTCAGGACCACAGTATCCTGGTCCAGCTCCTCAATCTGCCGATTGAAGAACAAAATGTCAATGTAGCGTTTGCCTTTGGCGGTATCCTTGGGCATATTTCTTTCTCTCCTTTTTCACCATAGCACATGGTGCCCAGCCCCCATAAGAGGGTGGACACCGTTGTAGTATAGCACAGGTTTCCTATGCTGCTATTTTTGAATGACGTCAATAGCTGCCGAAAACAGGTCCAGCAGCACCCGTTCCTTGCCCCCAAATGTCCGGGTCAGGTACTCCTGGTTGGTGTAGGCCCGTTTGGCCCTGGTGGTCTGGCGAAACTGGTTGCCCGCTTCATCCACCCAGCGGAACATAATGCTGTTAGCGAAGTGACTCGCAAATGCCTGACCCATCCACAGGTTCAATTCGTGGGTCACCTTTGGGTGACCCAGGTCAGCGGTAAACACCCAGCGCCGCCAGAACCAGTGCCCTTCAGACCGTACGCCATGGACCACATCCCCAGGCTCTTTGGGCAGACTCTCGTGCAAATCCATGGCGCACAACCGCCCCGTGGTCACCACGCGCAAAAACACAGCCATATTTTTTCTCCTTACCGTAATGTGGCGTAGACCGTACGCCCATCGTCAAGCCGAATGGAGCAGGTGGCCTCATCCAGCCGATTCTCCTGCTCAACATACGACACGCCCGGCATGAGACTCAGCCAGGCAATGACCTCATTGACAGCTGGGGCAATCTCCACTTTGCCCAGGTTGGGAAATGCCCCAGCCAACTCTGCGGCTGTCTGGGGCACGCCGTTCTCATCCAAGGGTGTGTTCTCCTTCCTGAAGCGTCATGGCCACCACGCGGCCATCTGCGTAGCGCAGGGTGAGATGAGCCACCTCTGGGTTCCAGTCTGGAGACTCATCGTCATCCTCAAAGTCCACGCCCTCCAGGCCAGGGATATTGGCGTGGACCAGGTACGAGATGAACGCATCCACTCCAAGCTCCTGGATGTGCCCGTCAAGCCCGGTGAGTGGGCTGCCCCCCTCCCATAGGATGATAGACACCACACTTCCGTCAACAAAACGCAGGGTGTAGTGGCTCCCCGCGACGTCCATCGAGGCCAGCCCCGGCATCGTCATGATGTGTCTCACCGTCGCATCGCTGGCCGCATCAATGGATTTCTCTTCCAGCGCCTGCGTTACTCTGATTACGCTCTGTTGGTCCAACATTAGTTTTCCTCCTCGTACTCCGGTAGCGCATCCACCAGGGACGCGGCATCTTCATCAGGTAACAACTGCTTGACAACCCACTCCGCAAAGCTGCGGAAGCGGGCAGCCAACGTTTCCATGTGGTTGTCGTCATACAGGTCAACAATTTTGCTATCAACCACCTCATTGTAAAGAAAGTCATCGGTAACGTGGTTCTGAATGTACTCTTTGAATTGATCGCGCCGGATGGTGTCTGCCCGGTCATTCAGCCGCTCCTCCACCTCCATCAGCTTACGCAGCACCGCCCGGTTGGCGGAGCGACCCAGGGCCAGCTGAGCGTCGATGGCGTGGCGGGTGGCCGCCAGCTCTTGCTCCAATTTGGCTAACTGCTTGATCACCGGGGGCAGCTCTGGTTGGTGTCCCAGCGCACGTGAACGAATGTTGCTCATGGTTTTCCTCTTTCTTCTAATAGCGGGCGTCCGCGCTCAGGTGGTACGCAATGTTGCGTGCCCGGCTCTGGTTGGTGCTCCAGCCCCGGATTTTCTTTTCCAGCCACAGCGGGTACAGCTGGCTGGTTACCGCAAAGCCCCGGACACCCCCCAAACGCCGTTCTGCCTCTGTGAATTGGTGGCGCTCTTTGGGCGCTGGTTTCTCTGGCTTGCCGTGGACCTTGTTGTACGCCCGTGTGGCGGCAGCCTTTTCGCGGTCAGCTGCTGTGAAAACGTGTTTGCCCTTCTTGGCTGGCTCCACCACTTCCACCGTCACCGTGGTAACATCAAACAAATAGTGGTCCGTTGGCCTGATCTCGATGATTGTCTGTAACATGACTTCCTCCAAAGCTCTTCGCTTATTTTGTTTTCCATTTGAGATAGTGTGGGGGCTGGCGCGTCCAACCCCCTGGAAAGAGTTATGCCAAAATCCAGCGCTCCACAGTGCCCTCAAAGTAGACGGGAACAACGTTGATGCCGTCAGCCACCATGGCGCGTTCAATCTGACTCACCAGGACTTCCCAGTAACCCTGGGTGGCTTCTGGCGCGGCCAGGAAGCCCACGTGGGCGAAGTTGAGTTCTGAGAGGCGTTTGGTCGGGTCAATGGGCGCCGCATCAAGCAGCCCAAAGGCTGAATGATCCTGGACGGGATCGAAGAAGTAGGGGTTCTGGTTGTTCACGCGTTTCTCCTTGTGAATTTTTTTTCTCGACCCAGAAGTTTCTAGGTCTAAACGAAGTATAACCCCATATTGCTTAAATGTCAATAGTTTTTCATGACATTTAAGAGAATTGCGAAAAACTCATAAACGCAAAAAAGGGTGAGCTAAAAGCTCACCCCCAACGCCCCCGCCGTCTCTGCTAGCCGCCATACAGCGCCAGCAGCTCTGTCTCCAACGTCTGCTTGCCCCACTGGGCCAGCGGCAGCAAGTTTGTCAACAGGCGCAGCAAGGCCGGAAGCCCCGTCACCAGGACATAAAACTGGCGGTGGCCCAGCTCGATGGAGGCGCAATACTGGTACAGCTGGTCCACGCGCAAGCAGTCCAGCACGGTCACCTGGAGCACGCCCGGCACCCCAAATTGCGCTCCGCTGCTATCAAAGCCATAGCGTTCCAGCAACACGTCTACACCCTGCGTTTCCAGCTGGTCCAGTTGCAACGCGTGGCGCACCTGGAGCCAGCGCTCCCCACTATCGCCATCAATGTCAAAGCCATAGAATTGGTTGGGGCTGATCGTGTCGTCAACCCCCTTCAACAAGGTCAAAAAATCGTGTGGTACGGACATACCCTCTCTCCTTATGCTTTGCTTGGTATTTCACTCTGTGGCGGACCTTCAAGCCGCAACTTCTGGGCGTCACGGTACAAGCAGGCCACATAGTACTCTTCAGGCTCCGCCAGCCCGCCGTGTCCCTGACTTATGTGACGCTCAAGCTTACAGTGACGGATGAGTTCTGGGGCAATCCCCATGGCCTGAAAGTCAATGCTCTCAGCGCTCATATTCCCTTCCGCCAGCGTATCCATAAACCGCGCCAGCCGCTCTACATAGCGCGGATAGGCTTCATAATTCAACATGCGCATACTCCTCCAAAGAATCTCACAACAACCGTCGTGCTTCTAGTGTAGCATGCGCATCCCCCTAGTGCCAGCGAGATGGGGAGCGTTGCCTGGCCAGCCACTCATTGACGTCCATCGGGTCCGCCAGTACCGATGCCCGCAGCTGCCAGACCGCGTACTGGTGCGCGTCACACGCCCCCCGCCGTTCCCACGTGCCGTCTTCAACCACACCCCACAGGGAAAACAACGCCTCGGCCAGCGGCTGTTGGACCGCAGGTGAATCCCAGCGCTCTGGCGGGGTGAATAGTTCAATTCCCACCTCGTCCAGCTCCCAGCGAGAGAACGCCAACCCCTCAATCAGGCGTGTCTCGCCTTCAACGCGCAAGGCAGGTTGAAATAGAAGTATCCGGTGGTGCTGAGCGTCATGCACCCACGACACATACGTCTCCATGGCTCTCCTTTACGCGTGGGCGGGCTGGCTAGCCGTCCGGTACAGCAGCTGGGTATAGAGTCCCACTACCACGCTGAAGGCGTGGGAAGTGCCCTGCATACTCAGCTGGTAGAAGTCCCCTACCCAGTCAGGCACCTCACGGGTGTACGCCACCAGGCAGAGCAGCGCCAGGCTGATAAAGCACAGCGTACAAAACACCAGGAACACGCCGCAGGCCACCAGGGCAGCTGCCGTGAGCAGCGATCCCAACAGCACCACCGCCGCCAGGAGTGTCGCACACGCTTTGGCGACCACGACGATCCAACTGCGCAGGGTTACCGCGTCCACCACTCCCGTGGAAATAAGAATGCCCGCAGCGCAACTCGCCAGGGCAAGGGTGACCAGGAAAACAACCGCATCTATCATTTTTTCTGCTTTCTGGTTTGAATGTTTCTCTCTTCCAGAAGACTACCACGATAGATGCCCTATTGTCAATAGTTTTTTATGCTATTTTCCCATTTTGTCAGAAATATCCGTGTTTTCTGTCGTCACAGGCACGTACGTTTGTTCGTCCAGGAACACGTAGTGGGTGCCGCGCTCCCAGCCCCTGCCCAACAACTGTGCCTCCAGCGCTTCCAGCATGAGCGCCGCCAGGCGTACCCCCTGGGCGGTAGCTGTTGTGGTGCGCATAATGCGCTCACACGCTGTCATTTCCGCAAGCAATTCTTGTGCTGACCGTTCTTCAATTCCATCCATAGTCATACTCCCTCTGGTGGACGTGCGCAGCCGCCAGGGCTGAGCGCCACTGTTCTTCCGCTTCAACGGCCTGGTCCAGGGCAAAATGGTGGCCCCGGCGCACCATGAAGCGCACAACATCTTCTAAAAAGCTTTCCGCCACAAAGTCCTCCTCACCCCAGGAGGACCGCGTCCACCGCTGGACCATTACAGCATACCACGTAGCATAGGCGGTGATGCGTACGCCCCATTCTCCGTGCGCGTACCAGACAGAGTGGGTGGGGGAGCGGCCCAGCTCCCCCTGAAGCGCCATGATTATCTGAACCCATCTCATAAGCCACCCTCCAGGCGGATACGCGCCACCAGGGCCTGCCAGGCCGCGCCCACCTCTGGCGTTACCTCAGAGGGCAGCGTTGTAGCAGCATACGCCTGCGCCAAGCGGAGCTGGAGCTGATCAAGACGCATGCGGTGATAGAGAACGTCCAGCGGGGCGACCGGGTCCCCAGACACCCGCTGCGTGACCAGGTCAGCCACCTCACCGTCCTTGAAGAGTTGACACAGCGTGGGCAGCGAGAGTTCAACCGCCCCGGTGGAGAGCAAGAGAATCCCGGAGTACAGCAGGCGGTACGCATGAAGCAGCGGCTTGACATTCTGGGGCACCTCCTCCAGGAAGCGTCTCCAGAGTTTATTGGCATGGCCTTCGTGAGAAAGGACCATCTTGCTGGTGAGTGTTTGCTTAGTCAGTTCCACCAGTTCATCTTCCCAGGGTGCTGTGCGCAAAACGATGCCACCCACCACCATCTCATAGAGGTTAGCGTTGTGGCCCTGGCAGATGAGCCGGGCCAGGTGGCGGATATCGTAGCTCTTCAGCTCCACCCGGCTCTCCGGGAAGCTATGGGTCACGGAGAGCGTCTCACGCAAGGGGTCCAGGCCCAGAGCAGATGCCAGTGGCTCCACGTGAATACCGCGCACATCGTAGTCAGAGAAGTAGGGACTGGCAAAGCCGTAGAGATGGCTCCCGGCCAGGTAGGCCATCCCCAGGCGCTCGAAACCAGCCACCTGCGTCGTGATGGCTGTCAGGTCATGTTGAAGCTGGAGAATGTCCATGCTTTTCCCCCCTCCGCTGCCAGTGCGCGTGATTCTGGGCCATCCTGCCCAGGTCTCCCCCATATTCATTGATTGCCAGGGCAACCACAAGATCAGGGGCATCCTGATCCCGGTTCCAGGCCGTGGCCTGCCGCTCTGCCTCTTCATACGACGGACAGACCGCAAACAACCACGGCAAGCCACGGTGTTTCAACATCCCGTTGACCACGTGGTACACACCCTCCCTCGCCAGGTCCACCCGGTACGTCCCCCGCAGATACGTGCGCAGGGGAATCACCTTATCAAAAGCCAGCACCCCCAGCTTCTGGCAGGACGTGCACTGGCGCCAGCCATCCCGGTACAGCACCCAGTGATGCTCATGCCTGGACATACGTTCCCTCTTTCTTGGTCATCCCCAGCGGACGCCATTGGCTTGAGTGAATCATCGCTCCAAAGCCCGTGGCCTGGATTCGCAGCAAGCAGAATCCCGTCCGCCCTGACCCTGGAAAAAAGGTCAGCAGCGCAAACGGCTGGGGCTTGGCCTGGCCCCGTAACTGCGTAGGGTCCTCAAACCAGTCCACCACGGCCTGGTTCTCCAGGGTGGCGCTGTGAATGGGGGACGTGGTAATGGCTTCCTGGAGTCTCACAGGACACCTCCTGCCACCAGCAACTCCGTAATCTCGGCCCGCAGGCGTTCAATGTGCAGGTTCATGAGCGCCTGGTAGCCCTCTTCCCCTTTGTGGACCACCAGCACCAGCAAACTCCCCAGGCGAGACACCACGGCCTCAATTGCTCCATCCTGGAGCATGCGTAGCGTCAATACACGCTTCACGTGATACGCCACGCCGAATACCGTCACCCACTCCATTGTCGGACTCCTTTCCGCAAACGGTGCCCTGGGCAACCGGGGCACCGTTCTCTCTTAACGCATCAATCCAGCGAAGGCCAGCCGCGCCTCAATCTCCTGGCTGGCGTTGGTCATAATCGCCTGGGCTTCTTTCACCGCTGCGGCCTGTTTGGCCAGCTGGAGCTTGCGCTCCTGGGCCAGCTTCACCAGGCGTGCGCCCTTGGCCGGATTGGGCTGCAAGAACACGGTGCGCTCGGCACGTGAGAGGCTCATCACATAGTTGGCCGCCGACCCGTGGTGGACACACATATCGCGGTACTTGCCACTCTTGCACGGGCACTCAAACCCGTGGGGTGTGTGGGTCACCGGGTAGTTGGCGCCAGCCTTGCCTTCGTCCGTGGACGGGACCCAGATCACCCGGCGTCCTTCTGCGTTGTAGCCAAACATTGCCGGGATAAGGTTTTGGATCGCTGCCCGCATCTTCGCCAGCTCCAGGGTGTAAATAAACTTCTCTTTCATGACTTCCTCCAAGCTCTTCGCTTTTTTTGATTTCAGGTGTAAACTTTCTTATAGAGGAAGTATAGCTCCAATTGCGTCTAATGTCAATAGTTTTTCATGACATTAGACGCAATTTCCCGGTTCTCAGAAAAACTCATTTCCCAAGGGACGATGGTCCCCCGCTTTTCCACTCCACGGTTTCCAGAAATAGCTCGTATGGCTTCCCGCGCACCCCATCGACCACCCCACGCATGCCTGCCTCCGCCATAGCCCGCCACGCCTCCATAGATTCAGGTGCCCGGTGTTCGTACCGCCCAAACACCACATCATCCGCAACCCAGCTCTGGATGGATGGGTCCCGGCTCCATACCGTGAGCTGCATATAGCCCGCAAACCAGCTTATCCGTGCCTTCCAATCCTCATTCTGCGCCACCACCGTCCCCCATTTGTTGATGAGGAGCGAAACAACCGTCTCAGCCCAGTCCGTCATGTGCGTTCTCCTTATGCAATAGCTTTATCTACTCTTTAAGTATACGCTATTTCTGTGTAAATGTCAATAGTTTTTCATGATATTTTACACATTTAAGGAAAACGCAACGCCACTTTCTCTCTGGGACACGGGCGCAGCAAACCCACCCGCAGGGATGGGCCGAAAACGCGTTGAGCGGCGATTCTCGGCTTGTTTCACGACGGGGGTGGGTTCTGGTGCCCTGGATCTAAGATTCTGGTGTGAGGGCGTTATTTGCCACCGGGCGTCTGTCCGTGGTAACGTTCGCCATCTGCTCCACCGCCCGCCACAACCCGGTATGCGTCAGGGCTGAGGACGTTTCCTCTGGCGCAGGCATCAGGGGAAACGTGGGGGCCAGCAGCGCGGGGTCTGACTGGGGAATACTGTTAATCCAGCCAGGCACCTCATCTTCGGGGAGGACCTCTATTTGGACTTTTCGATGTAAAACGCGGGCCAGCTGGGTGGAGCCATCGGTCACGCGCTCTTGCATGGGGAAGCGGCACACGGGGCAAAATACCGCATTCAGCGGCATGCTGCGCTCACACTGGTAGCACAGTTTGAAAGTAAAAGCATGGTCCACGGGGGTGCCACACTGGTAGCAATAGCGTGCCCCCACCTGGAGACGAGACAGGCACATCACACACGCGTCCTCACGGAACGCGGGAGCCGTCGCGGCCTGCATGTTCTCGACACGCATCAACTGGGTCCAGCGCTGGTAGAAGCTGAACATGCGCATGAAGCTGGCGCGATCAATCTGGGCAAACAGGCGCTCCCAGCGGAAAAGAAGCAGCCAGGCCACCAGACACAGCAGTGCCGCCATGGCGGTCGCATAGGCAACGGTAAATGTATTGGTCAACACCATAACCACAACCTCACATACCGCAACCCCCACCACTATCCCGGAACGTAGCAATAACAACAACATGATATACCCTCAAACCAGTGCCTGGGGATAGTGAAACCCCCAGGCACCCTCTCTCGTCAACGATCAGATTCTCTCCGTTTGCGTCGGTGTTCTTTGAGCGAGACAACTTTTCCGGGATGGGGCTGTCTGCTCTGTTCTTCTTGGACGGCGACAACACGCTGGTAGGTTTGTACCAGGGGCAGCATCTCAGGAAAATGCTTTCTGTATTCTTCCTCCAAACGCGCCAGGCGCTCAGCTGCGGTCATGGGGGCTTTCCTTTCTGGTCTGAATTTTGAGATACGGTTTTGACCAGTAGTATACCACAACCCCTCCTTACGCAGCGTAGCTGCGGTACATGGACCCCAGCTCTTTGATGCGATCAGATATATAGCTCTGGTTGCGCTTGTGGCCAAAGGTCTGGCGCAGGGTCAGAGCGCACTGGGCCTGAGACACCCGCTGGATGCGCAAGCGCAACAGCAGCTGGTCCTCCGGGCACAGGCACAAAAAGAAACGCAAAAAGGTCTCCATCTGTTCGATAGCGGCCAGCACCGCATCGTCCTGGGCGAAGACCCAGGAGCTGCCCTCATCCAGCTCCCCCTCCTCTGGCGTGTTGGGAGTAAGCGACTGGACCTGGAAGTCTTGCTGGTATTGCTCCTTCCAGGTGTTATACACATCGATGAGCGCATTTTTCATAATGCGCACCGCCCAGGTCGAAAAGGCATAGCCCTTGGTGGGGTCAAACTTATTGGCCGCTATCACCAGGGCCAACAGTGCTTCCCCAATCAGTTCCTCTTCCGCCAAAGCCACGGAGTAGATTACCCGCCCCATTTGCTCCTGGAACCGATGCACGGTCCAGTAGGCCAGGTGCCTGTTGGCCAGGACAAGTTCATCTCTGGTCATCTTCTTCTTCCTCGTTTCGTTGGGTGTTTTCTTTTTCTTTTGTGTGAAGTTTTTATTTTTTTTTGGGTTCCTGGAGACGTTTGAGACTTTGTTGCAATTTGGTGTTCTCTTCCAACTTGCGCCGGGAGAGCACAGACGGCAACTGTTTCACCAGGGCTTTTTGGAGATCAATCATGTGGCGTGGCCGCCCTGAGGCATCCAGCCGCACGTTCGCTTCCACCCATTTAAATGACCGTCCCGTCGCCACCAGGATATTGGAGATGGCAACGCTGCCAAACTCCCGGACCATCTCTTCAAGCATCGTCACCATTCCCAGAGCGTCCAACACCTCCACGTAAGACGCCAGGTCACGCTTCAAGGTTTCGGGGTCCAGTGTCCCCTCAAAGCGCTCATAGAACGCGGTACGGGCTGCATAGGTGGCCCGTACCGCTGCCCGCACGACCAGCGTGTTGGTATAGCGGGCCTGCTTCACCAGCAACCGGGCCAGTTGCCCGGCACTGGTGTCAAAGTCGTTGTATGGCTCACACGCCTCACCAGAATCGTGATGGACGTAGTAGCGCAGGCCATGGAACAGGCCCACGCCCAGCGTCTCTCCGTGGGGGCAATGCAACTCAGACATAGTGGGTTCTCCGATACAGGCGGCTCTGGACTTCACGGTAAACCACCTGGGGCAAGGTCTCCAGCGTACAGCGCCACATGGGCCGTTCCAGGATATCGCTGCCGTAGGGACTGCGACGAGTCAGCTCCAGGGTTGATCCGCGCTCAGCCACCAGGTGGATCAAGGTGAACTGGATGTTCCGTGTTCGCTCCAGCTCACGGATTTTTGCGTGAGACGCCACGCTCTGGTCCCACACGCCATCGGTCAGGATGAACGCCCAGTGCTCTTCCTGAGTCAGTTCTGCCTCTTCCAGCAGCTTGAGGGCTTCCAGGGTTTGCGTCCCATCAAACGACCGGGGTGAGACGCGAGAAAGCAAAATTGGTTCCTCAAACTTCTTGACCCACTCAGCATCATCGCTGAAGTCAATGGCGCCCAGGCGCAGGCCAGCGATGCCATCCGGGGAGGCCAATAGCATAACTTTGGCCTTGGCATACGCTTCCTTAAATCCCCTCGTTGACCCCGACACGTCTCCCAAAAAGACCAGCTCCGCGCTGGGGACCGTGCGCTCCAGGAGAGCATAGTCTGCCTCTTCATCCCCTGTCATGGAATGCAGGTAGGCGTCCACCTGCTTCTCCGGCAGTAGCTCTCCTTCATACGCCGGGTCCCATTCCAGGCCCTCAAAGAGCAGGCGCCAGGACGTGTGCATGGCGGCAATGGCTGCCGCCTCCTGGATCAAGACGCTGCGGGCAAAGTCATTTTCCGCAATGACCACGTGACTCTGGCCATGGCCCGCCTGTTCGCCAGATCCACCACCATCCCCCTGGCCATCCAGACCACTACGCAGAGCTTCCAGCACCGCATTGCCCAGTTCCTGATACCCCTCCAGCACATCTTGCGCCATATCCCCCGTCACCGGGACGGTGCCCTTCCCAGCCCGCTCCATGCTCTGTTGCAGTTTCTCATCATCACGAAAACGCTCCTGAAGGTAGGACAAAACCAGCTGGGCTACCTCCAGGCTGTTGGCGCGGTCATTGCGCGTGGCGGAAAGAGTCAGGGGCACCAGGAAGGAGATGAAGTCGGGATCAGCGCCGGGAGAGACTACGCCAAAGCGCACCAGCAGGGTAAAGTGGCGCACGTATGCCAAAAACAGTTCGGCATTGCCCGCCACACTGGCGTGGATATCTGCCGCATTGACCTCTTCATAGATGGCTGCCAGCAGATACCGCAAGTAACTGGCTACCAGCGGATAATCGTAGGCCATCCAAAACTCTGACCGGGAATCCTCCAGGGCATTGTCCAGCAACGCAAACAGATCACTGGTTCCGTAGGGGGTGCGATCAACCGCCAGGCTCTTGTTCACCACGTGGGCCACCTCGTGCAGCAGAATGGCCGTCACAAAGGTCTCGTACGTGATGGCGCGAGACACCCAGCTGCTACGCCATAACGCCACACACACCGCATCATTGATCGTGATAGTGTAGCGCTTGTCACCACCCGCCAGTTTCTCTGTCCAGGCCGGGCGTTCTTCTTGGGCGTGATCCACCCGCCGAATCTGCACATCATAACCAGATGTCAGTAACAGCGGCTGAATCGGGGGTAAGTAGGCCATGTCTTCCCTTCTTGTCATTGTGGTTTTCGTCACTATAGAAGGTCTATCGACGTTGGTCAATAGAGAATCCGCAACCACACCCACGGTTTCTTAACGCCGTTAATGCCCCTGCATTTTATGCCAACAAGCAAGCATACGGAGCGCACTCACGCCAAGGAAAGCAAGCAAGCAACGGTAGAGATATTCACCGCCTTCCTGCTTGTTTTCCCCCATCGAGCAGATACGGCCACTTTTCCACACTAAAAGGGCTTGTTCGTTTCAAGCCCTTTTAGTATACCTGCGTGATTGGGAAAAAGTCAATAGTTTTCTATGACATTTTCACTAGATGATCTTACTCACCATGTTTGTCTGTAAGGTCTCTTTGGTCAAGCTGAACCCGGCAATGGGCAAGCTGTAGCCACACGAATCCAGCACCACCGTGCGGAAGGTCTCCAGGCCGATGTTGGACACAAACGACTTAAAATCCACCATCCAGTCAGAGATCAACACACTCTGCTTGCGGACATCCTTGCCCAAAATCCACTTGGCCAGCTTCTGGCTGGTGGCATCACTATTGTTGTCTGAGAAATGGGTATCCACCATCTCTGGATCATACTTCGTCCCCAGGAGCAAGCGCTTGACGTGGAACTGGACCATGGCCTGGGAGACGTTACGGGCTGACAACGGGTACTCTGGCGTACGCACTTCACGAATGTAACTCGTGAGGTATGGCGCCAGGGTCACCGGAGCCAGCAGTTCTGGATAGCCTGCCTCGGTGAGGTCAGCCATCACCAGGGAGAGCGCCACCTCGTGTTCCGTTTCCCAGGAGGGATAGCCAAAGCGCAGCGTGATCAAGCGCTGCGCAAAGCTCTGGGGCAGCCGGGTGTTGCCAATGTGCAAATCATCGTTACTGGCAAAAATCATGCGGAACGTTTTCTTGGCCCGGACCACCTCATCCCCAATGGCAGTCAGACCGTTCTTGCCCAGGATGGAGTTAAACATCAGCAGCGTCTCAGGCCGGGTGTGCAGCGCCTCATCCACAATAAGCACCGCCCCCTCCTCCATCGCCACCGCCGTCACACCCTTCACCGGAATATAGCTGCCAGCCACCATGCGGAAGCCATGCACCGCTGTGGTCTTGGTCACGTCGTGTGACATCTGCATGTAGTACAAAGGAACGTTGTGTTCCCGCGCATACTCGCGGCCCAGCACCTGGGCAAAGTGCGTCTTGCCCGATCCACTGGGGCCGATGGCCCACAGCGCAAAACGCGAGAGTCGCATCAACTCTCGCGCCTCACGCAACCTGTCGGCAATGTCCTCACCCAGCATGTCTGGGATATCATCCAGGTCCAGCTGGGCTGCCTTGGCGCCACTCAATCCCTTGGGAGCGGGCACCCAGGCTACCTGTTCGGTTGTCGTCATCCATGAACCTCCTGCTCTAACTCAATTTCATCAAAAATTTTCTCCAGCTCAGGGTCATTGCCCACGTCACGAAACGCTTCCAGCACTTCCGCAACGGGAACCACCGCCACCTCATCTTTCTTGATCCGCGTTGTCTTACGCCCCCGCGCCGTCACGCTGCGACCTGCCTTGTGCCGGATGGCCTTACGCCGCTGGGCTGGCCCGGCTAACAACAGCGGCTCGTCCAGGACCGTTCCACCCAACGCACGCTCCATCTGGTCCGCAGACACAATCGAGAGTGCGGCACGCAGAATGTCCTCGCGGCTGGCTGTCACCAGCAGAGGGTAGGCACTGGCAAACTCCACGCGTTTCTCGTGGTCATCGCTTCCCAGTGCCTCTAACACTTGTTCTACTGTCCACACTTGATAGCTCCTACTTTCTGTTTTTTGTATATTTGGCTCACAGGCTTATGCGCTCTGCCGCTGGCGCTGTTGCTCCAGCAAGACTTGCATCTTGTCCAACGTCTCCGGCGTGAGATCATAGTTCTCAAACAGCGCCAGCAACGCCCGGTCAATCAAGTCACGCATCACAAACAAGGTCTCTGGCGTCATCTCAAACGCCCCCTTACTAAACATATGGCGCTTGCGCCCATTGACAACCGTCTCCGACTGCTGGGCAATCACCGTCATGCCATCATTGCGGTACGAGATGACCGCAAAGTTATTCTCCCCAATCTCCCCACGCGCCAGCTGCTGAAACATGGGCATGACGCCGTCCAAACGCCCACCATCACGCTGCGTATCACCATCCATCGGTCTCTAATCCTCTCTCTGCTCAAGAATCTCCTTGAGCACTAATTCCATTGAACGATTGGTCAGTAACCCCATTTGATCAAATCTCAACGCCAGAGAACGAGTGTCTGATTTCAGGTGCAACACCACATCCCCCTTCTCGTTTACCACTAACCGCTTAAACTTCACTTTCCCTATGCGCACCACCTTCTGGGTGTTCGTTTCCTCATCAACAAAACGGACCCCAGCCACCCACCAGCCCTTTTCTGGACCGCTGCCCATCATGTTCTGATCGACCATCAGAATCGCCTGAGAAGCATACGCCAGCTCTGAGGCAGGCGCCTTCCACCGCAACGTCACGAGACCTTCTTCGTCAGTTGTTTGTCCGCCGTACGTCACGACAAACTTGACGCGCTGTTCTCGCGGTTGTGCTTCCTCCGATTCCGTGTTTTCCTGTGCGTTCACTCGATTCTTTCTCCTTTTGATTTTGAAATTTTATGTTTGAGGGGTATGCTGAGCATACCATGAGAGGGCATACAGCGTCAATTTTCCGGGGGGCGGCCTTGCAGTTCCACCAGGTCGTCAAAGTGCTCTGGGCGCACGCAGACCAGGGTCAGCCCAGCAATATTGAGCACAAAAACCGGGATCTTGTGACTCTCGCGTGCGTGCTGTTCTAATTGCAGAATATCAATAGTTTTCACTGATATACTTGATTTTTGCGTGGATTTGAGCTGCACTAAAAAGTCAGGACTCTCACCATCTTCCTTCCGCAGCCAGCCCGATCCAGACCCTGGGGTGGGCACAAACCCCAGGGACCGCATCAGCTTTTTTTCATGTTTGAACCAGTTGGGCATAACGTTCCTCTAGACAACCGCGCTAAACGGTCGCTAGCTTAGTATACCTCTGCAACTGTCTCTTTATATGGCCTCTGCCCCTACGCCCTCAGATTCGGCTTCAGACGCGTTTTCCGCACTGTCTGGCGCCACCTCTGCGGCTTCCATCTGCGCTGCTTCCTCACGGGCCTCATGACGCTCCATCAACGTCACCACCCGCAGCGTATCCACCCGCTCAAAGGTGTCATAGTGGACATCCAGGTGCTCCACCCGCGCCCAGCCGCCTGTGGCCAGCAAGTCATACACCGCCCCATACCTGCTCCCACGCTCATCCTCATAGGAGCACACCAGGCGCAAGACTGCCCCCTCCCGGCATCCCCACTTCACGTCGTCGCAATAATAGTCTGTGGGCAGCGCCCACGTCTCCAGCTCCTCAGCAAAAGCCAGCTTTTCCTTCTCACCCGGCGCCAGCGCAGCGTACCCCAAATGACTCAGCTGACGCTGACCGTCAGCCGAAAGCACCGTGGCACAGATATCAAAGGCCGGGCGACCACCCAGGTTGCGCAGTTCTATGCGCTGCTCTGTCTTGTCCCACAGCCCCACCAGCCGTCCCTGCGGAACCAGTACGGGCGGCGTCAGACGATCTTCCAGCGCCCGCTCCACCACTTCCGCCAGGTTCATGGCAATGCGCTCATTGGCGTCCTCCCACTGGGTGAAGACCTTCAAATCAGCCAACGTTGAAGATTTACGACTACGGGTCAGCCAGGCGCCCATTGAATAGCACGACAAGGCTAGCGCCAGCAGCGCCACCAGAAACAAACGTGTATCCATGTTATTCCCCCTTTGTGCGATTGGTGTTCCTATCGATTTCACCAATATCTTGTTGACTGATTGCATACACTGACGCAATCTCCTTCAGGATGCGCTGCCGCTCCAGCTCATACGGGTCAATTTGAACGGGTTCGCCATAATAGCCCACCAGGTGCGCAGGAGGCGATGCTGGCGCTGACACGCCTGACTGAAACCACCCCAGTGCATTGGACAAGCCAGACGTGTCCACCGACAACGTTATCGAGACATTGGAGTTGGAGACATTACTGGCCAGGTTCTGCCCGTACGAAAGAGGTGGAGCACTCGTGGAGGGAGACCAATACGTGTTTGGAGGGTCAGCATTCCACCAATCAGCAACCTTCTCTGCCTCCTTGGCCGGGGCAGGTATCACCACCAGGGTGTAGGACCCAGGGTGCGTATCCACCTCCGCCAGCGTATAGTTTACCCCCTGGTAGAGAAACGTCTTGCCGCAGCAGGCGCCAAACGCCTGAGAGACCTGATCGTCATCCACCAGCTTGCCCAACCCCCCTAAAAAAGCAGCCACCAGCTCTTTGGGTAGAACCACTTTTATTACTGCACTCGCCATTATTCTTCCTTCCTAAGAGGACCCGATTGTGTTGATGCAAAAATGCCAACCCCACAGGCATCTGCCAAATCGTGGTTGACCGCCCCCGCCATGTCTTTGTCTGGATACTGTTCTTGCAGGACGCGCAGCACATACCAGACCGCGTCATCCTTGGTGGCAGCACGATTCCCTAGCACCGCATATTTCCATGCCTGGGTCTCGACGCTATACACGGGAAGCTCCACGTGGTCGATAATAGCTCCAATCAGACGATCTAAAATACGCATCGTAGGCCGTGAAATGAACTTCACGTCCTCACCCGCAGCGTCCTTCTTGGAACTAAACAGCCGCACCCCTTCCACCGCCACGCACGCAGGCGCAAACTGCTCAACCAGTTCCTGAACCTTGAGCACGACAATTTTACGCCGCTGGCTATGGCTGAGCGTTTTCAAACTCCTGGGGAAATCAATCGACTGGGCGGCCAGAATGCGCTGGCCCTTCACCACGGCAAAGCCGCACCGCGCACTGCTCTGATCCACCGCCAGCACACAAGGGAACACATCTTCCGCCTTCATTGCCGATCCTCAGGCGCACCCCAGCGCACATCATCATAACAGGATAGCTCCAGGCCCAACTCACAGGGGTCCACCACAAAACGCACCGCGTTGGAACGGTTGACCAGGCCAGGAAATGCCTGGGCCAGCTGCGAACACACGCAGACCGTGGTCAGGTACAGCGCCCGCGAGAGGAAGTCTGGGCGCTCATGCCTGGGGACCCGCTCCATCTCTTCACTCAACTGCCGCGCCGTGGCGGCAAACACCTCATAACTACTACTCATTTCAAAGGCTCCATGCGAAACACCACCGTTTTGCTGTCTGAACCAGGATTCTGGGCATCCAACAGGCGGGTTTGGCGCACTGCGTGTTGCAGCACGTAATGCAAGAATGCCGCCAGTGCCTGCTCTTTGTCAGGATAGCGGTCATCCTCTAATAAATTCATCACATCGCGGGCCAGTCTTACCAGCTCGTGGGACCTCACGCCTTGTCGTCCTCTGGCTCCCAGCCATCATCAGTCAGCACGCCCAGCTTCTTGAACAGGGCATCTCGCTCTTTTAAGCTAGACAATTCTACCACACGGTGGGCGTGCGTGGCGCGATTTTGCGCCCCCCGGTCTGCGGTTACCCGGTAAACCTCCACCAGCCACTCTTCTTTGGTCGTGGCGGTCACAGGTTCCACTGTTTTGTCCTGGACCACCATGTGGTACATCTTGCCTCCCACCGATGCCTGGGCAAAGGCGGTTCGCTTACTACTCAAAAAGGTTGCGCAATCAAGCTTCAACTGTCTGTTCCTCTTTCTCTGCTTGCTCCAAGGAGCGGAGCCATTCTATCATCTTCTTGTGCATGGTTTCTGGAGACTGCAATTGCCCGTCAGGGATATCGCCATCCACCGCCGCTGACGCGATGTCCTTTTTGAACGCAATACGGGCCATCTTGGCGTCATCCCAACTCCAGCGCTCTCCGTTGACCATCGCATAGGTCAGGGGCAACACCACACGCACGTCACGCTTTTGACCTTCACGGTACACCCGCCCGCGCACCTGCTCAAACTCTGCCGCTGTCCAGGGTAACACATTGAATATCAAAGTATTACACACATTCTGAATCCCGTCCAGACCCACCGCCATCGCGGATGAACCAATCAGCACCTGGGTATCAAACTTCAGAAAATCAACCAGGCCGCGCTTATCCTCCCCGGTAAAGCACCCCACCTTCCAGCCATCTTCTTCCAGAGCAGATTGCAAGCGCTCGACAATACCATCTCCAATATTGAGCGTGTAGATAACCACCTTGACAGGCTTGGAGCGATCTTGCTCTTGCAACACCTGGCGGATAATAGGCAACCGTACTTCCGTCAATGCTTTCTCCAACGCCAGAATCGATTTGGCCCCCTGGACGCTCAAACGCATCTTAGTAAGCGTGTCGCACTCCACGTTTCTCTCGTCAGGAACCAACGCCACGTCATAATTGGGCATCCAGCGCACACCCACCCTGCGCATCTGTTTAAAAAGAGCAATACAATTATCTACCGTAGAGCGTGTCATCAATTCCGGGAACTCCCGCCCCTCCACCAGCTCCAGCAGGCCCTTCCCTTCCATCAAATTGTTGACCACCGGAGTAGCCGACATGCCTAACACCCGTAGTTCTGGGTTCTTCTCTCCAGCCAACTGGCGCAACAAGCCCACCCGGTCACGGCGCCGACTCATTTCTTTGGGGTCGCGTTGTTTGACATAATGGATCTCATCAACCACCAGCATATCAATCTGAAAGCGTTCCACAAACCGCCGTACCGCCAGATCAGATATCTGCCCCTGGAACATTTCATAGTTAAGAATGAGATACCGCCTGTCATCTTGTTTCCACAACGGTGCCCAGGTTCTCTCTTCTACCTGACAGCCAGCAAACATCTCCCCGATCTGGTCTTTCCAAACATCAACCACGTTAAAAGGGCAACAAATCACGGTCAGCTTGGCCCCAATCATACGACTAGCCAGCAAGGCAGAAAGTGTCTTACCCGACCCCGTGCCAGACCAATTCCCCGCACTCTTCCTTTGCACCAGCCGTAACGCTTCCAGCTTCTGCATCAAAAATGGCTCTTTGGGAAAGATGTATCCTTCAGGAGCCTCAAACTGCACAACCTGGCGATACTCCTCAGAAAACTTCTCAATCACACGGTCCATGTAGGGGTCACTTTGCACCCGCGACAAGTCATCAATGGTTTCCGCTTCAGCATTGAACACCCGTTTCCACAAGCGCATCACCGCAATATCGACAAGAAACTGAGTAACATCTTCGTTTTTTGATAAAGGACCCAGGTGCGAAACAGGGGCAAGAATATCTCCAACGGTGCCTCCGGCGCCAGAAAATCCAAACGCCTCACCGTTTAAAGTAGGTTCCGTTTCCAACGTATCTTCGTCGGATTCCTCAGTATCGACATCACCATACCGATCAAGTTGAGAGGCTTCCCCCTGGGCAAACTTCACCACCTCAGCATACGGGAACTTCTTTGCCGCCAAAGCACGAAACAAGGCTCTGTGTCGGGATTCCCCAGGAACCAATTCCTGAAACAAACAATACAGTTCAAGAGAACTAAGTGTCTCCCAATGATCAAGCAACGAAGCAACAAAGGGTCGAATAGTTTCAAGATTCCAGCCAACGGCGCAAGTAGGACAACCGCTGCCCTTACTGACCAGAGAAGTGGGGGCGGCACGCCATATATGAAAAGGAACGCGGCTACACTGCCAATAGTGTCTTTCCCGACTATACGGTTTTACATCAAAAGGCGTAACATCGCCGTTTTTGGTGGGATGCCACAGAGCAGCCACTTCAGGAAAATCATCACCCAAACTTTGGTATTTCGCAAATTCTCTTCTAGCGCAACGCGGACAACCTACCTCGTCCCCGTATCTCCTGAAACGGTCTACAAGATATTTGGGGGATTCCTCCCACCCATGCTCTGGGTCCAAGGGACACATCCACCAAACTTTTTTATTATAGCCAGACAATACATCTGCTGGCGTCAGCTCTCCATTTTTTGTGGGATGCCAATTTTTTGCCACAGAAGGGTGAGTGGCGAGGAGACTTGTTTCGGGGGCCACCCGCCAGCGCGTACAAAACGGACACAGTCCGCTCCCCACAACCCTACTTGCCACAGTAGCTTGCCAACTGTGACCCTTTTGACACCGCCAATATACATTGGCGCCAGACCCAGCCGTTACCTGATCTGACGTCAGGTCTCCGTTTTTCTCGTAATCCCACTCTTTGGCTATTTCCGGGTGTGTCACAGCAAAAGAATCAGTATACCTACGAAGACCACTACAATACGGGCAGCCAACTCCGGCATAGAGTCTACTAGGTAAAAACGCCTTCCAGGTGTGACCTTTTTCGCATTTCCAAAAAACGTGTTCCCTAAAACCAGCCGTTACGGTATCCGGCGTCAGTCCGTTGTTGGCCCCGTAGTCCCATTCCCCGGCAAGCTCTGGATGGGTGACACTTAACGGCTCTGTATACTTTCTCCTGCCCAGCCTGGCACATTCGGGACAGCCAGCACCTTGCATTCTGGACTTGAGAGATGTACGCCATGAATGCCCTTCCTCACAACACCAGAAAACGTTCTTAGCGCTCCCAGCCGTCAATTGGTCTGGTGTCAGGTCTCCGTTTTTCTCGTAATCCCACTCTTTGACAAGCTCTGTATGCGTCACGCTAAGTGGACCAGAAAAACGCTTAAATCTATAGCACTCCTTGCAGCCTGCACCCCTTCCTGCCCTTGCATTGATAGTAGTCTCCCAAACATGCCCCTGTTCGCACTTCCAAGACACTTTCTTGGGCATGCCTGCCGTTACTGCGTCCGGGGTCAACGCTCCATTCTTTTCGTAATCCCACTCTCTGGCAAGCTCTGGGTGCGTTGCACTTAATGGTTCTGTGTATCTCTTCGTCATGTGTATTTTACTTTCTAGGTTCTGCGCAGCGCTTCCCGCTCTGCTTTGGTCGCAAAACACGCTTTGCGCAGGGGGCACACTTTGGCCCGCTCATCGTCAGGCGACCCGCACACCCGCGTAGGCAGCTTGCCGGATGACTGGAACAATTCTACCAGATTTTTCAGCCGCCGCAAGCGGCTCACATACGGCTGGGCCATCTCCGGGTCAAAGGCCCGCAACCGCACAAAGTAGTCCTGGGTGTTCTTGTTCTCCCACAGGATGATGGCCTGGGGAATCTCCAACAAAAACATGTAGAGGTTGGCCTGCGTTGCCGCCTTGCGGAACTCTGCATTGGCCATGGGGTCCGCCAGAGCGGCTACTTTGAGGTACATCTCCTCTTTGTAGCCCTTGATCTCCACGACATACGGCTTGGCCTGCATGCGGATCACCGCGTCAGGGGTAAACGACAGGCCCCACTTCACATGGTAGTGGGTCTGCTCCACCTCATCAGCCAGGCCGCCAATCTCACCCAGCAGAAACTGCCACTTGGGCGTGACCACGTCAGGCAGCGGCTCTCCCTCCACCGCTTCCATGGCCTCATAGATGTGCTGGGCCAGCGCTTCACTCATGCCCTCTTTGAGGGCATCTTGTAGCCGCTCGTGGATGAACCAGCCGTTGAGAAAGATCGCCAGCAGGTGGGGGTTGTGGACCCGCACCTCTTGTTGGAAGAACTGGGCCAGTACGTTCTGGCGGAAACAAAAGTCATCAGAGAGAATCGTAGAGGCGTGGACGTGACCATCACGCACGCCCTCACTTTCATTCCAGGCCGTAAACAGCCGCTCCAGGCGATTCTTGATCAACAGTTCTTCAATGGGACGCTTGATCAGGCCCAGCTCACGCGTCTTTTCTGCCATAGCGTTGCTCATCACTCTCCGCTTCATACCAGGTTTTAAACACCTCACTGCGCGTGCAACCAATCACCGCCAGCACCTTGATGGCCTGCTGCATCACCATGTCCCGGCTCTCCTCGTCCCACTCACCCCCGCTATCGCTGATGGACCCTTCCAGGCAGCTAAAGCACGTCATGCCCAGGCGGTACAGGTGGTTGGCCTCGCGGTTCATGATGTCCATAGTGGACACCAGCAGGCGATCATAGGCAGCGGCTGGATTGCGCCTCTTGCGTGCCCGGCGCATCTTCTCAATATCAGCCCGCAGGTAAAAACCCTGCTTGCTGCCCTCTGGCCGGAAGCGCTTGACATACCCCAGCTGAACGTAACGCGTCAGGGTTGCGTACACGCATCCAAGCATCTCCGTGGCCTCGGTTGCCCGCACATAGCCCTCTGGCACATCCAGGTACCCCATCAGGCACTCTCCTTAACCACCGGGCGTGGGCGTTTCTTGCCAAAGCCCGCCTTTACCCGCAAGGCGTTCACATGGTCGAGAATCTCCTCATGCTCCACAAAGCCCTTGTGAAAGATCAGGGGCAGCTCAGCGCTGCGTCGTGGCTCCGATATCTTGGACTTTTGGACGCGGATCTTGGTGATCTGACCAAACTCTTCTTCGCCAATCTCTTTGAGCTTGTCGTCAGTGATCCACTCCTTCCTCCCCACCTGGATGCGTAGGCTCACCGCGTGGCGCAGGGCTTTGCCGCCAGGGCTGTCCGTGGGGTCGCCATAGATGACCCCGATCTTCATGCGAATCTGATTGATGAAGATAATGATCGTACCAGACTTCCCCGCCACGCTCACCAGACGCGGCAGCTGGTTGGACAGCAGCAGCGGCACCGGGGCCACCTTGACCGCGTCAGTGGCCTCCTTTTCAGCAATGGCCTGGGGATTGAGAAACGGCACACTGTCTAAAATGATCAAGGGCACGCCCTCTTTGGCCCAGTCAAACATCGTCTGCATGGCCTGTTCCCCATACTCAGGCCGCTCCACGTAAATGGTATTGGTGGTGTTCCCAAAGATCGCCCCAAAATCCTGCGTGTAGGTTCCCTCAGCATCCACAAACAGCACCTGAGGGAACTGGGAGGCCACCTTCAAGGCCAGAGATGTTTTACCGCCACTCTCTGGCCCATAAAACTCGTACAGGCGCCCGCGCACCAGGCCACCACCAATAATCTTATCAAACGACGCCAACCCGGTGGAGATACGCGGCAATTCTGCGTCAGGGTTGTCCCCCGCCCGGTACAAGACATTTTTGCCATACTTTTTCTCAGCCTTGAGCAGCAGCTCAGTGATGATGTGGGGCGGCAGGCCCTTATCCAATGTACTCATAAGTAACTCTTTTCTGCCCAGGCATCGGGCCAGGGTGACAATAAGAGGGTTGCCCCCTGGTGATAGTGGGGTTGAACATCCAACGCGTGGAGGAAAGCCACCAGCGCCTGCTTGGTCTCTTCCAGCTTCGCGTCAACCTCCCCGTCGTTGATGCCACGAATGGTATCAACGACATAACAGTCCGTGTTCTGGATGCTCCTCACAAACAGGCGCTCTGAGGTCAGAAGCTCATTGGCTGCCCCCAGCGCCAGGGGACGCCCCCAATGCACCGTGACCGTGCGATAGCCCATCCCCAACAATAAGCGTTTCATATCTTCCAAGGTCATGAAAGTCGGCTCCCCAGAGCATGCAAAGAACTACAATAGCGGATAGACCGCCCCAAAAAGGTGTCCTGGTGGAACTCCAAGGCTCCAGCCGATTTGAGCGCCGTCATCACCTTACTGTTGATGTAGCGCTTGGGGACCTTGGCCACCAGGTCGTCCACACTCTCGTATGGACCCCGTGCTTCAATCTCCAAAGCAGAGGTGATACCCACGTTGGGAATCGATGCCAGACCCGCCTGGATCACTTTCTCGCCATCCAGGGTGGTGATGCTGTAGCGTGCCCGCCCGTTGACGTGGGCCAGGAGCAACACTTGCTCCCCCCGGTAGACCGCACTGGCCTCCAGCTCTTTGCGCTTCACATCGGTGTTCTCGTGACGTAGCAGCGCCGTGTAGTACTCAATGGGATGGTGCTGGCGCAGGTGCATACCGTGGACCGCCACGATGGTATAGCCCACGCTGTGGTTCTTGTTGAACGAGTAGAGACTGATATAGCGGAAGAGTTCCGTCACCTGGGCCTTGGTCAGCCCGGCGTGTTTTTGCAGCCCCTCAGTAAACATGCGCTGCAATTCTGGGCTGATTTTCTTCTTACTGATGCCCTTGACAAACTTGTCCGCGCTGTCCCAGTCCATCTTGGCCAGAAGCACGCACAGGTACATGGCCTGCTCCTGGTAGACAAAGGTGCCGTACGTCTCTTTCGTGATCTCATACCAGGGGGCACTGGTGTCCACATCGCCATTCTTGCCCGCAATGTACAGGTCGATCAGCCCCGATTCCAGCGGTCCTGGACGATTCATGGCATTACAGGCGGTCAGCTCCTGGAAGTTGGCAGGCTTGACTTTCTTTAAGAGCGACCGTGCCCCCCGACTGTTGAACTGGAAGACACCATCGGTCAACCCTTCAGCAAAATCAGCATAAATGGCCGGGTCATCCAGCATGGCGTAGGTGAACGCCGCCTTGGTCGTACGCTCCACCTCAGCCCGTACCGAGGCCATATCCACGCCCAGCAGGTCCAGCTTCAAAACATTGATCTTCTCGATAGAGTTCATGTCAAAGGCGGTCTGAATCCCGCTCTTGGTGCGAATCAGGGGCGTGTACTTGCCCAATTCATCAGAGGTGATCGCGATTCCCGCCGCGTGACGCCCGATATAGCGCACCTGCCCAAACAACCGCGTAAAATGCGTCAGGAACAGCGGATACTCTTGCTCAAAGCGCTTGGCCCAGCTTCCCAGCTGTGGATGCTCCAGCAACTGCTCCACCGTCATGGGACTCTTCTCATAGCCTATTGCCGCCAGCTTGAGCTTCAACTCATCGCGCTGGGCGTCAGAGATGTTGTACTTCTTGGCAATATCGTTGATAAGGTTCTTGAGAGAAAACACGCCATAGTTGGAGATAGGAGCGGCGCAGCCCTGATATTTCTGTAACACGTACTCCACCACCTCATCACGGCGGTCAGCTTCAATGTCAACGTCGATATCTGGCCAGAGGTGTTTGTCCTTGCGCAAAAAGCGTTCAAAGTAGGTTCCTAGCAGCACCGGGTCCACGCTAGTGATGCCAAGGGCATAGGCAAGGAGGGAACCGCAGACCGAGCCACGCGCTTCACAGTGGATATGGCGGGAACGGGCAAACTCCAGGATATCCCACACCATCAAAAAGTAGTCCTCAAAGCCCAACGTCTTGATCACATCAAATTCGGTGTACATCCGCTCCTTATAGGCCGGGGTCCACTTCCCCTGTTTGGACAATCCCTCTTTGGCGATGAGGGCCAGCTTCTTGGTGGAAGACATGCCCCACTCAAACTTGGGAATCATATCCTGGAAACGCAGGTCCACCTGGCAGCGCTCGGCAATCTTCAGGCTCTCCGCCATATAAGGCCGGGGGTCCGTGCCCATCAGCGCCAGCCATGCCTTGCCCACCTCTTTGGCCTGGTGCATGTGCAGCGGACGGTAGTCCGCCATCATCTTCTTGCCCCGGCCCTGGTCGGCCAGTTCCCACATAAACGCGTAGGTGGGGTAACTCTCTGGCTCCACGTAATGCACATCCGCCGTCATCACTACCGGGAGGGCCAGCTTCTCGCCCAGCGCCAGCAGGCCCTCATTGACCAGCTTTTGAATGTCGCGCCCCTCCTCCATGACAGAGAACGGCTGGACCTCCAGGTAAAAGCGATCCCCAAACAGCTCTTTAAACTTCCGTGCCGCTGTCTCAGCCCGGTCCACTTTCCCGGCAAGCAACTGCTGGGGAATGAAGCCCGCCACGCAGCCAGAGAGCATAATGATGCCTGCATTCAGGCGTTGGAGTTGCTCAAAGGTAAAAATGGGATCACGGTAGTAGTAATCCTGGGCCGACTCACTGAGCATCTTGGCCAGGTTCTGATAGCCCTGGATGCTCTGTGCCAAAAGCGTGACGTGGTAGCGTGTGTTGCCCGGCACAAAGCGGGGTTGAAGATAGCCTTCAACCCCAATCACCGGGTGAACACCCAGTTCTTTGCACGCCAGGTAGTGCTCCACGACCCCGTTCATGTTGCCGTGGTCGGTAATGGCCAGGGCGGGATGCCCCAGCTTCTTGGCATATGCCGCCGCCTGACGCGGGGTGGCGCTGCCGTCGTACACGCTGAAACACGTGTGCTTGTGTAGCTCTACGTAATTCATGTCCGCTCCGCTTGCTGTGTTCACCCAAACGTTGTTAGAGCTGGCCGCGCTGTTTCTTGCCCCAGCACACCGGGCACCAGGTGGCCGTCCACCCACAGGTGCGCTCCTGCCCCGTGGTATGCGTCTCGCAGATGACGCGCTCACAGTTATGGCAGTCATTCAGCTTGTGTGTCCCGCCACAGACGTAGCAGGACGGCGTGTCAACGTCAGTCGTAAAGACGCTCTCGATCAGGCGCTGGGCCTCATCTACTTGCGGCAGCGCAACAGGCGCCACCTGGGCAACCAAACTGTTCTTCATCCTTGTTCCTCTTTCTTTTTTACACCGCTGCAAAACGTAAAGCACACCGAGAGCACAGCCGCAGCGAAGCTCCTGACGGGAAGCCAGATACCAGCTCTTCCATTGCTCTCAGGTGATCTGCGCAGACCGGGCGTTGGCAGGACGTACACTCCGTCACAGGCACCGCCCGCTGGCACAAATAGCACGGACCCTCAACAGGCACCTCCTGCTGGTCGTCCGGTGGGGTGGTACTTCGCTTCATCACGGCCACCGCCACGATCAGCAGGACGACGCTGTACAGCGCAACTTCCCACCACTGCATGCGTTTCATGCCTTTCGCTTTCCTGTCCGTGGCTTGTGCAGCACCACGATGCTGTGGTGGGCAATATTGGGCACGTAGGCATTGGGATAGCCATAGGGGCGCAAACGTACCCCGGCAGGCGCCCAGACAATCACCCCTTTCGGCACAAAGCCCACCGCCTTGGCCCGCTCAGAGAGTTCTGCGGTGGTGAAGTGATACTCTCCATTCAGGTAGTTATCCCGCATGAAGAAGACCATGTACTTGCCCGGCTTGAGCACCCGGTAACACTGGGCAAACACCTCCGCCATCATTTCCAGAAACGCCGGGTAACTCGCCAAAGAGGCAAAGTCATCCGGCAGGGTGCTGACCATGTTGAAGTCAGTCTTGCGGTTCTGGCGCGTTGCCGTGCGGCTGGACATGGTCCGCTTCAGCTCAGGTCCATACGGCGGGTCGGTCACAATACAATCAAAACTTGCCGCCCCCAACGTCGGTAAGATGTCGCGGCAGCTGCCCAGCAGGCATGCCTGGGGGATAATGCTCTCGTCCCCACAGACCTCCTGGTACAGCTGTATCCAGCGGGGCACCAGCTCAATGCCCACCGCCTCCCGGCCAGCCAGGGAGCTACCGAGCAGGGAGCCGCCAACGCCCATAAACGGATCAAGAATCCGCTCACCGGGCTTGCTGAAAAACTCCACCAGCGCCTGCATCAGCTGGGGCGGCTTGTTGGCCCCGTGCTCCTTGCGCTTGTTATGCCCCAACACGTGGGGATAGCTGGTCGGCAAGACCGTCTTGGTGAACCACATCCACTGCCCGCCCGTGAGGGCGTTGAGCGTATTCACCCGCGATTTGGGCGCACGATCCCCCTGGGGAAGCACATTCCCGTATGTCATGGCTGGTTGTTTCCCCCCTATGCGGTTTTGGGTCCACTGGTCTCAGCAAACCACGTTGCGGCCTGCTGAGGTGAATCGAACGAGCGCGGTACCCCCCGGTGGTCCATCACGGGGCTGACGTTACACAGCAGTCCCCGCAAACGGTTATAGGCGATGTCAGAGCTATAGAATAGCCCCTTCACCAACCACCACTTCCGCTGATGATAGACCAGGCCATACCCGTCTGGTATTTCTGGTTGAGCTGGCATGCCCGGCTGATCCATATCCGCCCCCTTATTTGCGCACGACTACCTTGGCTTTGGCCGCAGGTACGGTCACTTTGGTGGATGCCACCTTGGCAGGCACCGTCACCACCGCCTTTTTGGCGGGCACCTTGACAGGCTCGTCCTCCTCGAACAATTCTGAGTGTCCGGGACATCCTCCGGGTCAACATCCTCTTCCTCAGTCTCTGGTCCCTCTACCTCGGCGGTCTCCTCTTCATCATCCTCGACTTCTTCATCAGGCGTCAGGTACTGGGCCACCTGGTATGCCTTGGCCAGAATCTCCATGATCTCGTTCTTATTTGGGGCCTTGACGCCTTTGACGGCAAATGGCTCCGCTTTGCCGGGGACAACCTGGTAGGTCGTGTTCAACGCCTCCCCTTTGCGCTCAATGCGGAAGTCGCAGCTGGTGATGCTGCCCGTGTCATCAAAGTACGTCAACAACCAGGAGAGTGGAGATTGGGAGGTGGCGCGGAAGCGAAACAGCTTCACTTCCCCCTTGGGTTCTCCCTTTTTGGCCTCTTCATTGTAGACAAAGATGGGCCAGACATAGTACGTTTTGGTCTTGCTGATGGAAGGATCTTCCTCGTTGTTACAGTGTTCGCAATACGCCTTGCCATACTCCAAGGCACAGGGGGAACCCACGTTCTTGTCGAAGTTCTCATGGAACTCGACCTCGATAACCTTGTCCATGTCCTTCAGAAACCGGAAGCGTGCCTTGGTGTTTGGCTTGAGAAAAAAGATATTGGCCTTGTTGTTGCCAGCATTGGCAATCGACTGGCGCATCTTCTCAACGACACTTTGGGGTTTCTTTGCGGGTGCCACAACCATGTTCTTTCCTCGTACTTCTTCAAAATCTCATAACTTTTTCACATTGTCATGGGCGAAATGTCATACCAAAGTATTGACATTCCTTTGCCTCGACGCCTTAGTATACTCGCGCAAAAACAGGTTTATCTGTTTTTTTTGGCTGGTTCACCCCGCCGTTTCCGCCAGATAGGGCAAGTAGGCAAAGCGCGTAAATTGCGCCCGGCTCATCTCACCAATATCTTTCAGCGGGGGAAACACCGGACGAATCACCTCCAGGCCATAGGGCCTGGCTGCCTCTACCAACGCCGCGTAGCCGCGCTCTCCTGCCTCATCGTTGTCCGTCCAGGCATAGAGTGCCGTCGCATATTCAGCCAGCTTCTTCATCTGGGTTGCGGTAATCTTCCAGCCAAAGATGCAGGCCACGCTGGGGAATCCATACTGCCACGCCAGCATCTGGTCCAGCTTCCCCTCTACCACCGCCACCGGACCTGGGACCAGCATGCCGTCCACCGTCGTGCCACGGGAAAAGCCCCGATTGTATAAATATTTGGGTTTGCCATCATCAGTACGCCGCGCCACGTACCCCCGAAACTTGCCCTGCTCCAAAATGGGAATCAAAATAGAATAGGGACTAAGCTGATGCAACCTCACGCCAAAGTGGGCCAGCGTGCGCGGGGTGTAGCCACGCTCCAGCATGTAGTGCTCTTTGGTGCGCCGCCAATCCACCACCATGCTCTGGGCATAGACAGCGTAGGCTGCCGCCAGGTGTGCCTTGCGCTGCTGGTCGCGTTCCAGCTCGGTCATGGGCGAAAAAGCCAGCACCTCTTCCTGGCGGCTGAGTCGCACAAACAGGCGCAGCGCCTCCAGACCGGAGCACCCCTGGATCATGCGAATGAAGTCCACGGTTGAGCCGCCCACGCCGCAGCCATGGCAATAAAACAGGCCGCGCACCAGGTCAAAGGCCAGGCTGGGACTGTTCTCCCCATGGAAGGGGCACAAGATGGTGATAGAATCGCTGGTTTCACTGGCCTCCGCGATACCCATGGAAGCCAAAACAATGCGCGTGTGCATGGGGGAATGTACTCCTGTTGTGTTTGTCCAACAACCGCCTTAGTATACCCGCAAAAAAATGCCGTTATAGAAAAATCAGACACGGCGCCAAAAACAGTAAAAAAAGCCCCCGGCGTCGGCCATACGGCTCATAGCATCCATGGAATTTTCACTCGCGGGGAAGTGCGCGGACGGCTGCCCCCTCCACCCCTGCCCCACCATTATACCGTACGCTTGTGCCTGGCGCACAAGGGCTTGAAAGAACTTCACGTAAGGTCGCTTGTTCTGTTTTTCTCTGCTCATACGTCTCTCTCACCCACAAAGATTAGAATTTGCTTAGAACCCGTAGCATGGCCAAAAAAGTAGCCAAATTTTTCTATAATTGGCGCCAAATTTGGGTATAACTCACGTTAGGGGGCCAGAAAAAAGAAAAGGTTCAGGAGAGTATGGGTAAATCACTCACATCCCCTCCATCCACCCCAGCACTTCATACAGAAAACGGGACACCGCCTCACGCGACAAACCAGCATCCAGCAGATGCGCCACGACTTCCGGTTCCACCAGATCCAGATACGCCCTTACCGCGCTACACCCCATCAGCACATGCTGTTCCCTGACCTCATTGAGCATGGTGTCCCAGAGAGGCGGGTTGGGTTGTGGCCCCCACAAGCCCCGGCGTCGGTTGCGTACGTCTATGGCTGCCAGTTCCCCCGCGTAGGCTGCCCTGCCGATTCTATCCATGCGCTCTTCTACATCCACGGTCATCTCCTCTTTTCTCGCGTTTACACGTTCTTTTTTTCCGCCCCATCTCATACGACCTCTCGCGTCAAAAAACCGCGAGAATCGCCGCTCAGCGCGTTTTTGCTGGGGTATTACTTGCCTTTGGGTTTGGCTCCGTACGCCAGCAGCTTTGTCCAGTCCCCAATGATCGGTCCTTCCACCAGCTCTGCTTTATAGCGCGGCTGATAGTCCCCGACCTGGGCGTTGTAATAGTAGGTGGTATCCAGCTTGGAGACCAGCATCTGCGCATTGGTCAGGCCAAACTCCGGGCACCACGCCGCCACCAGTTGCCCCGTGGTTATCCCTGAGCGCAGGGTTTCATACACAAAGGTGCGCCCACGGGCTTTGTACTTGGTCACGTCGCTCTGGGCCTGGAGGTCAGCCGCAGCCTTATTCAGGCTGGTGAGACTCACAATCGACTCGACAATGCCGCTGCCCCCTTCAATCGCCGCGTAGTTGGTCTGTTCGGTGGCGTCCTGGTACATCTCCACCACGGCAATCTGAGCCTTGTAATTGACATTGATGCTAAAGCCAGGCGTTACCGGAATGGCGTTGGGGTCCTGCGAGATAACACTGCTGCCTATCGTGTAGTAAAAGTCTTTCCCGGTGTCCACGCTGAGGACACCAAAGCTCTTTTGCACACCATTGACCGCAATTGTCGTCAGCGTGGACACCGGGTTGCTGAGCGACCAGGCTTGGGTCAGGCCATCGCCCTTGAGGATATCGATGCGGTTGACGGTGTCGATCCCGCCCTGGACATATTCTTTATTGATGTATTGCGGACTGCTGTTGGATGACTGGAGACCCGACACCAGATAGTCACCGTTTGCCGTGGCGACCGGGTACGGAGCAGGCACCGCCACGCGTGGCTGGAAGTTAAGGATCTTATTCTTGATGTTCCACCAGTAGTTGGACTTCTGGGCCAGGTCGTCAAAGCACTGGGAAACAGACTTGGACTGCCCATTGTAGAGACTGTAGTTGGTGATGGGCACCAGGACGCCCTTGCCGATATTGCTGGCGTGCGCGGAGGTGAAGAGGTCCGCCACGTACGGCGTCACCGTGGGGTCAGTACTGCCCAGGCGCAGGCGCGTGTAGACGTTTTTGCCCGTCAGGTCATCCCCGTACTGCTGGACGCGGAAGTTAAATGCCTGGATCTTCACATTCTCATAGAGAAAAGACTTACCTGGGCCTACCACAGAGCTATCCGTAATACTGATGACCTGCGCTCCGTCAAAGAGCACCTTGATGGTGGTGCCTGTGCATTCCAGGTGCAGACGGTGGTACGTGCCGCGCTTGAAGGTGATGGCAGCATTAGAACCAATTTGGGTCTTTGTGCCTGCCACATTCTTAAAGAGTTGAATGGTCTGCTGGGGAGCGCTGCTGGTGTCGTCACGCACCTTGATGGAATAGCTGTTGGAAGCATCTTGCCAGCGCAGGCCAATGCCAGCGACATCAGCGTAATTGAGGTCCACCTCAACGTAGCCGTCTTTAAAGCTCAGGGGGTTATAGAGGTAGGTGGCGTCGGTACCTCCGCTTCCCGTCAGCTGCATGGTCGTGGTATTGAGCGCCCAGGTGCCCGCCGCTCCCGCGTTCATGAATGACGCCGTGTACTGGGCGCTGTTGTCGGTTGGCCCAAAGGTGTCCAGCCAGGGGTCGGGCTGCATGGTGTAGCCAGGGATAGATCCGCCATTGCTGCTGGTCACGTCAGTCCAGGTGGTGCCGTCAGGCGAGGCGTCTACGCCCAGGGTTGTGCCCGTGGGCAGGAACGAGGTCCAGCCAATCAGGCTGTTGCCCACTAGGCCCACCGGGTTGAGCGACACCACCGGAGACACACGGGTGCCCGTGCTGTTGTATGCGCTCAAGACCCAGGAAGTCAGCCCGTTGACCTGGGGCGTGAGGCTGGCCACCGGACTTTGCAGCTGGACCTTGTACTGAACCGTTCCGGTGACCAGCACCGTCCCCGCCGTCAGGCCAGGAACCACCGCCCCGTTGGTACACGTGTTGAACGCCCCGCCATTGACGGAAGCCGACACCACCACCGTGCTGCCTCCAGGCGTGGAGGCGTCCCAATACACCATGGAATTGCCCACCGTGATGCTGCCCAGGGCAATGGAGGGAGAAAGCCACTGGGGAGCCGGGCTGTTGCCAATAATGCCGGGAGTGACCATGACGCCAAAGTTGTCAAAGTAGCTGGTGACCGTCCCCGCCGTACTGTTATTGAGAATAAGGCCAACGCCGCCTGTGGCGGTATAGGGAGACGAGCTGTCGGTGAAGCTGAAGTACTGCACCCCATCCAGATAGGCCGTATGCACGTTGCCCGCCACCACCACCGTCAGGGTATGCCAGTCGCCCGCTGTTAAGGACAAAGCTGCTGACGCCAGGGTTGAGGACGAACTCGCCCCACCGTTGGTGGCCTTGCCCAGATAGATGCCCGACAAATTCACATCTACCTTATAAGCAAACGTGTCCCGCCCGTTGACCCAGCTGGTCGTCCGGTAAACCATGCCGCTCCAGATACTGGCAGAGGTGATCTGAATATCCACGCTGGCGGTAAAGTCCTGCCAGTTGCCCGCCCCGTCCAGACGCACCTTGACGTCAGCATTGGCGCCTGTCGTCAGCGCCGCCTGACGCTTGAAGGTGTCCATCTTGGGCGAAGCGGCGCCAAAAAGCGTCTGGTTGGCGATAGAGGCATCATCCCAGTTTTTCTGGTAGGACGTGATGACGATATCACCTGCCGCCTCAGCGGTCACATTGGTCTTGGTTCCGGTGTTAAACTGCGCCTGGGTGTCATAGGTCGTACTGGTGTCGCTTTTTGTTGCCACATACGCGGGCTGCACCGTCCAGGTAATGTTGGTCAAGGTCGGCGTGTAGAGCGGGTCCTTGCCAAGATTGATCAGAATAATCTGGGTTTGCGCGTTTTTGGACGTAAGGGAAGCCCCCGGCAACAGGTTGGCCAGCGTGCCAAAGTTAGCAACCCCCTGGAAGGTGGCTCCACCATCGATGCTGGTGGCCGCCGCCAGCACCCCCACCGTCGCGCCAGAAGCATCGACAGCCTGGGTTGCCGTCCAGGAGATCAGGCTCGTGCGATAGATTCCCGCTGCGGCAATGGTGGTAGGGTTGGCCGTGCGCGTGCCCGCGCTCTCATAGGCAATGATGGGCTTGATCACCACCTGGCTGTACCCATTGCTGCGCACCAGGCTATTCTTGTTCGGCTGCACGATACTGGCGCTGGGACCCGTGCCCTGGTAGATGACCAGTTTGGTGGTCACGCCGTTCTTGATGAGAATGTCGCGGAAATAGGCGGTGTACGCCCCGCCGCTGTCTCCCTCAAAAGCAATGGTGGAAAAGCTGAGCGTCTTGCCCGCCATGGCGGTGAGATCAATCTGACGGGAATACCACTGGTCGTTGGCAAAGCCAGACAGGTCCGCGTTGGGGTGCGCTTTCAGGCCGTTTTGGTCCGCCAGGTTGCCACTGCTGAAGTCGCGGATCGTGCTGCCATCCGTACACACGCCATCTGCCCCTGCCATGACCTGGGGAGAGCTGGAATTGATCCACACGCTGTACGTGAGGGTGTCCCCGCTCACAATCGCGTAGCTGCCGCTCCAAATGGTCTGGTAGATAAACGCGTTGCCAAAGTTGTTGCCACATGAGCCTGTCATTTGCAGCGCAGAGACCGAGGCCAGCTTGAGCGTATTGTTGCTGGTGTCCAGGTTGCTTATGGAAAAGTTGGTATTGAAGTCAGCGGTACTGGCCTCAGTCTTGGTCACGGTGGTCCCAGCCGGAGACAATTCCAGGGTGCCATTGTTAAAGTTGGATGTCGCCACCGTATTCGTCAGCGTGCCTGCGGCAAAGTCAGACTGGCTGGTGTCGTTGCGGTGGGCGTATTTGGCGGTCACCCCTTCTGCGTTGAGATAGTCGCCCAACAGCGACGTGGCGATATCGCCAGAATACAGCCCGACCTTCTCTTTGCGAGCGGAGTAGACCCGTTTATCGGCCAGGTAGTGCTGATCCATGCACTGGATAACGGAAACGACCGCGCTATTGGGCGGCATGGCCGTCTTGGTGGCATCAAACAGATAGCCCGCAAAGAGGGTCCCCAGCACCGAATCGCTGACCACCACCTGGGACCCGTAGACATACGTACTGGTTCCGGCAGCATCGTAGACCGCAAAGGTACAGGTACTGCGCTGGTCCAGCGTATCATTGATGGCCAGGCTGCCCTGGAGCACCTGGACCGCAGCCCCGGCCACCGTCACACTCACCGTCATTGCTGCTTGCTCCTTACCACTGCCGCGTGCCTGTGCGCAGCTGGATGATGGTTGACTGTGCCCGTCCGACGTACTCCGCCAGCTGTTTGGAATCCATGTTCACCTGAACCACGATGGGCTGCCCACCTCCCGGCGTGTTTGCTGCCGCGTACGGGATGCGCTGGCCCGTCCCGATAGGAAGAATAGCCGCATTGGTTGTGCCCAGGCGCACCGCGCCAGTCACCGCCATGCCGCCTGAGAGCGCAGCCATGGCCGGAGCCAGCAGGTACACCGAAGACAGAATGCCGCTGGCCACGCCCTTCACCAGCGCCGGGCCATACAGAGGCAAATTGGCCAGCTCCCCCCGTTTGGCCGGGCTGTGGGGGAGGAAGCTGCCAATGAAACTCATGACGTTGTTCATGGTCGCGCCCAGGTTCCCCAAGGCCCCCTGGATACCGGAGATGATACCGGAGATGATATTGGCGCCGAACTGACCCACCCCAGAGAGAAAATCGTTAAAAAATCCGGTGATGACGCTCAACCCGGCCTGGACGGCCTGGGCCACCTCGGTGCCGATTTTGCCGAACCAGTCAAGAATGCCGTTGATGATATCAGGCACAATCGAGTGGCCCACCAGGTCATTCCACAGACCCACGAAGAAGCTTTTGATCACGTCAATACCCGTGCTGATGATCCCGGTGATCACGCCCCACCAGCGCTGAATCAGGTCCCCAATGGTGCTCCAGATATCGCCAAACATATTTTGGATATCGGTCCAGGCTTGCCCCCAGTTGCCAGACAGAACGTCCAGACCCACCAGGATAATGCCGGACACCAGGTCCCAGGCGATACGAATCGTATCAGCCACAAAGCCCCACACTTGACCGATCAAGCCCTTGATGTCGTTCCAGATCGGCTCCCAAATAGCCCACAGCTGCGCCAGGACCTTGGGCAGATTTTCCCCCAGCCACTTCATGATGGGGGCAGCTCGCACGGCAAATTCCTGGGCAAACTTGGCCACCGCCTCTGCGGCCTTCACCAGGTAGGGCATGATGAAATGCAGAGCCTGGCCCAATTGGTTGATCAAAAAACCTCCAACCTTGACCAGGATGGGTGCCAGAATCTCGAATGCCTGGATCAGGATAGGCAAAAGTGCGCGGGCGACTTGCTGGCCCGCCGCCCAGATTTTGGCCAGGGCAGGCACCACCTCGGTCACGATGATCTTGCCAAAGCTCATGATGGAAGGCAGGATGGAGAGAAACGCCGGGTACAGGTCAGTCTTGACCCACTTGGCAATCTGGGCAATCCAGGTCACCGCAAACTTAATGTTGGCCGACAGTTCCCCACCAACAATGCCCGCCACCTGCTTGATCACGGGACCAAGCCAGCTCATAACCTCACCAAACACCTTGGCTCCCGTCACAGCCACACCACCCAGAAATTCGGCAATTTCCTTGAGCGTTGGGGCAGCTGCCCGGATGCCTGCGGCCATATTTTTGGCTGCGGTGGTGATACCGTCAGAGAGCCAGTAGGCAAAGTCGCGGATAGCAGGCAGATCGAGCTTGAATTGCATGCCTACGGGACTGATGGCGTCAGCCACGCCAGAGAACGCATCGACAACCTCACTGATGGCCTTGCCAACAGTTTTGAAAGCCTCCACGATGCTCACTAGAATCAGCTGGGCAAAATCTTTCAGGTACGGCATATTGTCGCCCACGGCATGGGCCAGGTTGAGGAACGTGTTGCCCACGGCCAGGACGATGGGAGAAATAAACGCCAGGGCTGTGCCAATGCCCGACCGGATAACATCACCAAAGGGTGTCGCTACCCCACCACCAAATGAACCCAGCAAGTCAGAAAATCCGGTAAAAATTTTCTTGGCGATATCAAAAGCAGGCACAAAGGTCAGCCTGATGATATTGCCGATCTGGGTCAACCACGCGCCGTTGTTTTTGAGCTGTGTTTGAAAGACATCAGCCAGCCAGGCCACACTCTGAAAGATGAAGCCCAGCATTTTCACAGGCACCGCAATGATATCGCCCACAATATGCCCAAAATGCTCAAACACCGGGCTGGCCACCACAGCAGCGAATGCCTCCAGGCCAGCCTTGGCCGCTTCAAACACGGGCTGAGAGACAATACGCCACGTGCCAATCAGGTTGTCTTTCACCGTTGTCATCAGGCCGTTGAAGGTGTGGGCTTGAGCCTGCATACTCCCGCCAAAGGTATCCTTCAAGCCCTTCATCAAACGCGGGATGGCATCGTCTGCCGCCAGCTTGCCTTGCTGGGACAGCTGGCGCACCTCGCTCACCGACATGTGCATACTGTCAGCCAGAATTTTCCAGCCAGGAATACTCAGGTTGGTCAACTGCATCATGTCGCCAGCGTTGACCTTGCCTGCGGCATGCATCTGTCCAAAGACGTAGACAATCTGCTGGAGGGACCCGGCGTCGGTGCGGCCCATGGCGGAGAGCGCATCACCCATGGTCGTCAAATCAGGGATAATATCTTTGGCATTAAAGCCAAAGGCCAGCATCTGCTGGGATGCCTGGGCGATATTCTGGAATTGGAAGGGGGTCTGGGCAGCAAAGTTCCACAGCTGCTTGATAAAGCCATCGGCGGCCTGACCAGAATGGAGCAAGGTGGTGAAGGCAATCTTCGTTTGCTCCATCTGGGCGTCGGCCTCAATCATACCCTGGATGGTCTGCATCCAGCCAAAGCGCATCTCCTGCAAGGAGGCCACAAACTCTCCCACCCGCGCCGCCCCTTCATGCATCGTGTTCCAGCGCTCGCGCAAGTTGCCAAAGAAACTGCTGGATGCCTGGTCAGCCTCCCCCATACTGCCAGAGAAGGACCCCATCATGTTTTGGGCAGCCGTCACTCCGGCAGACAGCCCGCTGACATCAGCTGCAAAGCGGACAATCAGCTCGCCCAGCATGGTCATGATGTGTGTCCTTCCTAGTGGCCATTCTTGGCGTCCCGCATGGCCTTTTCGTGCTCATCGGCGCGGATCTTGAAGAATGCCGCCCATTCGGTCAACTCTGCCGAAGAAATACGCCCCAACAGCTCTTCGACAGTACACCCACCCAGCAGCGCGGCCACCTCAAAGTACAGGCGCCGCTCACCGGATGGGTTTAAGAGTTTTTTACCGCTGCGTCCACCGCATCAGGGACCAGCTGGTTCATGCGGATGGCGACCTGGGCAATGCGCTCCAGCGCCGCGCCGCTCTTGGCATTGAGGCCGTCGCGGTCAGCGGGTTGGAAGACCAGCTCCTTGGTTTCCGGGTCACGCACGCTCAAGATCGCCAGCGCCGGGTACATTCTGACCAGGTCAGGCCGTCCATTGGGGAGCGTGTTGTTTTGTAGCAGGTTGGCCCGTTCGGTGCCGTTCAAAGCGCGGATGATGATGGTGCATTCCCACTCAGGCACCTCCAAAAACTCTTCTGGCAGGTCGGGGGCATTCAAAATTTGTTCGCGTAGATTCACAGGGGTTCCTCCGATTTAATTGGCGAGGTAAAAGACTTTGTCCACGACAGCGAAGGAGACATCTTCCATGATGACCGCCTTGACGTCGCTCTTGATCTGATCTTGTTTGATGTAGGCATAGCCCTCGTAGCGCGGCCCGGCTGGTGCGCTGGTGCCGTCCACAAACAGCACCACCACCATCAGGGCATTCAGCAGCCCCAAAAAGGTGCCGTCGTTGTAGAGCTTGCCGAACTTGGCTGCCGCTCCGCGCAAGAGGGGAAAGTTCAGCTTCCAGGCGCTGCCAAAGGTGGTGACATCCACCACGTTCAGGTCCAGGCCCAGCTCCCAGTTTTGTCCATCACCCAGCTGGGAATAGGGAAAGTAAAAGCCCGCGTTGGCCCGCACAAAGGTGTTCACCAGCGGGGCGTTAAACACCACCTTGCCCCCGACGTACTGGATGGTGTAGGTGCTGGGAGAAACCGTCGCCCAGCCTGTCGTCCCGTCTGGGGAATTTTGGATGACGAACGCCCCTCCGGTGTTATCCCAGTAGCGCCGGGTCGCCAGGGTGATGGTGTAGTTCTGGTGGTCTCCCGCGTCCGTCATAGCCAGGTTGGTGAAAGAGAGGGAGGGAGACGACGTGATGTACACGGCTCCCTTGTATCCGGCAAATGCTGTCATGGTGTGCGCGTCCTTTCACGAAGGTCAGGGATTAGCTGTAGGTCACGGCTCCTGTGCCCTCGAAGCTGTACGTCACATCCACCGTGGCATTGACTGCCGTCTTGACCTGTTCTTGCTTGACCAAGGCAGACCCGGTGTAGTTATGGGTGCCATCGATGTAAAACAAGAGCGTGACCACCACGCCCGTCAGCAGGTCGGTCTGAAGAATGGCCTGGCCGTTGGTGTCTCCCTGGAAGAGGCGGCCCGCAAACGATCCGCTCCACTTGCGCAGCCCAGGGATCATGGTCTTCCAGCCCGTGCCCCCAAAGGCCGTGGTGTCGTAGATGTCTGCGTCAATGTTGAGATCCCATTTATCGATTTCGGCTACCGTGTTCGCGGCAATTTTTACGGCCCCACCGTATCCAGCAAGCGCTGTCATAGTGTGTCTGTCCTTTCACAGCAAAAAAAAGTCTGTAGAGGTGCTTGGAGTTTGGTTGCGTTTAAAATCACACTGACAGGCATTTGATGTTTAGTTTTGTTCGACCAGGATCTTGTAGCGGGAAATACCGTGACGCGTGATGCCGTCAGGGTCGCGCAAGAGTTGCCCCGAATCGTAGAGGGTAGAGACATGGTGAAAGGTGTGCATACCAGACAGCCGCTGGCGGTTCAACAACGCATCAATGCGGTCCTGGATGGCGATGGCCTCGGCAAACCCCTTGTACTGGCTCCAGATATGCAGCGTGAGCGTCACTTCACGCAAACGGCGGTCAAAGGTATCTGCCATCAGCTCAGAGCTATCGCCAACCGTCACATACGGAAAGAGCTGGCCCGTGTCCACGGCCTCAAATACGCCCCGGCAGAGTGCCGCCATAGTGCCAGTCGCAGGGGGGTCGGTCAGCGCCGGGGCAGGAGACGGATTCACCGTGTCTCCGGCAGCGCCCCCCATAAAATCTTGCGTGGTCCCCGCGCCATCATTGGTGAGCAGCTGTATGACGGCCTGCTCCACCTCTGGCAAGGCCAACCCCACGGGCGGTGGAGCCGCCGCCGTCCAGAAGGGATACTGCTGGATAAAGGTTTTGAGTGTGCTCACCGCCTGGCGCGGGGTATAGCCCGTCCCATTCCAGGTGTAGAGGCTGGAATGGACGGGATGGGTACTGGCGTCATAGGTAAACAGGTAGACGCGCTCCACCCGCCCAGAGGTGCGGCAGGCATCCAGCACCGCCTGGTAGCGCACCGCCTGGGTTGGTTCGTTACAGTCCTCGGTAACCTGCCAACCAAACTCGGTGCACCAGATATTCAGGCCGGAATACCCCAGGTCGTTGGCTGCGTTGGCCATATTCTGGATAGCCGTCGTGATGCTGGGCAAGTGGGCAACGGCTGGGTTTATTGGGTCACTTTTGTTCGTGTAATAGTGGAAGTTCAGGTAATCCACTAACCCCAAGGCAGTGCTCAGGCCGAAGATGAAGTCGTAAAAGTTGGCATCATTCATCCACCAGACGGCGCCCATGCCGATCTTGACCCCCGGCGCCACGGTCTGGCGCAGTGTCGGGACCACGCCCAGCAGCACCTGCTGCATCCAATACGGGTCACGCGCAGGCTGAGGCTTGCCGTTGGCGGTGGTAATGCCCTTCACGCCGTTGTAGATGGCGTAGGGAGAATTGCGCAGGCCGTAAAAACCCTTGTCGACAGGCGTAAAGTACAAATTGTACTCTTCGTTGCCGATCTCAATATTGTGGATCAGCATGGGTCCATAGCCGGGGATGGCGTATACGCCGTTGTAGCGTTGCGCCACCCCCAGAGCAAAGACCAGCACCACAGCCGGGTCGGGCATAAAATGCGGCTCCGTGGTCGCCTGGAAGAGCGGATTCTGCAAGCCCCAATCAGGCCAGCCGCGCAGCGGGTAGCTAATATTCATGCCTGCCTGGGTCAACTTGGAGACCGCATCATCCAGCGGCGCCCAGTCCCAGAGCGTCCAATCGTCACTCTGGTTGCGCCAGATATACTTGGCGTCTAGCTGAAAGCGGTAATTGGCCAGGCCATCAGCGACGGCCAGGTTGACGGCGGTCTGGTTCAGACGGCTGGTGACGGGGTACTGTTTCCCTGGGTTCAAGCCAGAGGTCAGGCCATAGGGACTTTGCGCTTGCGCCATGGTTTCCTTCCCTAGTAGAGCGTCTCCGCATACACATCAAACTGCACACGCACTTCGCGTGATAGCCCATCCATATCCACCCGCGTCTGGCACCCCTTGTACTGGCAGCGCACCGACGCGTAGCCCACAAACCCCGGCAGAGTCACCCGGTCCAGGTCAATAATGATCTGGCTGGCCAGGGTAAAGGCGTGCGCGAAGCCGGGATACTGGCTCCAGGCACTAATGGTCAAAATAGCCAGCCGCCCCAGGCTACTGAAGCTGTCCATGGGCCTGTCGGTCACGTCTCCCACCACCACGTAGGGGAACACCCGGTTCTCAGGCACCTGGTCATAGACCCCGGCCAGGCTGGTGATGACAGAATCCGCCGTTAAAAGCTGGTAGGCCGCTCTTTGGACCTGGAGCTGGGGGCTGCCCATTACAGGCCGTCCAGCACGTGGTCGGCGTCACTTGTCATCGTCTCTGCCGCCACCTCATAGGCCGGACGCAAGAAGGGCTGGGCCACCATGAAGCGGGTCCCCAGCTCTACGTACTGCCCGTAGTCCGCCACCAGATCGTCAGCGTAGACATAGCCCACCACCATGGTTGGGGTGCTTTCGCCAGAGTCCCCGGCATACACGGGCGTAAGGCTGCTGCGCAGTTGACCCGTAGCCACAGGAACCGTGTCGTAGGCTTCGTTGTAGCAATCATCCACCGCCGCATCCACCAGCTCTTGGGACTTCGCCAGGACATGGGTCAACACATCCTTGATGTTTTCTTCTGTCAGCGCAAGCCCGATGATTTCGATATCTGCCATTTACAGCTGGCTCCCTTTCGCCTGGAGTTCTTCACACTTCAAGACAATGTTGACATGCCCCTCGTCTTCGTCCACCACATCACGGATGTTGAGCACGTGCGTCCCGTAGATCACCCGCATGTTGCCGTTCACAGGCTGGGCGCGGCGGTAGCGGTACTTCACGGTGTACTGCATGTGCGGGTAGACCTGCTGGGCAAAAAACGGTTCGTTGCCGCCCTTGGCAGCTACATTGGCCCAGGTAGAAAACACGTCGGTCCACACCCGGACAAACCCGCCCGCCCCGTCAGGCGTATCGACAGGCGTCTGGATGGTGATGCGGCGGTTGTAAAATCCCGCGCCGTAATGGACGGTTTGCCCCACAGCTCACTCACTCCTCACGCCAGGTAGTACACTTTGAACTGCTCCAGCTTCTCCGCAATGCCAGCGGGAATGCTGGATTTCGATGCATAGCGCCCGCCTTGTGCCTCGTCACGCCCCTCGCGGTAGGCATACAAAAACCCCACCATCTCCAACAAAGCCCGGCGCAAGGCCATCGGCAGCCGGGTGTACCCGGCTGTGTAGGTCACCCGAAAGCGCGGGTTGTATGGCCCAATCCACAACGTCCACTGACTGCCCAAAAAGCTATAGGCCGAAGCCAGCAAATAGATCCGCGCCGGAAACTGCGCCGTGTCCACCACATAGTTGGCGGTCGCCACCGTCTGAAACTGGCCGGGGCTGGTCTCCGCTTCCAGCAGCGTCACGCTATTGACAGGCGGCATGGGCAGCTCCAGCATCGACTGGCGAAAGCCAATGGGGCCAGAGACAGGTCCCGCTGGCAGCAAGTCAATGCGCAGCATGGCCTGGAGCGTTTGCGGCGCCAGCGAGCAGCGCGTCACGTTCTCGCAATACTCGCGGGCTTCGCTGATCATCATTTGCAGCAAAAAGTCTTCATCGGTGTAGTCGATGCGCAAGAATTGCTTGACTTCCTGGAGTGGCAGCGGCTCTGCGCTGGCTGCCACGGGCGTGATGACCTGGTACGACATGCGTTACCTACTTGCCTTTGCCTGAAGATGGAGCAGGCGGCTCCACAGGCGCGGTAGACGTTTCCACAGACGCGGCGGACGCGTCTGGTTGCGCGTCTGGCGCAGCCACAGGGCTTGCGTCAGTCTTGACTTCCGTTGGTCCAGGCGCACCAACTGGTGCGCTGCGCGTAACGGTACTCTGGGCAACCTTCAAATCCTCCACCAGCACTTTTGCCAGGTTCTTGCTCATCAAGCCCGTCCCGACCTCGTACGTCTCGCCCGCCCGGTACAAGCGGACGGTGATGCCGTCTGGCGATGCCTGGACGTCCTCCAGGAGGGTAATCTCCACCTGTTCCATAACTCTTCCTTGGTGTGGTTGGGAAGGAGCAAAAATACCCCTCCCCAAACCTCAACTAGTTGGTTGCCGTCAAGGGCTTGTGCATTGGGTAGCCCAGGATACCCACCACGCCGTACACACCGCCCGTTGTCGTACCCGTAATGGTATCGATCACGCGCAGGTAGCGCTTTGCGCCGATGTAGCCGACCTTGATGTTGACGCCTGTGGCCAGGTTGGCGCCAAAGGCACCAATCATGTCAGTAGCCGCCACCGCCGTGTAGTTACCTGTGACGTCGGTATCTGATTCGTAGAGAGCCAGGACGTGCGTCCCGTCAGTGACCGTGCCGACAATGGCTTCAATGACCACGCCGTGGTAGCCATACGTATCGAGCGTAGTGGCGGCAGCAATGGCGATTGAGCCTGCGGCGACACGAGAGGCCACCGTGATCATGTTTGTACCCTCGGTAATGTTGTGGTACAAATCACGCTTTGCCATAAGAATGCTCCTTCACTCCCCTGATGGGGTATACACAGGCAGGCTGTGTTTCTTCGCCCAGGGGCAGTAGTCAAACAGTAGAAAGGATGGGTGGCAGTTTCCCGCCACCCGGATGAGCCGTAAGACGGCTCTACAGGCCAATCATGTGTGTATCTGGTGCTTGAGGATGGCTTCCGGCAAAACGACCTGGCCGCCCACGCGTTTGCGGGCGATAAAGCCGATCTGGCCAAAGTCAGCGTAACGCTCCGTCAGGCGCGTCATGACCATCTGGACACGGTCTACGATGACGTAGGCCCGCTTGATGTCGCCAAAGATGATGGGGAAGGCATTGGCGGCCACCGCAGGCATGTCCGGCGTCTCCACGTACGGGTGATCCAGGATGGTGTTGGGCACGTCACTGGCGATGCCCGGCTGCCACAGGTACTGGCCGTAGCTGTCTTTGAGCGTACGGACGCTACCCAGGGTTGAGCGGTTCATCAACCAGATGGCGTTCTTGGCATACGCGCTCTTGAGCGAGTAGGCGCAGTTGATCAGACCATCTGCCTGGAGCAAGCTGGCGTTACCAGACACTGAAGAGGGGACAGTTGTGTTGGTGAGCAGCCCCTCAGGCTTGCCGACGCCATTGCCGTTGACAAATGATGCCCCTTCGGTCACGGCAAACTGCTCGGCTGCTTCCATCTGGATCTGCTGCGACATGTCGAAGTACGCGTCCTCCATGTCGGCGTAAGTGATCAGGACCAGGGCGTACATTTCATGGGCCAGGATCTCTTCCTGGCCGTACTTGAGGCCCGTGGTCTCTGTGCGCTGGACCTGCTCAGCTACCCACTGGGCAGCGAAGGTTGCGGTACGCGTTGGGTAGAGGATGGACTTGTTCTCTGTCTGGCGGACCGTGGCCACGTCACGGATAGGAGAATACAGGACGATCTGCTTGATGATGTCCTGGACAAAGTCGACAGGAGCCAGGTAGCCGCCGCCTGTGTCGTCAACAGACTGCAAGGCTTTGGCCTCGCCTGGGCCAACCAGCTTGATGGCGCTCTTCTCTTCTGCGCTCAGGCTGCTGTAGCCCTTCTGGAGGGCTTTGACATAAATGTCTGTCTTCTCTTTTTTGGCGGCCTTGGTGTCGATGTCGCCAGCGGGGTTGCCCATATTTGGGCGTTTGAGCTGGGTCTCCAGGCCGGAGATGCGATCATTCATGCGTTCGATCTGTGTCTTGGTCTCCATGGACACTTCACCAACGGACTTGATCTCTTTGTCTTGAACGTCTACCACGTTCTTCATGTCTTCCCAGGTACGACGCATCTCATCGTACATGGTTTGGAGCGTTGTACTCACGCTTCATTACTCCCTTGTTGAAAACTGATGATTGCTGCATTTCTCAGCGCGGTTGTTGTCGCGTTGTGAAGTGAAGAAACTCTTCGGCTTCGCACGGGAGTGCTGTCTGAAGCGGCTCCGGGACACTGACTGCGTCTTGGGGTCTTACTGAATCTGAACGCCTTTTTCCGTGCCACCCAGATAGGGGGCACGCGGGCTGCTGCCAGCGCTCTTGCTGCCCAACGTATTGAGCATGTTTGCGTCAGGGCTGGGCTTGTTGGGTCCGCCATTCCCCTGGTCAGGAGAGAGGCCACCACGCACGGTGTTCAGCATACTGGCATCAGGGCTGGGCTTATTGGGCGCCCCGCTGCCCTGATCTGGGGACAGGCCCGCGCTGCTGCTTGAGCCGCTACCGGAACTGCCTGCCGCTGAACCACCGTGAAAGTCGCTGACGTTTGTGGCATTGCTGCCGACCAGCGACAGCACATTCTTGCCGATGTTAGGATTGCCGCCACCAGGCCCTTTAGTGTTGGGCGCGGAAGACGTATCCCAGATTCCCTGGCCGTTATCGCCAAGTGCTCCCATTGTCTGTTCTCCTTGGGTTATCCACGCTGCATGTAGGAGCGCATCTGCTCCAGCAGCTTCTCAATGTCCTGGGTCAGTGCCTCTTCGTTGATCAGAGTGCCCTCTTCAGGCGGCTCTGCTTCCTTTTTCTGGGCGGAAGTAGGCTGGGTGCCAGCGTCAACGTCCTTGTCGGAATCGAACGCGGGCTTGGAAATGGTGTCAGGCTTGACAGAGGCAGGCGTCCCAGGGTTTTTGTCTGGCGCCGGGTTGCGCTTGCCCGGATTGGTATCCGTGTCCGTCTCATCAATCATGGATTGAAGATCAGTGACGGCGGATGAAATGGAGTCAAGGGCTGCCGACATGCGCACGCGGGAAGAGGTGGACAGGGTCCGGCCTTCCTTCACATAGCAGCGCATGGCTGCCTTCAACGCCCGTGTCGACACCGTGAAGTGCGCCAGGGACAAACTCTTGCGCATCTGCTCAGAGGCAGATGGGCTTGCTGAAGCCGAAGGACTCTGTGATGCGCTGGGCGTGGCGCTGGCAGAAGGGCTGCCCGAAACGCTGCTAGAGGTGCTCAGGCTGCCGGAAAGACTAATGCTGACACTAATACTGGGACTGCTGGAAACACTGGGTTCCGCGTCATCCTCGCCACTGCCGCCCAGGCCCGCGTCCCACGCGTCTTCTAGCCAGTCATCCACCGCATCGCCAAACTGGTCGACACAGGCGTCCACTTTCTCTTTGCACTCGGCATCAGGCAGGCTGGCGTAGACATGCTCCATAATGCTGGACATCAACGCCCCCATCATGTCGTAAAGGTCTTCCACCACTTCGTCTGGTGCGCGGTCCTTGAGAATAGAGTGGAAGTCACGCGGAGGAGAGCTGGTCGGGTAGTGTTTCTTCCCCGTTGCCTTGGTGGTCATCTTCGTGGTGTCTTTCTTCCAGGGAGGCACAATGGTCGGGTCCTGGAAGTGGGCCGCCATCTTGCGGTAGTACGAGGCGATCTTGGTTTTCATGGCGTCGTCATCGCCACTGAACTTGCCACCCCCCATGGCCCCCTGCATCACCGCCGCACACGTTTCAATGCCTTTGGGGCTGGCCACGGGTGAGCCATCAACAATCCGGCAAAAGGGCATCTTGTAGGCGGTGATGGTCGCGGCGTCAGCCTCATCCACCCAAAAATGCACGCTCTTCATCTTGCCCACATCCACACTGCCGTCATCGTTGCTGGCCCACTTCACAATCTCTGCGTGGGCCGCAGAGCCATCCCAGGCCGCATCACGCTCGCCCAGCGGCCAGCTGGTTGAGCCACACGCCGCTTTCACCCCGGTCACCCGTGTGTCACTGTTGGCCGGAAACGTCACCACACTGCCTTCCCACATGCGCACTTCTTGCAGGTGACGGATATCCCCGTTGTATTTATGCTTGATGGTGTCGTAGCCAAAGGACAGGCCATCCAGATACCCCATCATCAGCCCGCTATAGGCTTGCTGGCCACGGGGGATCGACAGATCAACCTGGCCTTTGATGTAGAGTCCTTTGGGTTTCTCGACCAGGTCGAGAATGCCCCCGATGGGGTCCTTGGGGTCGTGCTGCCAGAGGAGGGGAAAGAGATATTTGCCTTGACGGCCACGGGCGTCTTTAATGGTCTTGGTAAAGGCCCCCGGCTCCACAATATCCTTATAGCTGTCTACGTTGCCATAGACACTCAGGTACCCCTCAAAGATACCCTTTTCCTGGTCGGTTGCCTTTAGCTCAGTGAACAACACATTCTTGTGTTGTGGGGGAGCAATCGTTGATACCATACGCCACACACTCCAGCAGCAAAACAAAACACACATCGATAAAAAATTGCTTCACGCGTCGGGACATTTTTATCGATGTGTGTTTTGTTCGTAGAGCGGAGCACGAGCGTGCTCACGGCGTTTTAGTCTGTTTTTAGTATAGCAAACCACTGCGATAATAGCAAGGGGGCAGCGTTAGCTTTGGAGACGCTCCCCACGGCGCACGGTAGAGGTGGGCCGGGTGTGCTTCTGGAAATACCACCCATAGTTGTGGCGCATCCAGCGCAGATGCATGCCAATGCGCCACAAGAGGATAGTTTGCGCCAGCAGAAACACCATCAACGCCAGCAGCAAAACACTAAATTGCGCGTCAGACATAGAGTCTCCTTTTTCAGGGTAGAGGAACAATCACCACGATCTGAGGATCAGGGTGAGAAACGCCCCCAATCAACTGCACCGCTATTTGAACCTGCCACACCCCCGCCGTGGCCGTATCTGCCGCATTCCAGCTATAGGTCACCACACCCTTGGTCGGGTCAGGCCCCACCGTCCAGAATCCCGCCCCGGTGAGAACCTGTCCGGTATACAAGTTCTTGATCACCACGGAAAAGTTCGTCAGCGTCAATCCCGTCAGGTCCAACGGGTTGTTGGAATCATCCAGGATCGTGGCTTGAAGTGCCGGAAGCGTATCACCTTGATAGAGCGGAGAGATTCCCACAAGCCTACCTCACCCGTGCGATGATTTTACCATCACGCACCCGAAACGTCACGGGGTCCACCGCGACCACAATAACCGACCGCATCACATTGCTCAGCGAAGAAAGTACGTTGTTGTCCGTAAACAGATTGGGTCCAGGATTGGCCGCAACAAAACCAAGCTTGCTGGTGAGCGTGGCCAGTTCTTGAGGGCTAAAGGCGTACACGTCTGGAGAGAGGGCAGACGCATCAAGCAGCAGCACGCTCTCCCCCGCCACCAGCCCCTCCGCCCACAGCACGACCTCAGCCAGGGTTGCCGCATCCAAAGCCAGCAGCCCTCTTTGCGCAGTCAAGGCATCCGCCAGGGTCAGTGGGTCAAGCAGCGTCCACGTCCCGGCCTGAATCAGCGTTTCCACCAGGGTCAGCAGCTCAGTCGGCGCCGTTATAGCGGAGTACATCACCGTGTCGCTCACCGTCAGGGCCTCGGTCACCCCGCCACCATTGCCTGCCGCAAACACCTCAACCACCGGGATATTCTCGGTTGGCGCGTAGCTCCCCACCTGAAAACTGGTCTCCGTCAGGCTTTGCCCTTCGGCAACGACATACCCGTACCCAGCCGCCAGGCTCTCACTCACCGCCAGCGCTTCAACCTGCGCATACCCATCAGTGGCAAACAGAGAGGTTGAGACAGGAGGCGCCAGGACTGATCCATAACTGTCTACCGTTGCCAGGGCAGACGTCGCCACCCCACTCTCTACGACAGTAGGCTGTGCCCCAGCAAGCGGGGCAGCCACCACGGCCACCCCAGCCTCAACAGGCAGGGTCGCTGCCTGATAGGCAGCGCTGGTAGAAGCAAGCCCAGCAACCGTATCCAGGAAGGTAGGCAGCGCCAGCAGGCTGTCGTTGAATGTCAGGAGATTGTCCACCAGCGGCGCAATGTCCGTCCCAGCCACCGCCACGGAAACCCCAGTGGTGGCTTCTGTGGGCAGGTAACTTTCCTGGTAGGCAAGCGCAGTGGAGAGAACGTATGGCTCCCCGTCAATGTAGTCGGTGACAAAAAAACTGTCACACTGAATAGCCGTTGCTGTGGCTGCGCTTCCGCATATACCAAAGCCCGCTCCCGCCGCCAACGACGCATCTGAGGTTTGGATCGTCCAGCCAGGAGGTTCAGCGGTGCCGTCTTGCCAGACCTTGGCCAGCAGGATAGTCCCCGTCACCCGAAAGCGTAGCCAATAAAACGTTCCCACGGTGGCCGTAAACGCCACTGCGGCCAGCTGGGTGTTTGTCCCTGCGACGTTTTTCACCATCTTGAAGTTGTTGCTTGTCGGGGTGATGCGAGCACTGTACCAGTTACTCGCGTCGGTAAAGCGCAAGTTCAATCCGGCAATACTGTCGGTCGCGGCACCCGGCGACAAACGCACAATCGCTTCCCCATCCATCAAGGTCGTAGCCCCCAGCGTCATCTGGGTAGCTGCGGCGCTGATAGTGCTGGCAATCAGCCCCTCTGTTCCGTTGGTGGAAAGCGTTGCGTTCACCCCGGTTCTGGCCCAGGTCTTCCCATCGGTGGCCGTGCCCCAGCCACTGCCCACCGCCGTACGGGTAAAACTGTCAAATCCATATTGCTGGGGCATCAACCCGCCTCCCTCAAATCAGGACATGCCTAGAGATTACACTTTTTATATAATTCCCCAACCAGACTACAGTTTTAATGTCACGGTCACGACGATGTTATTGCTGTTATCGCAACGCATCGGGCTATTGATCTCATGGCACACGTAGTTGTTGGTCGTGGCGCCCGTGGCGACGTTCACCAGCCAGGCATCGGTGTAGTTACCGATTGAAGTTGTACCGCCGTTGGCAGCCGTCTTGAAGGTGAAGGTCACCACCACGTTGCGGTTACCCGCGCCTGTGGTTGCGTTGAAGGTGAAAGCGCCACCAGCCAGGTTGCCGCTGTACTGCGACAGAGGCGTGGACTGGTTACTGGTAAGAGCAGCGTTGGTGGGGTTATCGGTCACCTGGGGCACCGGGACCACAGCTGAGCCAATGCCAAAGGTTGCGCTAGCGATCTGGGAGGTGACGTTGACTATTGTGGCGCTCTGGGCAGCGGCGCCTGAAAGCACCCAGTTCTGGGTTGTTCCTGTACCATACCCGGTCTGGATGGTGGAGCCAGAGGGAATGGCCGCAGGCAGCGCAACCACTGTCATGGACGCGTAGGTTGTGCCTGAGTTCAACGCTGCATTGAGCGTGGTGCTGCCGCTGTTGTTGGTGATCAGAATATTATTGAACACCGCTGCGGGCACCGCGCTGTTAATGGATGCCTGCAAGACATTGACCGCTCCCTGGTCAGTGACCACGTTGGGCGTCCAGAGTTCTTTGGTGATTTCCCCGGTCTTGGGGTTTTGCAGGGCAAAAGACCACAGTCCCGTGATCTTGCCCTGGGTGTCGTACATCGCGCAAAAGTCCTGGAAGCTGCGTGGCTTTACCGGGCTGCGATGATACGGGGCGTAGTTGACAACAAGTTCACGCGCCATGCGCTTGGTTCCTCCAAAGCAAAATCAATCGACAATAGATCAAGAACTTTGCTTTGGATTGAGGATTTGAGCGTGTTTGGTTGTTTTAGATTTGGGGGTTTAAAGTAGAGGCTAGTATTTACCGAACGGCTTGGCCGCACCAGGGAACGGTTTCTTTGCGGCAGCAGGCTGCTTAGCACCAGGCAGGCCACCCTTCATGGGTGAAGTGCCAGGACCAGTCACCGGAGCTGTGGTTGGTTGAGCAGCCATCGGTGACGCCGGATTTCTCTTGGGCGGCTTCACCGCAGGCGGAATCCCTGGAGCCACAGGTGGCTGCTTGGGATTGGGCGCGGGCGTGGTTGGCTGGGCAGCCGGGGCTGGTGCAGCTGGCGCCATCGGCTTGGGCGCAACAGGTGCCATTGGTTTGGGTGCCACGGGTGCGACTGCTGGAGCCACAGGCTTTTTGGGAACCAGAGGTACCACAGGGGTGGCAGCGGGTGCGGCTGGAGCGGCAGCAGGAAACGGCCCTTTCACAGGCGGCTTCATGGGCTGCTTGCCAGGCATGGGCTTGGCCACCGCTGGCGGAATACCCATGGGACTCTTTTTCGGCATCGGAAGGATGCTCCTTTCTTGGTTGTAACAACTCTTCTTAGTATAGCTGAGAACGGGCGTGATGGCAAGGAACCAGTGTTTCTAGTCCATTGCGTCAAGCAGACACTGTTGAAAGGCAAACGGAGTGACCAATCCACGCATTTCCCCACGATTCTGGCGCTCTACCATCAGCGCATACGCTTTTTCCAGACGGTCAAGCCGTTTGGTCATGATCTTCACAGCAGAAGGACTAGAAAACGGTTCAACCGCTTTCAGAATAGCTTCCCGTTTGCTCAACACACTGCGAATAGCCATTGGACTGATAGGAGCACCGCGTTCGTTCATATGGTCCGCCAAATACGAGCGACCAAAGCTGACGCCAACCGTCTTTTGCTGAGAAAAACCGAAGTCAATCTCTCTGACCTGGCCACCAACGACCATCAAGTTGCTGCTATGACGATCACGGTCACCGCTCAGGTACTCCAACATCAGGAGTTTGGTTCCAGTGTCTGACGACAGCGCTTTCACAATAGGCCGGGCATCTATCGCGTGGGCAGGCAGCGCCCCTTCCACCCAATCTTGTACGACCAACGTACCAAGGTGTGGGTGCTGTAAGATTCCCACAGGATTCATCTCCAGGCCCATCGCCTGACCAAGCGCAGGCGCACGCAATTCGTTGTTGAGCACCTGTTCCCGGCTCAACCCCCCAAACCCCTGAGGATTGTCAGTGGTTTTGATAAAATACGCTTTGTCCCCCAGGGTCACTTTCATGGGGGCGTTATACGATCCTACGCCCACTGCGGTGCGCTCACCTGATTCAATCAAGTTGTTCGGTATCTCTTGGCCATTCTTGATAGGCTTACTGACTAACTCTTCCAGCGCGGTCTTGGGTTTTTCAACAACTGCCGTCCCGCCAGCCACAGGTTTTTTCGACACAAAGCGGCCAGCCCCTCCACGCACGCGCCCGCCACCCGTAAGGTGCGGTTCCACAGGTTTGGGCGCACCAGGAACCTTACCGCCTCCAGCGACAAACCGACCACCGGGGCCATGAACCTGAGCTTTTAGCTCTTCCACCAGCTCGACAAACGCAGCAACGTGTTCGAAGTAATCGGTCATTACAACTCTTCCATCAGGCGCTCAAAGCCAGTCCAGGTCGTTCCGGGATTCTGTTGGGCGTGTGCCAACAATTTTTGCAAGTAATCCAGTCGCTGGCGCGTGGCCTGGGGAGCACCTTTGGAGGGAAACTTGTCCGCTGCCGCAATAATCTCTTTCCTGAAGGACAAAATAGTGTCAAGCGTCTTGGTATGCACGGCCAGTTGTTGATACGACAAACGTTCATGCAGGTGCGAGTAGCCCAGATTAAACGCGGGGTCCTCATGTTGCGAAAAACCAAAGTCAATTTCCTTGAGGACCCCGTCCTTGATCATGAGATTGCCCCCGTGGCGGTCACTATTGCCTGCACCCAGGTACTCCAGTGCCATCATCTTTGTCGCAGCGCGATTATCCAGTTCGCTGATCGCATGGTCCCCCACCATACCGATAGCCTGGTGCGCATTCTCTTGCCAGTTCTGCACAACATAGTGAGACCCCTTCACCGTCATCGTTCCTGTCGGAACCACGAGATTAGGCGCAAACACGTTGCCAATCGCTGGCCCCAGCTGCTCGTTGAGGAGGATGTCTTTGGCCTTCATGCCAAACGCTTCATCGTCCTTGACACGTTTGGCGAAAAACTTGGACCCACCATATTCGATGGCGAACGTGTCGTTGTGGGTACTGCCAAAGGTGTGGACCATCCCCTCGTTCCACAGGTTGCCAGAGATGACGTCGCCATTGCGAATGCCGTGCTTGAGAAGGTCTCCCGGCGTTCGTTCCTGGGGCGTTGTAGCCACTGCCGCCCCACCCCCAGAGACGAAGCGTCCCCCGGCGCCGCGTACCTGAGCCTTGAGTTCCTCGACCAGGTCGACAAACCCGGCAACATGGGTGAAGTAGTCTGCCATCCCTGGCCCCCCGCTCTTGCGTTATTCTTTGGGCTTGCCCAACCCAATACCCTGCGTTACCACCATCTTGGGCGGTGTGTCCCCTTCATACGCAATGGCCGACATGGTGCCGCGCAGAATCTTGGGCAAGCGCTTCATGAGCGCCGCTGGCTCTTCATGCTTGGCCTGGAACTCTTCGACAATGGCTGCCATCGTTTCCTTGTCTCCGGTGTAGGTGAAGGCGCCATCTTTGTCGGTATCAATCGTGCCCAGGATGTCTCCCTGGAAGGTAATGAGGATTCCCACTGTTTTCTCCTTACTCACATTTGTAACAACTGATTGCATGCCCTGGCAAATTCTTCCCAGGTCATAACACGCCCCTCTTTATTATGGCGGCTAAAGGGGTCGTTCATCTGCCGCAGTCCATAGCGTAACGCACGCAGGCGGTCCTTGACAATACCCACCATTTGCGGCGTGCCATGGCGTGTGGCAGCCGAGAGAATCGCGTCAAAATGTGAGACCACATCTTCCACCGTTGCGGGATCAAGCTTCCTTCCTTCAGGACTCAGGTGTTGAAAAAGATGCGACCCAATGGTTGGGGTGAATTGCGCATCTTCCTTCTGCTTATGATTGGAAAAGCCAAAGTCAATTTCAAGGATATGCCCATTGACCGACACCACATTGCCAGGATGGCGATCTGTGCGCCCGGTAGCCAGGTACTCCAACAAGATCAGGCGACTTGCGTCAGACGAAGACACCGTTTTCAGCACCTTCGCCCCCTCTTTGTACGTGTGGGTCATGCCATCTACCCACGGTTGAACGGTGTATGGCTGACCATTGTGCATCATCGTGCCCACCGGAATGACGTGATGGCCCGCTCCCATGGCATCGGCTATGGCCGTTCCAAACACTTCGTTTTGCACCACCTCATGGGGCGTCAGCTTAAAACCAGTCACCGCATCCTTGTGGACGCCTTTGGCAAAAAATGTCCGCCCAGCCAGCTCAACCTTAAACAACGGATTGTAGGTCGTGTCAGCCAGATTCTGGACATTGCCATGCGTCATCAGCTCTGCGGGTACCGTGTCGCCCGTTTTCAGGCCATCGCGCAAAATGGTTTGAAGGCTGTCCGGCAAGTTGCCAAAGTTATGCCCATGGCTCTGCTGATTGTGTTCCCCCGGCAAATGTTTACGCCGCAGCTGGCGGACCATGGCGGCTATCTCGCGGGCGTCATCCAAACAATCCATGCGTCATCCTATCGCCAATATTCGTAAGCATAACGCTCGTTCTGTAAAATGTCAATACTTTTTCATGACATTTTACATTTTTATTGCTATTGTTGCGCATATTGCGCTTGCAGGGGATCATTGGCTGGCACCCCCTGGTCGCTTTGCTGCTGCTGGGGGTCAGTGGCCTGCTCTTCCTCCGCTTGCTGCGCTCCCAGCGGGAAGGGGTAACGCTCGTCCCCAGAGGCAATCCACAGCGTATCCAGGGTCAGGGTCAGGCCCGGTGCTTTGTCCACAGGCATGGGGTCGGCTGCGTCGATATAGACCAGGGTGATATGAGGCGTGAAGCCGTGGGTGGCGTCCGGCGTCAATCCGGCCTGGGTCAGGGTGTCCACCAGGGTGTGATGGATGGTCGGCAAATCAGGCCCGTCCACCGACGCGTACACCGGGGTCGGCACATCCCCATCCACGGTCGTGAAGCGGCCCACACCGGAGACCTTGGCCTCAATCGGCTGGAGCGTCTGGGCGACACTGGCGACTGCCTGCTGCAAAAGGGCCATGGCGTTGTCATCAAAGGCTGCCCGCTCCCCCAGGTAGGCCATGGTGATATGCAGGTTTTCAGCTGCTTCCCCATCAGGCAGCGCCAGGTACTGGGCACCTTCAGGACTCAGGAAGAATGCCACCATCACCCCCTGGTCCAGCGGCTCTTCATCCTCTGGTGGCTCTTGCTGCTGTTGCTGCCCGGCGTCAGCGGTAGCCCCACCCATCTGGGACACGGGCTGCCCATCGGTCTGCGTGGCCTCCATGGGTGTTTCGCCAAATTTCACGCTGAGCTTGTCCCAGCTGACCGCCTGCATAAAGGTTTCATACAAGCCATCGTCAGCCTTTTGCCCTCCGTTGGCCATTTTCAGCAGGTCATCCCAGCTGGGATTTTTCAGATTGAAGACTTTCTTGATGATGCCCAGGCGTGACCGCACGCCGCTGAAGCCCGTATCCCCCTGGGCATACTTGCTGGCCAGAGAGAGCAATGCCTTCTCTTTGTCCACAAACACCTTGAGCGCTGACTTGTCCAGCGACTGGTGCGTCTTCATGCCAAAGAAATGACCAAAGAGCGCAGAGACGGCCCAGTGGGTGGTCGCCACTGCCATGGTCTTGCCCATGTTGCCAAAGTTCAGCTGACTCTGGTGACCGACCGACAAATAATGTCCAGCCACTCGCGCAGGCGCACCGACCAGGTACTCAAAGACACTGCCCAGCGCCGCCATATGTTCGCCCATCGCATTGAACGCCTCTTTGGCGCTCTGGGGCGTATGCAGGGTCGCCACCTGGACATCTGGTTCAGCTACCGCAGGTTTGCCATTCACCGACACCGTCGCGGCAGGATTCACGAGCTGGCCCAGACCCACTTCCTGGGCGATCTTGGTCGCACCCACATGGGCCTTGGCCTCTTCTTTGCTGGGGCCTGTCGTGATGGTGTATTTCTGCCCTTTGACCGTGACCGTGTACGTACTGTCAGACACTTTCTTGAGCTTGCCTGCTTTGTGCAGCGCCTGGGCAATCTGCGTATTGAGATACGTCAAGCCCCCGTCTCCAGCTGCGCCAGACCCACCACCGCCACCAGACGATCCGCCACTGGCGCGTTGTATCGTCGCTGCTGCCGCAGGGTCCACCCCGGCTGGCGTCGATGGACTGGAGGCTGTCCCGTAGCGGTTGCCGTGACTTGCCTGATTGTGATTCCCGTGCTTGCGTGCTTTCACTTCCACCTCATGCGGAATAAGAGGTTCCGCGTCCTGCTCTGCTGCGTCAATAACGCGCTCAGAGGCGATTCCTGTGGCCTTTACGGAGAGAGCTGGTAGATTGACTGTTTCCTGCTCTTCAAAGGCTCTCCTGGCCATCTCGTCACGTTTTTGTTGAGCTTCTGTCGCCGCCGCTTTCTCGGAATCTTCTGAGGCTGCCAGCGCGTCAACAAAGTAGTCTTCCACACAGCGACAATTGATGGTATTGCGGGCTGTGGCCCCCAGGAGAATGTCGCCGGGGTACATCAGCTTTTCCCCATCCACCACATATGGCTCTTGAAGGTCGGTTGTCTGACCATCTGCTTCAGCGTGGATCGAGCGAGTGCGCCCATCATGGTGAGCCACCCATTTTTTCTTTAAACCCGGCTTGCCTGTTCCCACCGCCCCCATGCGGCTGCCAAAGTTGTAGGCAGCGGTGGTCTCAGTATTGGCAGTACGCCAGATGAAGTACGCAATCTCTTCATCATAGAGAATGCTGACGCGCACCGCGATCTGCTCCAGGGTGTCGTGATTCTTGATGCCCAGGTTGATCACATCTTCCATGATGTTGAGCATATTGTTGTCGATGTACTCCACATAGGGGAAGGTGCGCTGTTTCACATACTGCTGGACAGCGTCCACCCAGAACTGGAAACGCCCGTCCCAGTCACCCTTCACGCTCATGAGCTTGTTGTATGTCTTCTGAGCAGCGTCTGTGCCCACGTGCTGGTAAATGTCGAGCATGGTGTCTTGCAACTCAGGCGTCGTGCGCTTTACGGCTGCTTTGGCCCGTACAAACGCCGTCTCTGGCATGGCTGCTTTCTTCACCGCCGCAACAACCGTCTCCCCTTGCTTGGCGTAAAACGCCTTGAGCTTGCTGTGGGCATAGGTGAAACCAGGCGCACGGGGGTCCGTATCCAGAATCTCACGTGTGGCCTTGAACTCCAAAAAGGCCGGGGCTGACTGGATCTCCGTGGGGGCGGCAGCCGGGGCAGGCACTGTGGTTGGCGTGGCGGGAGTAGCCGCGCCAGTGACGCTGCCCTCTTGCCCAACGTTTTGGCTCTGGCCAGACGTATCAGCCGTAGGGTTGTTGGGATCAGGCAGGCTGAGCGGGGCACCGGGCGCACCAGGCGCAGGTGGCGGGGGTGCCAGCAAGTTCTCCAGCTTGGCCTGAATATAGGTCGGCAGCTGGTCTGAAGGAATGTAGACGTGGCCCGTGACATTGACCTGCAAGATGTCGCCACCTTCCAGGGTCTCCAGGCCCAGGCCGTTACGAGCTTCATTGAGGGTCAGGATGCCCTGGCCGTACTGGTTGACCAGGCGCTGGGACAGACTGTCGCGGTCCTCTTGCAGGGCTTCAATTTCTTCTTTGTCGTAGTCCAGGTACAGTTGCGTGTCGAACATGGGCACCAGCCACGTGTTGAGCTTATCACGCAGCTTGTCCATCATTGGCAGGACGGTCTCTTGGTAAAAACTGCGGCGGGCTTCCTGGTAGTTGGAGTACGTGCGAATGTCTCCGTCACCCAGCAGCTCTGATGGCACGCCCAGGGCCACCGCGATATCACGCATGTTGACTTTGCGCGTCTCAGCCCAGTCCAGCTCCAACGGTGACATGCAGAACTGTTTCCAGTCCATGCCCCCTTCCAGGAGCATGGGCTTGCCCGCATTCTTCTTGCCGCTGTAGCGCTCCAGGATCAAACGGCGCAAGCGCTCATGCTGGTCATTGGTGAGGGCAGCGGTTGCCACCAGGGCACCA
>WNFM01081238.1_pt4 | contig 73335 bp, 69 predicted proteins | sample 5400271 | NCBI WGS metagenome assembly WNFM01 (sample SAMN13153352, study PRJNA577476) | soil metagenome | isolation source: 60 cm saprolite on Douglas fir-dominated hillslope | place: USA:California | collected 2013-09-17
CTCCTCGGGCGTGGTGTAACCGACGGTGTCGGTGATGTTGACCAGGGTCGCCCCCTCCTCGACCGCGATCGCGCAGACCTCGGCGGTGAACTCGATGTCGGCGCGGGTCGCGTCCATCGGCGAGAACTCGACGTCCTCGCAGTAGGACTTGGCCAGGGCGACGGCGGCGCGGGCCTGGCCCTTGACGTCCTCGCGGTCGGTCCGCAGCTGGTGCTCGATGTGGATGTCGGAGGTCGAGATGAAGGTGTGGATGCGCGGGCGCTGGGCGTCGCGCACCGCCCCCCAGGCGGCGTCGATGTCTGCCTTGTGGGTGCGGGCCAGGCCGCAGACCACTGGCCCCTCGACCCTGCGCGAGATCTCCTGGACGGCCTCGAAGTCGCCGGGCGAGGTGATCGGGAAGCCGGCCTCGATCACGTCGACCCCCAGCCGTGCCAGCTGCTGGGCGATCTCGACCTTCTCGGCCGTGTTCAGCGAAATCCCGGGCGACTGCTCGCCATCCCTCAGGGTGGTGTCGAATATGTGGACGCGGTTGGCGTCAGATGCGGGTCCCATGCGGACCTCCTCCTTCTCTACTGCGTTCGAATGACCTCTGTCTCTCGCGGCTATCGCGCCGCCCAGCGCTATTCCCCCCGAGGGGGGAGGAGAAGGAGAAGCGCGAGGCTGTCGAACCGGCGGGTCATTCGCTCCGTGCAGGGGAGCGCAGAACCACGCGGCGTCAGCAGCGTTGCGTAGGGTGACGCGCATCGCCGCACCGCAACGCACCAGCTGGCTCCCACTCTTCGCCATGGGAATCGCCGTGGTGGTGATCGCCAACGACTTCTCGGCGATCAACGTCGCGCTCCCCACCATGGAGAGCGACTTCCACACCAACATCAACACGATCCAGTGGGTCGTCAACGCCTACGCCCTCACCTTCGGGGTGATGATCGTCACCGGCGGACGGCTGGCGGACATGTTCGGGCGCCGCAACGCTTTCTTCCTTGGCACCGCGATCTTCGCCACGATGTCGGCCCTCGGCGGCGCCGCGCAGACGGAGACCTGGCTGATCGCGACCCGCACTCTGATGGGGATCGGGGGCGCCCTGATGTGGCCCGCGATCCTCGGCATGACCTATGCGCTGCTGCCAGAGGAGAAAGCCGGCCTGGCGGGCGGAATCATCATCGGCGCCGCCGGTCTCGGCAACGCGATCGGGCCGCTGATCGGCGGCGTCCTAACCGATGCCCTCAGCTGGCGCTGGATCTTCTTCCTCAACGTCCCGATCTCGATCTTCGCCGTCCTCGTCACCTACTTCCTGGTCCACGTGAAAGAGCCGGAGTCGAGCGATCACAAGATCGACTATGCCGGCGTCTCGGCGATATCGATCGGGCTCGTCTCCCTGCTGGTCGCCCTCGATCAGGTCGACGACTGGGGCTGGGGGGATCCGCGGGTGATCGGATTGCTGGCGATCGCGTCCATCCTGATAGTCGCCTTCGTCCCGATCGAGCGGCGGGCCGGCAAGCACGCCCTGGTGCCGCGCGAGGTGATGCGCAACCGCAGCTTCAGCGCCTCGTGCGTGGCGATCCTCTTCATGTCGGCGACCTTCTTCGCCTCGCTGCTCTACCTGCCGCAATTCATGGAGAAACAGTTCGGCTACTCGCCGCTCGAAGCCGGCGTCGGGATTTTGCCCTTCCTCGCCGTCTTCGCCCTCGTCTCCTTCTGCGCCGGCCCGCTCTACAACCGCCTGGGAGCGAAGCCACTGGCCGTCTTCGGCGCGGCCTGCATCACCGCGGCGCCGTTCCTGTTCTCGCAGGTCGACGCCGGCTCCGGCTACGGGTCGCTGGTGCCGGGCATGGTCGTGCTCGGGCTCGGAGTCGGCAGCTTCTACCCCACCGCCACGACCGCCGGGGTCACCTCGGTCGACGAGTCGCAGACCAGCCTCGCCGGCGGCATCGTCTACATGTTCCAGATCGCCGGCGGCTCGATTGGGCTGGGCCTGACCACGACGGTGTTCTCGGCCGCGATCCCGCCCTTCGTCGACGGAGTCCAGGCCGGCTTCCGCCTCGACGCCGCCCTCTCCCTGGTCGGCTTCGTCGTCGCCCTCCTGTTCGTCGGTGGCACTCTGACGAGGTCCAGGGGGCGCCAGACAAGGACGCAGGGGGCCTGAATAGCAGCGCTATTCAGGCGACCGGGGGCGCCGTTCGGCGCCCCCTGGGGCCGTCAGCTCAGGGCAACAGTTCGTTGTGGCCGGAGCCGCCTAACAGCGTGTCGTTGCCGCTGTCGCCGTGCAGCAGGTCGTTGCCGCTGCCGCCGACGAGGCGGTCGTCGCCCGGGCCGCCGAACAGCGAGTCGGCCCCGGCGCGGCCGATCAGTTCGTCGTTGCCGGGCCCGCCGACCAGCCGGTCCTGGCCGGGACCGCCGCGCAGGGTGACCGGGACCGCCACCTCGCGGGCAACCGTCACAGAGTCGTCTCCGGCGCCGGCGTTGACTTCGAAGCCACCGATCGAAGCGGCTTCGCAGACCAGCTCGTTTTCGTGACCTTCCGGGTGCCAGCAGACGTTGCCGCCGACGTCGAGCGGCACCACGGAGTCGATCACGTAGCTGCGGCCGTCGGGGCTGAGCGCGATTTCGATCATGTTCGCTTCAGAGCCGCCGGCGAGCAGCACGGTCAGCGGCGGTTCGGCGGCATGGGCGAGCGCGGCAACGTATGCCGCCAGCACCGCGGTCGCAATCAGGATCGCCCTCTTCATCGCAGAATCGTCCCGGCCCTGGAATCCCCTGGCACTGTTATGGGAACAACACGACCTTGCCGACGTTGCGGCGCTGGGCGATGAATTCGTGGGCCTCGCCGGCGCGCTCGAAGGGGAACGCCTCGGCGACCACGGGCTCGAGACGACCGGCCTCGAGGTCGGCCATCAGCGGCTCGGTCACGCGGTCGAGGTTTCCCTCGCGATCCCACCAGCTCAGCATGTTGAGGCCGAACACCCCTTTGTTCTCGTTCATCATCGAGAGGCTCTTCCACCAGGGCATCGTCGCCAGCGGCATCTTCAAGAGGCTCCTGAGCGTGGCCGGGATGTCACGGCCGCCGGCGTTCGTGCTCTCCGACAGCCCGTACATGACCAGGCGCCCGCCGGCGCGCAGCAGTCGGTAGTCCTTGCGGAACGAGGTCGGGCCGAGCGCGTCGATGATCAGGTCGACGCCCTCGCCGTCCGTGATCCGCATCACCTCCGCCTCGAAGTCCTGGCTGCGGTAGTCGATCGGGTGGGCGACGCCCTGGGCCCGGATTGCCTCGTGCTTGCCAGGCGAGGCGGTGCCGAAGACCTCGGCGCCGACGTTGCGGGCGATCTGGGTCGCCGAGATGCCGACTCCCCCGCCCGCCGCGTGGACGAGTACGCGGTCGCCCGCCCGCATGCCGCCCATCAGGACCAGCGCCGCGTAGGCGGTGCCGTAGTTGACCGGGAAAGCGGCGCCCTGCTCGAAGCTGAGGCGGTCCGGAAGCGGCAGCGCCTGATCGGCGGGCACGGTGACTAGCTCGGCCTGGCCGCCGAAGCGGGTGCCGGCGGCGACGCGGTCGCCCGCTCTGTACTCACTCACCCCCTCCCCCACGGTCTCGACCTCGCCGGCGACCTCGTAGCCGAGCACGCAGGGAAGCTTCGGAGCGTCCGGGTAGAGGCCGACGCGGGCCATCGTGTCGGCGAAGTTGATGCCGGCGGCGCGCACCGCGATACGGATCTGGCCGGGCCCGACCGGAGGGTCGGGACGCTCTTGGACCTTCAGAACCTCGGGACCACCGGTCCTCGTCAGCACCACCGCCCGCATACGGCAAGCCTAGAGGTCGACGGAGCGACCGACCGAGAATCCGTCCAGACCGAGGATCTTCTCGATCGTCTCGGCCCGTACCGGGGCGTCGGTGGTGAGGGCCATCACCGCCCGTTCGCCGGCCTGCTCGGCGCCGACGGCGGCGGAGACGATGTTCACGCCCTCCTCGCCGAACATCGTCCCGACCCGGCCGATCATGCCCGGCTGATCCGCATAGCGGAAGACGGAGAGGTGCTCGGCGAAGGGCAGGTAGAAGCCCTCGCCCCAGATCGAGACCAGGTAGGGCTCGTTGCGGGGGCCGACGCTGGTCCCGGCGACCTCGATCTCCTCGCCGCCGGAGCTGACCCGGACGGTGACCAGCTCGGTGAAGTCCCCGGCGCTGGCGTCCTTGGTCTCGACCAGCTCGATGCCCCGCTCCTCGGCCATCTGCGGCGCGTTGACGAGGTTGACCGGCTCCTCGGTGTGACCGGAGAGGATCCCGACGAGGACGGCGATGCCCAGCAGGCGGGTGTCGTAGGAGGCGATGCGGCCGCGGAACTCGGCGGTGACGCGATCGACCGAGCCGTCGCCGAGGCCCTGAGCGAGGCGGCCGAGCTTTTCGCAGAGCGGCACGAAGGGCGCCAGCGCCTCCATCGCCTCGGGGCGGACGGCGGCGATGTTGACGGCGTTGGTGACGACGCCGCCGCTGAGGGCGGCGGTCACCTGCTCGGCGGTGACGATGCCGGCGCGGTCCTGCGCCTCGGCCGTCGAGGCGCCCAGGTGGGGCGTGACGACGACGTCGTCGCGGGCGAAGAGCGGGTGCTCGGTGAAGGGCTCGGAGGGGAAGACGTCCAGCGCCACGCCGGCCAGCTTCCCCGACTCGAGGCCGGCGAGGAGGGCATCGAGGTCGACCAGCTCGCCGCGGGCGCAGTTGACGAGTCGGGCGCCGTCCTTCATCGCTGCGATCGTCTCGGTGCCGATCAGGCCGATCGTCTCGGGCGTCTTCGGCACGTGCAGGGTGAGGAGATCGGCGCGGCCGAGGACCTCCTCGACGCTGTCGGCGCCGTCGACCCCGAGCTCGCGGAAGCGCTCGGCCGAGACGAACTTGTCGAAGGCGACGACGTCCATCTCGAAGCTCTGGGCGCGCTTGGCGACGAGCTGGCCGATGCGGCCGAAGCCGATCACTCCCAGCGTCTTGCCGTAGAGCTCGGCGCCCTTGAACTTGGCCCGGTCCCAGCGCCCGGCGACGAGCGAGCCGTGCGCCTGCGGAACGTTGCGAAAGAGCGCCAGCGCCAGCGCCAGGGTGTGCTCGGCGGCGGCGACAGAGTTCGACTCGGGCGCGTTGGCGACGATGATGCCGCGGCGCGTCGCCGCCGGGATGTCGACGTTGTCGACGCCGGTTCCGGCGCGGCCGATCACCTTGAGGTTGCCGGCCAGCTCGATCAGCTCCGCGGTCATCTTCGTCGCCGAGCGGATCAGGATCGCGTCGTAGCCGCCGATCGCCTCGCGCAGCTCCTCGTCGGACATCTCGAGGCCGAGGTCGACGTCGAAGTTGGCGCGCAGCAGATCGACGCCGGTGTCGGCGATCTTCTCCTTGACCAGGACCTTCATCTGGCGACCCCGTCGACGTTGGCCAGGACCCAGTCGACGCAGGCCGTCAGCGCCTCGACGTCGTCGGGCTCGACCGCGGGGAACATGCCGACCCGAAGCTGATTTCGGCCGAGCTTGCGGTAGGGCTCGACGTCGACGATGCCGTTCGCGCGCAGGGCGGCCGCCAGAGCGGCGGCGTCGACCGAGTCGGCGAAATCGATCGTGCCGACGACCAGCGAGCGCTTGGCCGGGTCGGCGACGAAGGGTGTGGCGACCTCGCTGCGCTCGGCCCAGCCGTAGAGGCGTCCCGAGGAGTCGGAGGTCCGCTCCACGCACCAGTCGAGTCCGCCGTTGCCCAGCATCCACTCGACCTGGTCGGCGAGCAGCAGCAGGGTCGCCAGGGCCGGCGTGTTGTAGGTCTGCTCCTTGCGCGAGTTCTCCAGCGCCGTATGCAGCGAGAGGAAGCCCGGCTGCCAGCGTTCGCCGGTGCCGTCCAGCTCCTCGGTCCTGGCGATCGCGGCAGGGCTCAGCAGCGCCAGCCAGAGCCCTCCGTCGGCGCCGAAGGACTTCTGCGGGGCGAAGTAGTAGGCGTCGGCCTGGCTGACGTCGACGGGGAGGCCGCCGGCGCCCGAGGTGGCGTCGATCAGGACCAGCGCGTCGCCGGCGCCCTCGGGGCGCTCCACCCCGACCATGACCCCGGTCGAGGTCTCGTTGTGGGCCCAGGCGAGGACGTCGGCCGCCGGGTCCGCGGTCGGCGCGGGGGCGTCGCCCGGCTCGGCCTCGACCAGAATCGGGTCGGCGAGGAACGGCGCTCCCGCGGTCGCCGCGGCGAACTTCTGCGAGAACTCGCCATAGGTGAGGTGGAGGGAGCGCTCGCGCACCAGCCAGGCCGCGGCGCCGTCCCAGAACGCGGTCGTGCCGCCGTTGCCGAGCGCCATCTCGTAGCCGTCCGGCAGGGCGAAGAGCTCGGCGAGCCCCGAGCGCACCCGGCCGACCAGGTCGCGGACCGGCGCCTGACGGTGCGAGGTGCCCATCAGGTCGGACCGCTCGGCCAAAGCCGCCAGCGCCTCCGGGCGCACCTTCGAAGGGCCGCAGCCGAAGCGGCCGTCGGCCGGCTTCAGCTCGGCGGGGATCCGCGCGGTGTCGGTCGTCTGAGGCGCCATCGGGCTCGACAGGTTATTGACCGTCGCGGGTGGACTCCCGCCGAGGCCGGGGGTAGGCTGGCGGCGCTGTCCTCGCAGTCCCGTCCAACCAGAGGGGGATCGATGTATCCGATCAGCTACGAAGCCGACTTCAACCCGACGCCGAACCGCTGGACGACGTTCTTCCGGATCCTCCTCGCGATCCCGTGGTTCATCGTCGCGATCTTCTGGGGCATCCTCTTCGCCTTCACCCATCTTTTCGCCTGGGTGGCGATCATCATCCTCGGCCGCTACCCCCAGTGGCTCTACGAGTTCAACTCCGGCGTGGTCCGCTTCTCGATCAGGACCTCGGCCTGGATATATCTCCAGACCGACGTCTGGCCGCCGTTCAGCCTCAACGACGACCCCAACTATCCGATCCGCGTCAACACCGCGCCCCCGGCCGAGCGCCAGAGCCGCCTCAAGGCCCTGTTCCGCTGGATCCTCGCCCTGCCGGTGCTGTTCGTGCTCTCCTACGGCACCTCTTACGTCCAGATGCTCGCTGGCTTCGTGGCCTGGCTGACGATCGGCCGCAGGGCATCAACGACATGATGACCTTCGTCAACGGCTTCCACGCCCGCGTCCTCGGCTACATCGCCCTGCTCACCGACGACTACCCGCCGATCGGGATCGAGCGGGCCAAAGGGACCGGCACGCCGCCCGCAGCGGCTCCGCCAGCGGTCCCACCGGCCGCTCCCGCCGTCTGAGGCGCAACGGTGAGCGACGCGGCCAACGAGAGCGTGTCCAAGGGCGACGGCTATGCCGTCGCCCAGCTCGACGACCTCGGCGAGGGCCCCGGGTTCCGCAAGATCCGCAAGGAGCTCGGGGTGACCGCCTTCGGCGTCAACGCGATCGTGCTGCCGCCAAGCTATGAGACCGGCAGCCACTACCACGACGAGCAGGAGGAGCTCTACTTCGTCCACAGCGGCGAGGTCGAGTTCACGTTCGGCGACGGCTCGACCCAGCGCCTCGGCCCTGGCGGCCTCGCCTGGGTCGACGCTCCCACCCCCCGCAAGGTGCGGAACCTCAGCGACTCCGAAGAGGCGGTCTACGTGGTCGTCGGCGGCAAGGACGGCTACGTGGGCAGGGACGGGAACCTCTCTCCCGGCGAGACGCATCGGTAGAGGGGTCTGGTCACCTCCAGTCGAATTCAGTCGCGCGCGCTTCGCGCGCAGCTCCGGATGTTGGTGCGCGCCTATGGCGCGCAGGAGACAGATTGCATATCGCGCCCTTCGGGCGACATTCGCCTAGAGGGCGACCAGACCCCTCACCCACAGTCGCGCTCGGGACGGCCAGAACACGGCAAGCTGCGGGCCGCAGCCCTGCTCAAGCGCAAGCTGGCTCGGACTCGGACTCGAACTGGGGGCCGAGTGCTTCGGCTCGAGGATGGCGAGGGTTCGAGCGGGGATGCTGGTCCCTTCCCGAGAATGTGGCCGACAGGCCGCGATATGCAATCTGACGATTGCGCGGCGATAGCCGCGCTCTAGGTTCGGAGCTAAGCGCGAAGCGCGTGCGACGAAATTCACGGGAAGGGGGCCAGCATCCCCCGCCCCACCCCGTGCACTAGCTCGTCCCGCTGAACCCCTGATCGATCCAGGGCATCATGTCCCGAAGGTCTTTGCCGACCTCCTCGACTTCGTGCCCCGCCGCCTCTTTGCGCATGCGGTCGAAGTTCTCGCCGCCGGCGCGATTCTCGGCGATCCACTCGCGGGCGAACTCGCCTGACTGGATTTCACTGAGGAGCTGCTTCATCGCCGCCCGCGACTCCTCGCCGATGACCCGTTTGCCGCGGGTCATGTCGCCGTACTCGGCGGTGTTGGAGATCGAGTAGCGCATCCCCTGGATGCCCTTTTCGTACATCAGGTCGGCGATCAGCTTCAGCTCGTGCAGGCACTCGAAGTAGGCGAGGCGGGGGTCGTAGCCGGCCTCGACCAGCGTCTCGAACCCGGCCCGGACCAGCTCCGAGGCGCCGCCGCAGAGGACGGCCTGCTCGCCGAAGAGGTCGGTCTCGCACTCGTCTTTGAAGGTCGTCTCGATGATCGCCGCGCGACCGCCGCCGATCCCGGAGGCATAGGCGAGGACGAGGTCGTGGGCGTCGGCGGTCGCGTCCTGGTGGACCGCCATCAGGCAGGGGACCCCGTTGCCTTCCTCGTACTGGCGGCGGACGAGGTGACCCGGGCCCTTGGGGGCGACCATGCCGACGTCGACGCCGGGCGGCAGCTCGATCTCGCCGAAGTGGATCGCGAAGCCGTGGGCGAAGAGCAACAGGTTGCCGGGCGCGATCCCGTCGGAGATGTCGGACTGCCAGACCTCCGCCTGTTTCTCGTCGGGGAGCAGGACCATCACCAGGTCGCCGCGGCTGGCGGCTTCGGCGATATCGAGCACCTCGAGCCCGGCGGCCTCGGCCTTGGCGCGACTGGAGGAGTCGGGGCGAAGGCCGACGACCACGTCGACCCCCGAGTCCTTGAGGTTGAGGGCGTGGGCGTGTCCCTGCGAGCCGTAGCCGAGGATCGCGACGGTCTTGCCGTCGAGCTTGCCGAGGTCGGCGTCCTTGTCGTAGAAGATGTCGTCGGTGCGCATGGCGCCAGGCTATCCAACCGTCCTAACGGAGCGCCCTGCGCATCAGCTTGCCGGAGGGCGTGCGCGGCAGCGCCGCCGCAAGCTCGACCCGCTTCGGCACCTTGAACCCGGCGAGCTGCTCGGCGCAGTGGCGGCGCAGGTCGTCGGGAGTCACCGCCGAGCCGTTCTCGAGCACGACCACCGCGGTCACCGCCTGCTGCCACTCGGGGTCCTCGCGGCCGACGACGGCGACGTCGGCCACGTCTGGGTGGCGCAGCAGCACCTCCTCGACCTCGGCCGGGACGACGTTCTCGCCGCCGCTGACGATCATGTCGCCGATCCGGTCCTTGACGTAGAGGAAGCCCTCCTCGTCGATCTGGCCGAGGTCGCCCGTGTGCAGCCAGCCGTCGGCGTCGGCGCGACCGGGGGCGACGGTCGGGCCCTGGACGAGGATCTCGCCGTCCTCGATGCGGAGGTGGGTGGTCAGCAGCGGCCGGCCGGCCGAGCCGAGCTTGCGGCGGGCCTCGGCCGGGGCCAGCGTCGTCACCTGCGAGCAGGTCTCGGTGAGGCCGTAGGTCTGCACGACCGTGGCGCCCTTGGCGATCGCCTCTTCCAGCGGCCCCTCCGGGACCGGGCCGCCGCCGACCAGGATCGCCCGCGGGCCGGAGAGATCGGCCCCGGACTCGAGCAGCCGGGTCAGCATCGTCGCCACCAGGGAGACGACGGTGATCCCGTCCGCCTCCAGCGCAGCCCCGGCGCGGTCGACGTCGAAGCCCTCGTGGACGACCGCGGTCGTCCCGTAGATGACCGAGCGCATGACGATTCCGAGCCCGGAGACGTGGCTGAGTGGGACGCAGCAGAGCCAGCGGTCCTCCGGCTCGACGCCGATGTTGAAGGCGGAGCCGACGGCGCTCCAGAGGAAGTTGCCGTAGGTGAGCCCGACCGGGTGCGGGGTGCCGGTGCTGCCGCTGGTCAGCACCCGGCAGCAGACCTCGTCCATGTCGTGCTCGCCGAGCAGCGGCAGGTCGGCCTCGGTCTGAGTCAGCTCGCCGGCGTCGTCGAGGTCGACGATCGGCTCCTCGGCGGCGACGATCGCGGCTCGCTCCTCGAGCGTCAGCCGCGGGCTCAGCGGCAGCAGCTTGGCGCCGACCTTCATCAGCGCGTGGGCGAGCACCACCTGCTCACGGCGCGGGTGCATCGTCAGGGCGGCAGTCGAGCCACGGCGGACGCCGTGCGCGGCGAGGCGCCGGGCGACCCAGGTCGCCTCCGCCTCCAGCTCCGCGTAGGTCATCTCGGCGCCGTCCGCCACCAGCGCGGTGCGGTCGGGGCAGCTCTGCGATCTCTGGGCCAGCCAGTCGTCAAGCTTCATCGGCGGGATATCGTCCCCATCATGCCCCAACGCCACAAGGACGCCCCGCCCGAGCAGGACCTCTACGCGCCGATCGAGTGGCGCGGCGCCGCCGAGTACGGCGACATCCGCTACGAGAAGGCCGGCGGGATCGCCAGGATCACGATCGACCGGCCCGAGGTCCGCAACGCCTTCCGCCCGCAAACGCTGGCCGAGCTGCGCGACGCCTTCGGGCGGGCGCGCGACGACCTCGAGGTCGGCGCGATCGTCCTCACCGGCGCCGGCGAGGACGCCTTCTGCTCCGGCGGCGACCAGCGGATCCGCGGCGACGACGGCTACATCGGCGACGACGAGGTCGCCCAGCAGGGCGTCGGCCGGCTCGACGTCGGCGACCTGCACGTGCAGATCCGCCGCCTGCCGAAGCCGGTGGTGGCGATGGTCGCTGGCTACGCGGTCGGCGGCGGCCACATCCTGCACCTTGTCTGCGACATGACGATCGCCGCCGACAACGCCCGCTTCGGCCAGACCGGGCCTCGCGTCGGCAGTTTCGACGGCGGCTTCGGCGCCAGCCTCCTGGCCCGCAACGTCGGCATCAAGAAGGCAAAGGAGTTCTGGTTCCTCTGCCGCCTCTACGGGGCCGAGGAGGCGCTGGAGATGGGACTCGTCAATGCCGTCGTGCCGCTCGCCGACCTGGAGCGGGAGACCGTCGCCTGGTGCCGCGAGATGCTGCAGCTCTCTCCGCTCTCGCTGCGGCTGCTGAAGTCGAGCTTCAACGCCGAAGAGGACGGGCTGACCGGCCTGCAACAGCTCTCCCACGACGCGACGTTGCTCTTCTACATGTCCGAGGAGGGCCAGGAGGGCCGCAACGCCTACCAGCAGGGGCGGGCCCCGGACTTCTCCAAGTACCCGCGGCGACCATGAGGATCTGGCTGATGGCGGCACGGCCGCGGACCCTGCCGGCGGCGATCGCGCCGGTGCTGGTCGGCGCTGCGGCCGCAGTCCAGTGGGTCGGCCACCTGCCGCGGGTGGGCGCGTTCGTCGCCGCCCTGGTCGGCTCGATCTTCATCCAGATCGGGACCAACCTCGCCAACGACTACTCCGACGCCAGGCGCGGCGCCGACAGCGCCGACCGACTGGGGCCGGTGCGGGTCACCTCGGCCGGGCTGGTGACGCCGCAACGGGTGATGCGGGCGACCTGGATCGCCTTCGCGGTGGCCATCGCCTGCGGCATCTACCTGGCGACCGTGGCCGGGATCGTGATCCTGCTGATCGGCGCCGTCTCGATCGCCGCCGGCGTCCTCTACACCGGCGGCCCGCGGCCCTACGGCTACGCCGGCCTCGGCGAGGTCTTCGTCTTCCTCTTCTTCGGCCTGGTCGCCGTCAACGGCTCCTACTACGTGCAGGTGGAGCATCTCGACGCGCTGCCGCTGGGGCTCTCGATCGCGATCGGCTTCCTCGCCACCGCGATCCTCGTCGTCAACAACGTCCGCGACCTGGAGACCGACCGGCGGGCGGGCAAGATGACGCTGGCGGTGCGGATGGGGCGCGCCAACGCGGTCGCGCTCTACCGGCTGCTGGTGCTGGGCGCCTTCGTCGTGCTGCCGATCGCGCTGGTCGCCGGCGAAGCGAGCGCGCTGCCGCTGATCGGCCTGCTGGCGCTGCCGCTGGCGATCGGCCCGATGCGGGCGATGACCAATCGCACCGACGGCCCGGCGCTGAACCGCGCCCTCGCCGCCACCGGCGCCCTGCTCGCCGCCTACAGCCTGCTGGTCTCGGCCGGGTTGCTGGTCTCCAGCTAGCCGCCGCGGGGTGAGAAGCTGTGGGGGTGCGAATCGCATCCGTCGAGGTCATCCCCTACGCGCTCCCCTTCCGCGAGCCCTACGTGACCGCGCGGGGCCGCCTCGACCGGCGCGAGATGGTGCTGCTGCGGCTGCGGTCCGAGGACGGGCTGACCGGGCTGGGCGAAGCGGTGCCGCTGTCGATGCGCGGCGGGGCGACGCTGGCGCGGGTGGTCGGCGAGCTGGAGCTGCTCGGCGAGCTGTCGGAGCTGGACGAGGCCGGCCTCACCGGCGGCGTCGCCGACCTCTCGCCGCCCGCCCGCTGCGCCGCGCTGACGGCGCTGATGGACCTGCGTGGCCGCCGCGCCGCCGCAGAGGGCCATTCCACGTCCTCGGAGGCGCAGGCGATTAGGTGCAACGCGACGCTCGTCGCCGGTACGCCCGCCGCAGTGGCCGGCGAAGCGCTGCGCTGGGCCGTGGAGGGCTTCTCCACCTTCAAGCTGAAGCTCGGCGCGGGCGACGACGTCGGCCAGGCGCGCGCGGTGCGCGAGGCGCTCGGGCCGGAGGCGCGGATCCGGGTCGACGCCAACGCCGCCTGGGACGTGGCGGTCGCCAAGCGCACGCTGGGCGAGCTGGAGGCCCTAGACGTCGAGCTGGCCGAGCAGCCGGTGGCGACGCTGGAGGAGGCGGCCGAGGTGGCGGCGGCCACCTCGATCCCGATCGCCGGCGACGAGAGCGTCGAGAGCCGCGCGGACGCGGAACAGGCGTCGTCGCTCGGCGCCTGCGCGCTGGCCGGCGTAAAGCTGTCGAAGGTCGGCGGGCCGGAGGAGGCGATCGCGATCGCCGAAGTGCTGCCGTCCTACATCTCCAGCGCCCTCGACGGACCGGTCGGGATCGCGGCGGCGGCACAGGTCGCACAGACGCTGCGCGAGGGCGCCCCGGCGGGCGGCCTCGACCTCGCCCACGGCCTCGCTACCCAGCGGCTCTTCGCCTCGACGGTGGCGTCCGTCGAGTGCGAGCTGCGCGACGGGATGCTCCACCCGCCGGCGGGACCGGGGCTCGGCGTCGAGATCGACGAGCGCGCGCTCGACGCCCATCGCCTTTAGCCTGGCCTGGCGCCTTGCTCGGCATTTGGCTGGATAAAGCGCCAACACCCCGCATGGACTCGACCAACGGCAACACGGCGCTCGCCTCCGCCTTCACCGAGGAGCTGGCCCGAAGCGGCCTGCGCCGGGCCGTCGTCTCTCCCGGCTCCCGCTCGACGCCGCTGGCGGTGGCGCTCTGGCGCCAGCCGGAGATCGAGGTGACGGTGATCGTCGACGAGCGCTCGGCGGCCTTCTTCGCGCTCGGGGCGGCGCAGGCGAGCGGCGAGGTGGTCGCGCTGCTCTGCACCTCGGGCACCGCGGTCGCCAACTACCACCCCGCCGTCTGCGAGGCCGACGAGTCGGCGCTGCCGCTGCTGGTCCTCAGCGCCGACCGCCCACCGGAGCTGCGCGGCATCGGCGCCGGGCAGACGATCGACCAGATCGAGCTCTTCGGCTCCGCGGTTCGCTGGTTCTGCGAAGTCGGGACCCACACGGCGGATGACGACGGGCTACTGCACTACCGCTCAGTCGCCTGCCGCGCGCTGGCGGCTGCCCGCGGCGAGACGCGGCCCGGCCCGGTTCACCTCAACCTCCCCTGGCGCGAGCCGCTGGCGCCGGTCCCCGTCGAGGGAGCGGTGACCGCGACCGACCCATTGGCGCTGGAGGGTCGCGAGGGACGGCCTCTGACCGCGGTGACGCGGATCGACCTCGAGCCCTCGGCCTTCCTGCTCGACGAGGTCGCCGGCCACATCGGCGACGCGATCTCGGGCGTCATCGTCGCCGGCCGCCAGCTCGACTCCGAGCTGCGCGAGCCGCTCGCCCACCTCGCCCGCGCCTCCGGCTTCCCGATCCTCGCCGAGCCGACCTCGCAGCTGCGCTGCGGCCCCCACGACCGCTCCCACGTCGTCGCCACCTACGACCTGCTGCTGCGGGACGAGCGCTTCGCCAGGTCCGTCGTCCCCGACCTGGTCCTGCGCTTCGGCGAGATGCCGGCCAGCAAGCCGCTGCGGGCCTGGCTCGAGGCAGACGGCGCCAGCCAGATCGTCGTCGACCCCCACGGTGGCTGGAACGAGCCGAGCCGGCGCGCGGCCGCGCTCCTGCGCGCGGACCCGACCGAGCTTGCGGCGGGCTGGGCGGCGCGCCTGGACAAGGACCAGCGAGGGGCCCCCGAGGCCTGGCTCGCCGCCGAGCGCGCGGCGCGGGCTGTGCTCGAGGTCGAGCTGGAGAACGCCGGGGCGATCTCCGAGCCGGCGCTGCACCATGCGCTCGGACGGGCCTATTGCGACGGCGACCTCGTCTACACCGCCTCGAGCATGCCGATCCGCGACCAGGAGGCCTTCCTTCAGGCGACGGACGCCGACGCTCTGTTCCTCTGCAACCGCGGCGCCAACGGCATCGACGGCCTCCTCTCCTCGGGCATCGGCGCCGCCCAGGCGACGGAACGCCCGACCACGATCGTCACCGGCGACCTCGGCCTGCTCCACGACGTCGGCGGGCTCGCCGCTCTGCGCGACGTGTCCACCCCGGTCCGAATCGTCGTCATCGACAACGACGGCGGCGGCATCTTCCACTTCCTGCCGCAGGAGAAGGCGCTGAGCGGAGAAGAGTTCGAGGCCCTGCTCGGCACCCCGCGCGGCGTCGATGCCGCCAAGGCAGCCGCCCTCTTCGACCTCCCCCACCGCCGCCTCGAAACCCTCACCGACCTCCCCGATGCCCTCGCCGCCGGCACCGGCCTGATCGAGGTCAAGACCGACCGCCACGCCAACGTCGAAATGCATCGGCAGCTAACCCAGCGCGTCCACGCCGCTCTCGCCGATTTGCGGGGACGGTGAACGTAGGGGGCCAGGTGCCCCTCTCCCGGAGGCTCAAGCGGCAGCCTTACGAAGCGCCAGGAGCGCCCCAGCTGCGCGACGGCCTCCGGGAGAGGGGCACCTGGCCCCTGCACCACCTACTCAGCGAGCAACGGCAGCAGCGCCCCCAGCTTCACCTCCGTCTCCTGCAGCTCCGCCGCGGGGTCGGAGCCGGCGACGACGCCGACGCCGGCGAAGAGGTGGGCCTCGCGGTCGCGGAGCAGAGCGCTGCGGAGGGCGACGCAGAATTCGCCGTCCTCGGTCGCGTCCATCCAGCCGACCGGGCCGGCGTACCAGCCGCGGTCCATGCCCTCGAGGTCGGCGATCGCGGTGGCGGCCTCGGGCCAGGGCTCGCCGCCGACGGCGGGGGTCGGGTGCAGCATCGAGGCCAGCTCGACAGCCGAGCGCGGCTCGGCCAGCTGGGCGATCACCGGCGTCGCCAGGTGCTGGATGTTCGCCACCTTGACGATCTCCGGCTCGGCCGCCGCCTCGACCCAGACGGCGTGCGGACGCAGGGCGCGGACGATCCGCTCGGAGACGATGCGCTGCTCGCGGCGGTCCTTGTCGCTGCGCAGGAGCTGCTCGCCGAGATGGTCGTCGACCGCCGGGTCGGAGCTGCGCCGGGTCGAGCCGGCCAGGGCCACGGTCGAGACGCTCGCCCCCGAGCGGCGGACCAGAAGCTCGGGGCTGGCGCCGATGAAGGCGGCCTCGAGGGTGCCGCAGCAGAAGCAGAAGCAGGCCGGGAACTGCTCACGCATGGCGCCGAAAAGGGCCGCTGGGTCGTGGGCGGCGGCGGCGCTGACCGCCACCTCGCGGGCGAGCACGACCTTGCTCATCTCTCCCGCGCCGATCCGGGCTGTGGCGGCGGCGACGGCGGCTTCGAAGTCTCCCGGTGGCCGGGCGCTGCGGATCTCCGCGTGGGAGGTCGGGTGCGGGTCGAGCATCGGCAGGGGGGCGTCCACCTGGAGGCCGCCGAGCCGGGCACGCAAGGCCGCCGTGATCTCCTCGGCGTCGTCCCCCGGCCGCACAACCGCGTTGGCGGTGAGGAGGGAGCGCTCGCCGCTGCGACAAACCGGCCCCGCCCTCCGGGTCGAAGGCGAACCCGCCCAGCCAAACCGGCCCGGCTCCCGCGGGCAGCCCACGGGGCTCGTCGACAACCGCATCCCCACCTGTTCGCAGGCACTCCTCGGCGACGTCGGCGAACCGCGTCCCCCCTCGCGAAGCTGCCTCATGCGCGACTCCGAGGCCGGCCAGCGCGAACCCCCGATCCGGCTGCTCCCAGCAGAACCAGCGGTCCGAAGCCAGCCGCGAGGCGAACACCGCCGCACAGGGATCGTCGACCTCGGCCTCGACGGTGACGCTGACCAGCGTCCGCCGCCCGCGCTGGACGCCCTTGGCGACAGCCTCTAGGAGGGCCTCAGTCGCTACCACGCGCTATGGCGATCTCGCCGGTTCGCACCATTTCCACCAGCCCGTGCGGGCGGACCATGCGCTCGAAGGCCTCGATCTTGTCGGCGGAGCCGGTCACCTCGATCGTCATCGTGCGGCGGGCGACGTCGACGATCTTGGCCCGGAAGATCTCCGCGAACTGGATGATCTCAGCCCGGTTCTCGACCGCCGAGGAGACCTTGAACAACGCCATCTCCCGCGCCACCGTCTCCTCCGGCTCCATGTCGCGGATCTTCAGCACGTTGATCAGCTTGTGCAGCTGCTTGGTCACCTGGTCGATCGGGTGGACGGCGCCGTCGAGGGTGAGGGTTATCCGCGAGATGCTCGGGTCGTCGGTCGGCCCGACCGCGAGCGTGTCGATGTTGAAGCCGCGGCGGGAGAAGAGGCCGGCGGCGCGCGCCAGCACGCCGGGCTTGTTCTCCACCAGGATCGAGAGGATGTGCTTGCGGCCGCTCAGCTGCCCCGGCAGGTGCAGATCCTCGAGCTTGACCACCTGCGGCGTCCCCGCCTCCATCATGACCCCCACGACACGGCGCATATCCGCGTCCTCGGTCGCTCACGTGCAGAGCACGCCACGCTCCCTGCGTCCTTGATCTGCTTGGTCGTAATGGTCATCCGCGCACCGCCCTCGGCGCCTCGACCATGTCGCGGGCGGCTTCGCCCGGCGGGATCATCGGGTAGCAGTTCTCCTCCTGCGCGACGCGAACGTCGAGCAGGACCGGGCCGTCGGTCTGCAGCGCCTTGACCATCGTCTCCTCGAGGTCGGTGGAGCTCTCGCAGCGCAGGCCGGTGGCGCCGAAGGCCTCAGCCAGCTTCACCCAGTCGGGGCTGGCGCCCATCGCGACCGCGCTGTAGCGGCGGTCCCAGAAGAGCTCCTGCCACTGGCGGACCATGCCCATGTAGCCGTTGTTCATGAGGAAGACCTTGACCGGGATCTCTTCGGTCACGCACGTTGCCAGCTCCTGCACGTTCATGATCAGGCTGCCATCGCCGGCGAGGCAGACGACCGTCTCCTCGGGACACGCCACCTTGGCGCCGACCGCCGCCGGCAGGCCGAAGCCCATCGTGCCGAGGCCGCCGGAGTTGATCCAGCGGCGCGGCTTCTCGAAGCCGTAGTACTGGGCGGCCCACATCTGGTGCTGGCCGACGTCGGAAGTCACGATCGCGTCGCCCTGGGTCGCCCGGTACATCGCCTCGACCATGAACTGGGGCTTGATCTCACCGTCCTTGCCGGGTTCGTAGAAGAGCGGGTGCTCCTGCTGCCAGCCGCGGACCTGGTTCCACCAGGCGTCGAGCCTGGAGGAGTCGGTCTGCAGCGCCCGGTACTCGCGGGTCAGCTTCGGCAGCACCAGCTTGACGTCGCCGACGATCGGGATGTGGGCTCCGACGTTCTTGGAGATCTCGGCCGGGTCGATGTCGATGTGGATGACCTTGGCGTGCGGCGCGAACTCTTCGAGCTTGCCGGTGATCCGGTCGTCGAAGCGGGCGCCGATGGCGACGATCAGGTCTGCCTTGTCCATCGCGAAGTTGGCGGTGAAGGTGCCGTGCATGCCCAGCATCCCGAGCCAGTTCTCGTCCGAGGCCGGGAAGGCGCCGAGGCCCATCAGGGTCGAGGTGACCGGGAAGCGGTCGGAGGCGGCCAGCTCGCGCAGCTCGGCGGAGGCGTTGGCGTTGACGACGCCGCCGCCCGTGTAGAAGATCGGCCGGCGAGCGTTGGCGAGCGCCTTGGCGGCGATCCGGATCTGTTTGATGTTGCCCTCGGTCGAGGGCTTGTAGCCGGGCAGCTCGACCGGCTCGGTGCGCGGCTCGTAGTCGATGTCGGCGCGAGAGAGGTCCTGAGGGATGTCGAGCAGCACCGGCCCTGGGCGCCCGGTCGAGGCGACATGGAAGGCCGCGTGCACGTACTCGGGGATCTGGCGCGCGTCGGTGACCTGGAAGGAGTGCTTGACGAAGGGCAGGGTGGCGCCGAGGATGTCGGCCTCCTGGAAGTACGCACCTGACCGGTGATGAAGACGGTCGGGACCGAGTCCATCATCGCGTCGGCGATCGCGGTGACCAGATTGGTCGCGCCCGGGCCGGAGGTGGCGAAGGCGACCCCGACCCGTCCCGAGGCCATCGCGTAGCCCTCGGCGGCGTGTCCCCCGCCCTGCTCGTGGCGAACCTGGACGTGGCGAAAGTCGGCGTCGACCATTGCGTCGTAGGTCGGCAGGTTCGCCCCACCGGGGATCCCGAAGACGTCCTTGACGCCCTCCGCCTTCAGCGATTCCATCAACGTGTCCGCGGCTCTCATCGAACTCGCGATGGTACCAGCGGGGCTATGCCTGCCCAGCAGGCGATTTCGCCGGGTTCCAGCGGGTGCGGGGGTCGATCGCGCTCTCGATCACGTGCGCCTTGTGGCGCTCGATCGCGTGGATGATCGATGCGACCAGCTCCTCGCCCAGCAGCGTCGGCTCCAGGCCGAGGTCGAGCAGCTTGGTGTGGGTCGCGTTGTAGTAGTGCTCTTCCTTCTCCACCCGCGGGTTCTCGACGTGCTGGATCTCGACCGAGTAGCCGAGGTGCTCGGCGGCCTGCTTGACCAGCTGCGCCAGCTCCATCACCGAGAACTGCTCGGTGAACTGGTTGTAGACGCGGAACTCGCCGCGATCGGCCGGGTTCGCCACCGCCAGCTCGACGCATTGGAGGGTGTCGCGGATGTTGAGGAAGCCGCGGGTCTGCCCGCCGCTGCCGTAGACGGTGAGCGGATGGCCGATGACCGCCTGCACGCAGAAGCGGTTGAGGACGGTACCGAACAGCTCGTCGTAGTCGAAGCGGTTGATGAGGCGGTCGTCGCCGGCGGTCTCCTCGGTCTCGACGCCGTAGACGACGCCCTGGTTGAGGTCGGTCGCGCGCAGGCCCCAGGTGCGGCAGGCGAAGTGGATGTTGGTGGAGTCGTGGACCTTGGAGCAGTGATAGAGCGAGCCGGGCAGCTTCGGGAAGGGCAGGGTGTCCCTGCGGCCCTTGTGCTCGATCTCGATGTAGCCCTCCTCGATGTCGATGTTGGGCTGCCCGTACTCCCCCATCGTGCCGAGCTTGACCAGGTGGCAGTCGGGGACTTGGTCGCGGATCGAGAAGAGCAGGTTGAGGTTGCCGATGACGTTGGTGTGCTGGGTCTCGACCGCGCGCTCGCGCGAGAGCATCGAGTATGGCGCCGAGGGCTGCTCGCCGTAGTGGACGACCGCCTCCGGGCGGGTCTCGGCGACGACCTCTTCGAGGAAGTCGCCGTCCTCGACGGCACCGACGTAGCTGCGAATCCGATCGCCGGAGACTTCGCACCAGGCCTCGATTCGCTGCTCGAGCTCACCGATCGGCGTCAGCGAGGCGGTGCCGTGTTCCTTGTGCCAGCGGCGGCGGGAGAAGTTGTCGACGACGGAGACCTCGTGCCCGCGAGCCGAGAACCGCAGTGCCGTCGGCCAGCCAAGGTAGCCGTCGCCCCCGAGGATGAGGATTCGCATAGGCGCGGCAGCGTAGCTGACAAGGGCGATGCCGGCGGCGCCAGGGACGCCGTCCAGGCGCCATAGCATCCGGCGGATGGTGACCGGGCTGACGGCGCGCAACGGAGGTCGGGTGGGCCTCGCCGCGCTGGTCACGATCCTGCTGCTTGGCCTCGGCCTGCGCGTCGACAACGCCTGGCGGGGACGGGCGCCGGTCTACGATGCCGCCGCCTACGCGCGGATCGCGGCGAACCTCGACGAGGGTCGCGGCTTCACCGCCGGACGGTCGGCCACCCAGCCCTCCAGCAACTACTCGCCGGGGTTGCCGCTGCTCGTGGCGGGCGCCTACGAGGTCACGGGCGGGCCCCACGAACGCCTCGCGCGCGTCGTCCTCGCCCTGATCGGGTCCCTGTCCCTCCTCTTCGCCTACCTGATCGGCCGCCGCCTCTCGGGGCCCGCGGCGGGCCTGATCGGCGCCGCCGCGGTGGCGATCTACCCGGCGCTGCTCGAGTACCAGGGGATGCTGATGAGCGAGCCCTTGGCCGCCGCCCTGCTTTCGGGCGCAGTCCTCGCGATGCTCTGGGCGGGCGACGCGAGGCATACCGCCGCGACGAGCGGGTCCTGTCGCGGGGAGGGAGGCCTGCGGGCGGGCGGGTATGTCCGTTCTCGGCTTCCCTCCCCGCGCCACCCGCTCGTTCGGTGGTTGCTGCCAGGCGCCCTACTCGGAGCACTGGCGATGGTCCGGCCGGAGTATCTGGGCGTCGCCGTCTTGCTCGGAGCTGTTGTCTTAGGCAGCGGGATCAGGGACGGCTGGAGAGCGGCCCTAGCGCAGGCCGCGATCTTGCTCGCGGGGGCCATCCTGGTCGTGGCGCCGTGGACGGTCCGCAACGCCGCCGCTCTGGACCGCTTCGTGCCGATCTCCACCGGCGCCGGCCAGGTCCTCTTCGCCGGCACCTACCTGCCCTCCGGCGGCGACCCCGAACGGGTCGGCGAAGAGGTCGTCGCCCACCACCCGGAGCTCTTCGGCCCCGCCGACGCCCGGCGACTGCGCCTCGAGCAGATCCTGGCGAGGCTGGCGGCGCATCGCTACCCGGACCTGGAAACCGGCCAGGCGCTCTCGCGCATGGGCCGCGAACAGCTCTGGGACGACATCACCGAACAGCCGCTCGAGTACGCCGGCTTCGTCGCCACCAAGATCGGCCGGATCTGGTCGCACGGTCCCCGCGACGTGATGCGACAACCGATCTGGGAGGCGTTGCACTGGGCCCTGATCGCCTTCGGCCTGCTTGGCCTCGTCGTCCTCGCCTGGCGCCGCCGCTGGGAGGCGCTCCTGCTTGCCGCCGTCTTCGTCTCGATCACCGCCCTCAGCGCCCTCCTCGTCGCATCCCCCCGCCGAGTCCTGGTGATGGTCCCGCTGGTCGCGCCGCTGGCGGGCGTCGGTGCGGTCTGGCTCTGGGCTGTCTTGCGCCCGGATAGCCTGGGCCGGCCGTGACCACCGTCGCCGACCGCATCCGCGTGCTGCCACAGCGCCACGGAAGAAAGACGCTGATCCTGCTGGCACTGATCGCCGTCCTCGGCCTCAGCGCGCGAGCCTACGCCGTCGTCAAGCCGGTGGCCAACCCGGCCGACGACTCCCACGCCTACTACGCGCTCTCCAAGGCCCTCTATGAGGAAGGAAGCTTCGGCGGCCCGACCTTCCGCGACTCCAGCGACTGGTCCCCCGGCGCGCCGCTGCTCTACGCCGCCAGCTTCTACGCCACCGGCGGCGCCCGCGAAGGGACAGCGCGGATCGTCGAGGCGCTGCTCGGCGTCGCCGCGATCCTCGTCGTCTTCCTGCTGGGAGAGCGGCTCGGCGGCCGCTGGGTGGGCCTGCTGGCGGCGTTCGCCGTCGCCGTCTACCCCCCCTTCATCCACTCCACCGGTGAGCTGATGAGCGAGCCCCCGGCGATCCTGACCCTCCCCGCGGCGGTGCTGGCCTTCCTCTGGGCGAGCGAACAGGAGCGCTCGCGCGCCTGGCTGCTGCCGGGGCTGCTGTTCGGACTGACGGCGATGTTCCGGCCCGAGTACCTCCTCGTCGGCGCCGTCTTCGTCGTCCTGGCGGCGATCCGTGTCGGCATGGCCCGCGGATGGCGGCCCGGGCTGGCCGGCGCCAGCCTGCTGGTCCTGGCGCTGCTGCTGCCGATCGTGCCCTGGACGGTGCGCAACCTGGACGTCCTCGGTCGCGTGGTGCCGATTTCGACCGGCAGCGGCAAGGCGCTCTACGTCGGCACCTTCCTCCCCGCGGACGGCGAATACCAACGGGTCAAGGCGCTGCTGGCGAAGCGCTACCTGCACCGTAACCTCGATCCCCAGTCCGAAGCGCTGAACCGGGTAAACCCGACGCCGCTGTTCGACCGCGTTGCCGCCCGCTACCCGGATCTGCCGCGCGACTCCGCCCTCGGCAAGATCGGCAAGCAGAACTTCTCCAAGTACTTCGGCGAAGACCCGTTCGGCTACCTGGGGATGACCGTGCGCAAGGTCGGCCGCATGTGGAGCAGCGGCGTCGGCGAAGCGATGAGCAGTCCCGCCGGGCGGGCGACGCAGATCCTGGTCCTCGCTCTCGGGCTGGCCGGTTTCGTCCTGCTGGCGCTGCGGCGATCCTGGTGGGAACTGGTCGCGCTGGCGACGCCGATCGTCCTTGTCACCGCCGTCGGCGCCGCCTCGCTGGCCGCCCCCCGCCGCAACGAGGTGCTGATGACGCTCGTCTTTCCTCTCGCCGCCCTGACCCTCTCGCGCGGCGCGGCGGCCATATCCTCTGCCGGCCGATGGCCCCCCAGGCAAGCCTCTTCCCCCCAGAGCTGACCGCGCTGCGCAGCGCCGGCCTGCTGGTCGGCGTCGCGATCCTCGCCTACGCCCTGCTGCGGCGCCGCTCGCTGCGCAACGTCGACGTGCTGATCCTGCTCGCGGCCGGGCTCGGGCTCGTCCTCGTCTCGGGGACGGAGATCACCGACAAGCTGCTCTCCGCCTTCTCCTTCGAAAAGGGCAACGGCGGCCGCATCCTCGGGCTCGCGGTCTTCGCCATCTTCATCCTCTTCCTGCTGATCCTGCGGGCGCTCTCGCAAGCCGCCCGCAACGCCCGCCAGCTCTCGGCGGCGCTGGAGGGACTGGCCTGGGAGGAGTTCCGCCAGGCGAACCTGCCCGAGCGCTTCCGCGGCAAGGTCGCGATCCTGGTCCCCGCCTACAACGAGGCGGAGAACATCGGCCACGTGCTGGACCGGATGCCGGCCGAAGTCTGCGGCGTCGCCACCGAGACGCTAGTCGTCGACGACGGCTCCCGCGACGGCACCGGTGACGTCGCCGCCGAGCATGGCGCCGTCGTCGCCCGCCACGTCACCAACCGCGGCGGCGGTGCCGCCCTGCGCACCGGCTACCGGCTGATGGTCGACTCCGGCGCCGAGGTCGTCGTCACCCTCGACGCCGACGGCCAGCACCTGCCCGCGGAGATGGAGCGCCTGGTCAAGCCGGTGCTGGACCGCGAGGTCGACGTCGCCCACGGCTCCCGCGTGCTCGGCCGGTCCGACCGCAACCACTTCGCCCGCGAGCTCGGCATCGTCTTCTTCAACCGCCTCGTCTCCCTCATCACCCGCACCCACGTCACCGACTGCTCCAACGGCTACCGTGCCGTTCGCACCACCGTCCTGCCCCAGCTCGTTCTGCGCCAGGAGCAGTTCCACACCTCCGAGTTCATGATCGAGGCGATCAAGCGCGGCATCCCCGCCAAGGAGATCCCGATCACCGTCGAACAGCGCTTGCACGGGCACTCCAAGAAGCCCGCCGTCGTCCGCTACGGGCTTGGATTCGCCAACGCGATCGTTCGCACCTGGCTTCGCTGAGACACAGCTGGGGCAGGGACGCCGATGCGTCCCCTTCCTCAAGCGGTCCCGCAACCTGCTGTGGACGAGGGAGCTGGTCGCCCTCCAGGCGAATGTGGCCGACAGGCCGCGATATGCAATCTGATGTTGGGTGCGGCGTTAGCCGCGCAGCAGGTTCGGAGCTAAGGCCGAAGGCCGTGCGACGAAATTCGACTGGAGGGTGACCAGCTCCCTCACCGCACACCAGGGTGGCGAACTGCAGCAGGGTCTGGGAGATAGAGGTCGGTGCCGCAGCGGGGGCAGACCTGGACGTAGAGCTTGAGCTCCTTGTGGCAGTTCGGGCACTGGCGTTCGGGTTCGTGCTTCTCGGAGCGGTAGAGGATGGCGGCGGCCACGCCGAGGAAAAGCAGCACTGCCCCGATCAGGAACCAGGCCCAGAAGGAGCTTCCCTTGCTCTTGGCGACGATTGCGGCGACGAGGCCGAAGAGGAAGGCGATGAGCAGGTACTCGTAGCCCACGGCACTACCTCAGCGGCTTCGGGTGGCCGATCGAGCCGACCTCGGATATGTCACGGCGGAAGGGCAAGCCTGCGGTCCAGTCGAGCACCGCGCGCGCCTTGCGGGCCGCGCCCGGGATCTGGCCCATATGGTAGGTCCGCGCCAGCCACCAGGCCGGGAAGCCGCGAAGGGTGCGGTCCCCGATTCGCCCCACCGCCTTGTGGCGGCCGAGGTTGACGAACGAGGCTTTGCTGCGGTATTCGAATGCCTCCGGCGTGCCGACACCGAGCTCGGCGGCGATGTTGCGCGCGGCCACCGGGCCCTGGCGGACGGCGTGCTGCGCGGTCGGCGGGCAGAGGCCACCGCGCGGGTCGGGCGCCGCCGCGCAGTCGCCGATCGCCCAAACCGAGTCCATCCCCCGCACCTTCAGGTGCTCGTCGACGGGAACCCGGCCACGCTCGTCCAGCGGCAGGCTGAGATCCCTGAGGACCGGCTGCGGTGCCACCCCCGCGGTCCAGACGACGGTGCGGGTCGGCAGCGTCTCGCCGCTGGAGAGGCGGGCGGAATCGGCCTCGACCTGCTCCAATGTCGTCTCGAGGCGGATGTCGATACCGCGACCCCGCAGCTCGCGCAGGGCGTAGTCGGCGAGTTGCGGATCGATCTCCGGCAGCACCCGCCCGGTCGCCTCGACCAGCACCCAGCGCATCCCGTGCAGGCGGGCCCGGGGGTAGCTCTCCATCGCGTCGGCGGCGAAGTCCTGCAGCTCGGCCAGCGCCTCGAGGCCGGCGTAGCCGCCGCCGACGAAGACGTAGGTGAGGAGCTCGTCGCGGCGGGCCGGATCCTCGGTCGCGTTGGCTTCCTCCAGCGTCTCGACGACGTGGTTGCGGAGCCAGATCGCGTCGGCGAGATCCTTGAACCCGATCGCGTGCTCGTCCAGCCCCGGCACCGGCAGCACGCGTGAGACCGATCCGAGCGCGAGCAGCAGCTGGTCGTAGGGGAGCGTCTCGACTTCGCCGTACTTGGCCCGCAGCTCGACGGTCTTCGCCTTCGGGTCATGGCCGACGATCGATCCCAGCCGCAGGTAGGTGCGCTTGAGGATGTCGCGCAGCGGCGTCACCACGTGCCGCGGCTCCAGCGTCCCCGCCGCCGCCTCGGGCAGGAACGGCGTGTAGAGCATGAAGTTGGTCTCGTTGACCAGCACCAGCCGCGCCGACTGCCGCGGCATCGCCTTCTCCAGCTCCCGAGCCGCCGCCGCTCCCCCGAACCCCCCACCGGCGATGACGACGTTCCAGGCCATGAGCCCAACCTAGCACCTTGTAACAACCTGTCACAAAGTGCCGAATCGCATTTCCGCTCGAACCCAGCGGCAAGGGACGCCGATGCGTCCCCTTCCTCAAGCGGTCCCGCAACCTGCTGTCGACGAGGGAGCTGGTCGCCCTCCAGGCGAATGTGGCCGACAGGCCGCGATATGCAATCTGATGTTGGGTGCGGCGTTAGCCGCGCAGCAGGTTCGGAGCTAAGGCCGAAGGCCGTGCGACGAAATTCGACTGGAGGGTGACCAGCTCCCTCTACCGCGAGTGCGGTCAGGTGTCCAGCTGCTTCTTGATCAACCGGTTGACCTCGCCACCGTCGGCGCGCCCCTCGGTCTCGCGCATGACGGCGCCGACGATCGCGCCGATCGCCTTCTCGTTGCCTGCCTTGATCTGCTCGACGGCCTTAGCGTTGGCGACGATCGCGGCGTCGATCACGGCCTCCAGCTCGCCGCTGTCGGAGGACATCTGGGCAAGGCCCTCGCGCGCGACGATCGCCTCCGGGTCGCCGCCCTCGGCGACCAGGGCGGCGAGCACCGTCTTGCCGCTGCCATGGGAGATCTTCTTCTCTGCGACCAGGGCGACCAGGGCGGCGAGCGCCTCCGGCGTCACCTTTGAGCCGGCCGCGCCCTCTTCCCCCTCGGCCTGGCGCAGGGCCGCGGCCAACTCGCCGGTCACCCAGTTCGCCACCGTGCGCGACTCGACGTCCACGGCGGCGGCGTCGGCGCGCTCGAAGAAATCGGAGGTCTCGGGGTCGGTGGCGAGCGTCGTCGCCACGTCCTCGGCTAGGCCCAGCTCGGCGACGTAGCGCTCGATCCGCGCCGCCGGCAGCTCCGGCAGGGCCTCGCGAGCCTCGCGCAGCATCTCCCCGGTCGGCGCCAGCGGCACCAGGTCGGGCTCGGGGAAGTAGCGGTAGGCGTGCGCCTCCTCCTTCGAGCGCAGCGAGGTGAGGTTGCCGCTCTGAGGATCGAAGTGGAGGGTCTCCTGGACCACCGTCCCCCCCGCCTCGATCAGCTCGCGCTGGCGTTCCAGCTCGGCTTCGACTCCGCGCTGGAGGAAGCGGAAGCTGTTCATGTTCTTCAGCTCGGTCTTCGTCCCCAGCTCCTCAGAGCCGACCGGCCGCACCGAGACGTTGGCGTCGACGCGCAGGCTCCCCTCCTCCATGTTGACGTCGGAGACGCCGAGCTGGCGCACCGTCTCCCGCAGCAACCGTGCCCACTCGGCCGCTTCGGCGGCGCCGCGCAGGTCGGGCTCGGTGACGATCTCGACCAGCGGCGTGCCGCCGCGGTTGAAGTCGACCAGCGAGGCGCCGGAGCCGTGGATCCGGCCCGACTCGCCGACGTGGACCATCTTCGCCGCGTCCTCCTCGAGGTGGGCGCGGTGGATGCGGACGTCGCCGAGGCGGCCGTTGCTGGCCAGCGGAATGTCGTACTGGCTGATCTGGTACGCCTTCGGGTTGTCGGGATAGAAGTAGTTCTTGCGGTGGAAGATCGAGCGCGGCGCCGCCTCGCACTCCAGCGCCGCGGCGATCTGCAGCGCGTAGCGGATCGCCTGCTCGTTTGGCACCGGCAGCACGCCGGGGTGGGCGAGGCAGACCGGGCAGGTGTGGACGTTGGGCTCGTCGCCGAAGGACAGCTCGCAGCCGCAGAACATCTTCGTCCTGGTCGCCAGCTGGACGTGGATCTCGAGGCCGATCACCGCCTCCAGCTCAGCCATCCCCACCTCCCGGCCTGGCGTCGAAGCCAATCGACCGCTCCAGCGCGTAGGCGGCCTCCAGCAGCGCCTGCTCGGCGAAGGCCGGGGCGGCGATCTGGAAGCCGACCGGCAATTTCGGTCCGCCGCTCCCCGGTTCGGCAAGCCCAGCCGGAATCGAGATCGCCGGAATGCCGGCCAGGCTCATCGGCACCGTGAAGAAGTCGTTGAGGTACATCGAGAGCGGGTCGTCGATCTTCTCGCCAAGCCTGAAGGCGACCGATGGCGAGGTCGGGGTGACGACGAAGTCGACCTTCGAGAAGGCGGCGGTGAAGTCCTCGGCGATCCGCGTGCGGACCTTCTGCGCCTGACCGTAGTAGGCCTCGTAGTAGCCGGAGGAGAGCGCATAGGTGCCGAGCATGATCCGCCGCTTGACCTCGGCGCCGAAGCCCTCCGCCCGGGTCGTCTCGTACATCTCGACCAGGTCGGCGCCGTCCCCGGAACGCAGCCCGTAGCGGACCCCGTCGTAGCGGGCCAGGTTCGACGAGGCCTCAGCCGGGGCGATCACGTAATAGGCGGAGATGCCGTGCTGGGAGCTCGGCAGCGACACTTCGTCGATCTCGCCGCCGAGGCCCTCGATCTTCGTCAGCGTCGCCTCGAAGAGATCCCGCACTCCCGAGTCGAAGATATGGCGGGTCAGCTCGTTCGGCACGCCGAAGCGCAGCCCCTTCAGATCCTCGCGGCTGGGCGCCGCGATCCCCCCCTCGATCCCGACCGAGGTCGAGTCGCAGGGGTCGCGCCCCTCCAGCGCCGCCAGCAGCAGCGCCGCGTCGGTGACGTCGCGGGCCAACGGCCCACACTGGTCGAGCGAGGAGGCGAAGGCGATCATCCCGTAGCGGGAGATCGCCCCGTACGTGGGCTTCAGCCCGACGATTCCGCAGAGCGAGGCGGGCTGGCGGATCGAGCCGCCGGTGTCGGTGCCGATCGCGCAGGGGGCGAGGCCACCGGCGACGGCGGCAGCCGAGCCGCCGGAGGAGCCACCGGGCACGCGGCCGCGGTCCCACGGGTTGAGCACCGGCCCATAGGCCGAGTTCTCGTTCGAGGACCCCATCGCGAACTCGTCCATGTTCGTCTTGCCGAGCACCCGCGCCCCGGCGTCGGTCAACCGCCGTACCGCCGTCGCCGTGTAGGGCGGCCGGTAGCCCTCGAGGACCCGCGATGCCGCGGTGGTCTGAATGCCCTCGGTGCAGAAGATGTCCTTGACCGCGATCGGGACTCCCGCGAGGGGGCCGTCTCCGTGGCCCGCGCAACCGGGGGCGCCGGGCCGGACCCGCCACAGGTAGGCGTTCAGCTCGTCCTCGACGGCAGCCTCCGCCCAGGTGCGAAAGTACTCGTCGGCGGAGACCTCCCCCGCGGAGATCCGCGCGATCGCCTCGGCGACCGTCAGCTCGAGCAGTTCCCTCATCAGGCGTCAGCCTGCGGCGAAGGGACCCGAAACGCCCCATCGACGGGATCCGGCGCCTGCTCCAAGATCCGCTCCCGCGGCCAGCTCGGCCGCGGCTCGTCGGCCCGCAACACGTTCTCCAGCGCGACCACATGCGAAGTCGGCTCGACCCCCTCCAGATCCAGCTTCCCGATCCGATCCACATGCTCGAGGATCCCCGAGAGCTCCCCGGCCATCGTCCCCACTTCCTCCTCGGAAAGCCGAAGGCGCGCCAGCCGAGCGACGTGGAGTACCTGCTCGCGATCGATCACGCGCGAGATTCTAGGCGGCGGGCAATTGGCTGCCCAGCCAGTTAGAGTGCCGCCCGATGCGGGGAGCGCGCGCCGAGAGATTCGTCGTCTTCAACCTCCGCCTGCTCGCCCTCAGCTTCGCCGTAGTCGGCATCCTCTTCATCGCGATCCCCAGCGGGGTCCTCGACACGATCTCCGACCTCGGTAACTGGATCGGCAGCTTCCCCCGCGCCCCGCACACCCAGGAGGACCTGTGGCTGGCGCTGGCCTTCGCCTACATGGTCGTCATCACCGGCATCTGCCTGGTCGTCCAGGCCGACGTCGTCCGCTACCGGCCGCTGCTGCTCGTCCTCGCCGCCGGCAAGACCGCCTCCTCGCTGGGCTCGCTCGCCTTCTACCTGATCGACGAGCACGTCTTCATCTACCTGCTCAACTTCCTGGTCGACGGCTTCCTCGCGCTGCTCGCCCTCTGGCTCTGGTCGCTGGCCGGCCGCATCGGCCGCCCCACCGACCCCGGTTGACAGCGCCCGCCAGGGCTTTCGGCCGCTGAGCAGCGCACCCTGAGCGCGATCTGCGCGGCGATGGCGCCGGGCATCGACGGCCTGCCCGTGGCCGAGCGCGACGTCGACGTCTCCGGGCCGGTCGCCAACTTCCTCGCCTCCCTCTCGCCGCGGGTCCTGAGCCGCCTCAGGCTCGGCCTGCGCGTCTTCGAGTGGCTGCCCTTCCCCTGGCGCTTCAGCCGTCTCGGCCCCGAGGCGCGGGAGGACTTCCTGCGGCGCCTCGAGGGCTCGCGGCTCTCCCTCCACCACGACCTGCTGCTGATGGCCAAGGTCTTCTCGACCCTCGGCTACGCCGTGACGCCGGAGGTGCAGGAGAGGATCGGCTTCGAGATCGGCTGCGGCCTCGTCGACGGATCGCTGCCGGAGCCCGCCGGCACGCTCGGCGATACGGAGCCGCCCGGCGAGGGCGAGGACTGCGACGTGGTCATCGTCGGCTCCGGCGCCGGCGGCGCCGTCGCCGCGGCGGCGCTGGCCGAAGCCGGGCTGGACGTGATCGTGCTCGAGGCCGGTGAGCACTACAACCGCGACAACTACCCGAGCGACCACCTCGAGGCAATCGCGAGCCTCTACCGCGACGGCGGGCTGACGATCGCCGAGGGCCGGCCGCCGATCCCAGTCCCCGTCGCCAAAGTCGTCGGCGGCACCACCGTGATCAACTCAGGGACCTGCTTCCGCGCCCCCGATCCGGTGCTCGAGGACTGGAAGCGCCGCTTCGGCGTCTCCTGGGCCGGGAACCTCGACGCCGACTACGCCGAGGCCGAGGCCTTCCTTCGAGTCACCCAGCTCGACCCCGAGCGGATGGGCCGCAACGGCCAGCTGGCGATGGAGGGCGCGGCCGCGATCGGCGCCAGCGGCGCCCCGATCCACCGCAACGCAGGCAACTGCGTGCAGTGCAGCTCCTGCCCCTTCGGCTGCGAGATCGACGCCAAGCGCGGCATGCACGTCAGCTACCTGCCCCGCGCCGTCGCCGCAGGGGCGCGGATCCGCGCCGGCGTCGAGGTGAACAGGGTCCTGGTCGAGAACGGGCGGGCGGCCGGTGTCAGCTGCTCCACCCGCGCCGGCGCCGGCGCCAGGCGCCGCTCCTTCACGGTCCGCGCCCGGCGCGCCGTGATCGCCGCCGGCGGCGCCCTCGGCACGCCGGCGCTGCTGCAGCGCTCCGGGCTCGGCGGCCGCCAGGTCGGCCGCAACCTCCACATCCACCCAGCCTGCTGGGTCGGCGCCCGCTACGGCGAGGAGGTGCGCGGCTGGGATGGCGTGATGCAGAGCTATTACGTCGACGAGTGGGAGCACGCCGGAATCCTGCTCGAGGCGACCTTCACCCCGCTCGCCTTCGGCGGCGCTTGGCTGCTCGGCACCGGCCGCGCCCACCAGGAGGCGATGCTCGACTTCGGCCACGTCGGCTCGATCGGCGTCCACCTCTCCGACCGCTCCTCGGGCCGGGTCGGGCTCGACGGCAAGGGCTCGCTGCGCGCCAGCTACAAGCTGACCGGCGGCGACGCCGATCGCCTCGCCTATGGCATCGCCCGCGCCGCCGAGATCCACTTCGCCGCCGGGGCGACCGAGGTCTACCCCAACATCGCCCGCATCGACGTCCTGCGGCCGGGCGACCTGGCCGAGTTCGAGGCGGCGTCCTTCAAGCCCTCGGAGCTGCGGCTGGAGGCCTTCCACCCGATGGGCACCGCCCGCATCGCCGCCGACCCGGGTGAGGGCGCCTGCGCCGCCGACGGCTCGGTCAACGGCACCCGCGACCTCTACGTCGCCGACGCCTCCCTCTTCCCGACCTCCGTCGGCGTCAACCCGATGATGACCGTGATCGCCTTCGCCACGCAGGTCTCTCGCGGCATCGCTGACGGCGACGGAGCGGGCGCTCGTCAGCGAAGCCGCGAGACCTATGCCTAGACCCCGCTACTTGGCGGCGGTGGTGGAGGCGGAGGCGGAGGCGTGCCACCGCTCGGTGGCGGTGGTGGAGGCGGAGGGGGCGGAGATGGCGGGGGCGGCGGGCCACTGGCGGGGCCGCCGCCGGAAAGCCGGTCGGCAGTGCCGCTGAACGAGGCGCCCTCTTCCTGCATGCCGCGGTAGCCGCCGTAGGCGATGCCGGCGGCGGCGATGAGACCGAGGAAGATGCCGAATTCGAGGGTGGCTTCGACCGAGACGCCGCCGAAGCTGCCGAAGCCCGGCGGGTCGATGATCCGGAAGAGGACCAGCAGGGTCGAGAGGCCGCCCAGGACCGCGACCGCGACGTTGAGGGAGACCGGCGGCTCGTAGTCGGAATCGCTGAGGCGAAGGAAAGCGCTGATCAGCGCGACGACGATCGTGATCATGAGGACGATCGGTATGAATTCGAGCGCGTCCCAGGCGCTGCCCCCAGCCCCGGGCACGGAGCCCGAGAATCCACCGCCAGAGACTTCGACCCCAAACCAGGTGAAGAACATGAATATGAAGAGCAGGACAGCCGATACCCCGGCGATCTTCTCTCCGGTGTTGAGCTTGTCTAAGTCCATCTGCACATCCCTCCGTGGGAGCTTGCGCGGTCAAAGCCGACCCTACACCCGCCACAGGCGGCATATGTGAAGGGAATAGCCGCCCTGCCTAGGCCGACAGGGACGACGTGCGTACGCGGGCGGCCTGCAGGGTGTTCACCAGCAACATCGCGATCGTCATCGGCCCGACGCCGCCGGGGACGGGCGTGATCGCCGCCGCCACCCCGGCGGCCGCGTCGAAGTCGACATCGCCGCAAAGGCCGTCCTCGCCGTGGTTCATGCCGACGTCGATCACCACCGCGCCCGGCTTCACCGCCTCCGCCCCGAGCAGCTTCGGGACCCCGACCGCGGCGACGAGGACATCGGCACGACGGCAGGTCGCGGTGAGGTCGCGGGTGCGCGAGTGGCAGACGGTGACCGTCGCGTCGGCGGCGAGCAGCAGGCGCGCCACCGGCACGCCGACCAGCTTCGAGCGCCCGACGACGACGGCCTCGGCGCCCTCCAGCTCGACGCCCTCGTGGCGCAGCAGCTCCATCACCCCGGCCGGGGTGCATGGGACCAGGCCCGGCGTTCCATGGGCGAGCAGGCCGGCGTTGACCGGGGTGAGGCCGTCGACGTCCTTGCGCGGGTCGATCGTGGCCACCACCGCGTTGGGATCGATCTGGTCGGGGACCGGCAGCTGCGCGAGGATGCCATCGACCTCGTCGTCGCGCCCGAGCCGGTCGACCAGCTCCAGCAGCTCGCTCTCGCTGGTCGTACCGGGGAGCCCTTGGTGGACCGAACGCATCCCCACCTCCTCGCAGGCGCGGTGCTTGTTGCGGACATAGATCTCGGAGGCCGGGTCGTCGCCGACGAGCACCGTGGCCAGGGTCGGCACCCGTCCCGCCTCGGCCTCGTAGGCCGCGACCTCGCCCCGCACCCGCTCTCGGACCGCAGCGGCGACCGCCTTGCCGTCTATCGTCCGCGCCGCCACCTGCCTACCGCTTCCTGATCGGCGCGTAGTCGGCCATCAGCTTGCGCTCGGAGCCGTCGCCGGAGAAGCGGACCACGACCACCCCACCCGGCTCGACACCGGTCACGACGCCGTCGCCGAAGCTGGCATGAACGACGTCGTCACCGGTCTGCAGTTCCAGCGCCGGGCCCGGGTCGACCGGCTGGGCTGGGTCGGCCCCGGGTGCCGGCGCGTTCCAGGACATGCCGCCGCCGGCGACCTTCTGGTGGCGCTCGGTCAGCTCGGCCGGCAGCTCGTCGATGAAGCGCGAGGGCAGGTTGTGCTCGGCCCGGCCGAAGAGCCGCCGCTCGCGCGCCCAGGTCATGTAGAGGCGCTGGCGGGCGCGGGTGATGGCCACGTAGCAGAGGCGCCGCTCCTCTTCTTCGCTCCCCTCTTCCAGTGCCCGCATGTGCGGAAAGGCGCCCTCCTCGCAGCCGACGACGAAGACCGTGTCGTACTCCAGCCCCTTGGCGTTGTGGAGGGTCATCAGGGTGATCAGCTCCTGCTTCTCCTCGATCGAGTCCTGATCGCTGACGAGGGAGATCTGCTGCAGGAACTCCTCCAGCGGGGGCGTCTCGCTCTCGCCCTCCTGTTCGCGGTTGAGGTCGAACTCGGCGGCGACGCCGACCAGCTCTTCGAGGTTCTCGGCCCGGCCCTCGGCCTCCACCGTGCGCTCCGCCGCCAGCGCTTCCAGGTAGCCGCTCTCGTTCAGCGTCGCCTCGAGCACGGCGGCGACCGGCGAGGAGCCGATCCGCGCTCGCAGCCTCTCCATCGCCTCGTAGAAGCGGGAGACGGCCTTGATCGCGGCGGCGCTCAGCCCCGGCACGTCCTCGGCCCGTTCGGCGACCTCCCAGATCGGCAGGCCGGTGGTGTTGGCGTAGGAGGCGAGCCGGCCCTGGCTGGTGTTGCCGATCCCCCGTCGGGGCGAGTTGACGATGCGAGAGAAGGAGACCTGGTCAGCCGGGTTGACGAGCAGGCTGAGGTAGGCGATCGCGTCCTTGATCTCCGCCCGGTCGTAGAACTTGGTGCCGCCGATCACCTGGTAGGGAAGCTCGAAGCGGACCAGCGTGTCCTCCAGCACCCGGCTCATCGCGTTGGTGCGGTAGAAGACGGCGATCTCGGAGCGCGCCACCCCGTGCTCCTCTCCCAGCCGCTCGATCTCCGCCGCCACCCAGCGCGCCTCCTCGTGCTCGTCGGACAGCTCGGAGAGCTGCACCGGCTCTCCCCCCTCGTCTTCGGTCCAGAGCCGCTTCGCCCGCCGCTGCCGGTTGCGCTCGACCACCGCGTTCGCCGCGGAGAGGATCGTCTGCGTGGAGCGGTAGTTCTGCTCCAGCTTGACCGAGACGGCCTCCGGGAAGTCCTGCTCGAAGTCGAGGATGTTGCGGATGTCCGCGTGGCGGAAGCCGTAGATCGACTGGTCCTCGTCGCCGACCACCATCAGATTGCCATGCTCTGAAGCCAAAAGCTGCAGCAGCCGGTACTGGGCGTGGTTGGTGTCCTGGTACTCGTCGACGAGAACATGGCGGAAGGTGCGGCGCCAGCGCTCGCGCACCTCCTCGAACAGCTCCATCGCGTTGACGGTACGGACCAGCAGGTCGTCGAAGTCCATCGCGTTGGCTTCGAGCATTCGCTTCTCGTAGAGCGGGAAGGCCTCGGCGACGACCTCCTCGAACGGGCCGCTCTGCGTTTCGGCGTAGGCGGCGGCGTCGATCAGCTGGTTCTTGGCGCCCGAGATCTTCGAGCGGATCGCCCGCGGCGGGTAGCGTTTCGGGTCGACGCCGAGCTCCGAGAGGCAGCGTTTCAACATCCGCAGCGAATCCGACTCGTCGTAGATCGTGAAGCCGCGCGAGTAGCCGAGCCGCTCGGCGTCGGCGCGCAGCATCCGCGCGCAGGCGGAGTGAAAGGTCGTCACCCACATCGCCCGCACCGAGCTCCCGACGAGCTGGCCGACCCGCTCGCGCATCTCCGCCGCCGCCTTGTTGGTGAAGGTGATCGCGAGGATCTCCCCCGGCCGGGCGGCGCCGGTGGCGAGCAGGTAGGCGATCCGGTGGGTCAGGACCCGGGTCTTTCCCGATCCCGCCCCGGCCAGCACCAGCAGCGGCCCCTCGCCGTGCTCGACCGCCTCACGCTGGGGCGGGTTGAGGCCCGCCAGCAGCCGCTCGACGCGATCGGCGCCGGGCTCGGTCGGGGCGCCTGCGACTTCGTTCAGATCGGTATCGGGACTCTCGGGCTCGGTCTCCTGAAGCATCGACCCGAGAATAGAGAGGCGAGCGGCCGGCGATCCGTGGCTCAGCCGCCAGCGGAGGAGCGCCCGGTGCGGGGCCGGATGTCCGGCGAGTCCGCCGCCGGCGTGTTGTCCCCGTCGAGGTCGGAGAGGCGGCGCTCGAGGTCGGCGATCCGCTCCGAGAGCGCCTTGATCGCCTCCGCGATCGGGTCCGGAAGGTGGATCCAGTCGGCGTCGGGCCCCTCGACCCGCCTGCCTTCGACCCGGACCGGGTGACCGGGGTTGCCGACCACGGTGGCGCCCGGCGGCACGTCCTCGACGACGACGGTGTTGGCGCCCACCTTGGCGCCGTCGCCGACGGCGATCGGCCCCAGCAGCTTGGCGCCGGAGCCGACGGTGACGTTGTCCCCGAGTGTCGGGTGGCGCTTGCCGCGCTGGAAGCCGGTGCCGCCCAGCGTCACCCCCTGGTAGAGCGTCACCCGGTCTCCGATTCTGGCGGTCTCGCCGATCACCACGCCGGCCCCGTGGTCGATGAAGAACTCCTTGCCGATCACCGCGGCGGGGTGGATCTCCACCCCGGTCACGGCGCGGCTCATGTAGGCGATCGCCCGCGGCAGGACCGGCACCCCGGACTCCATCAGCGCATGAGCCGCCCGGTGGACGAGCAGCGCCTGCACGCCGGCCCAGCTGCTGAGGATCTCGAAGGTGGAGACGCCCTGCGCGGCGGGGTCGCGATCGCGCGCCGCGGACACGTCCGCGCGCACCTCCGAGACCGCCCTCCTCCACCTGCTCATGGTGAGAAGAAGGGTAGGGACATGTAGCGCTCGCCCGAATCGCAGACGATCGTCACCACCCTCTTGCCGGCCATCTCAGGGCGCCCCGCGACCTCGATCGCCGCGCTGATGTTGGCGCCGGCCGAGATCCCGGCCAGGATGCCCTCCCTGCGGGCCACCAGGCGCGCGGTCTCCAGCGCGTCCTCGTCGCTGACCGAGACGATCTCGTCGACCACCTCGGGGTCGAGCACCTCGGGGACGAAGCCGGCGCCGATCCCCTGGATCTTGTGCGGGCCGGGCGCACCGCCGGAGAGGACCGGCGAGCTCGCCGGCTCGACCGCGACCACCAGCGCCTCCGGCGCTCGCTCCTTCAGCATCCGCCCGACGCCGGTGATCGTCCCCCCCGTCCCGACCCCGGCGACGAAGGCGCCGACCTGGCCGTCGGTGTCGCGCCAGATCTCCTCGGCGGTGGTGCGGCGGTGGGCCTCGGCGTTGGCCGGGTTGGAGAACTGCATCGGCATGAAGGCCTTGCGCTGCTCGCGGATCTCCTCGGCCAGGGCGACGGCCTCGCTCATCCCGCCCAACGAAGGCGTCTCCCGCACCTCGGCGCCGTAGGCGCGCAGCAGCTTCGCCCGCTCCCGGCTCATCCCCTCCGGCAGGGTCAGGATCAGCTCGTAGCCGCGCGCCGCGCAGACCATCGCCAGCGCGATTCCGGTGTTGCCGCTGGTCGGCTCGACCACCACCGAGCGCCCCGGCTTGACCAGCCCCTCCTCCTCGGCCGCGTCGATCATCGCGACCCCGATCCTGTCCTTCACCGACCCGCCGGGATTGAAGTACTCCAGCTTCGCGCAGACCTGCCCGCCAACCTCGCTCCCGAGCCTGTCCAGCAGCACCATCGGCGTGTTCCCCACAACCGCCGAAGCCTCCGCCCCGATCCGCATCAAACCTGTCTTCCGTGGATGCCGCGCATGGGGCGTCACTCTAAGACAGGTCCACGTAGGCCGGTGCGAAGGAGGAGGTCGGTCAGCCTCCAGGCGAATGTCGCGAAGTGGCGAAATGCAATCTGCCTACTGCCCGCCATAGGCGGGCTCCAACATTTGGAGCCGCGCCCGACAGGGCGCGCGACTGAATTCGACTGGAGGCTGACCGACCTCCTCCACCCAACACGGACTCCGGGATCGGATGAGATCCCAAGGGAGCCGGTACTCGTGAGCTTCTGCGCCGCAAAGGCTGTCTATGCAGGCGTAAGCGGGCGATCCGTCAGCGTTGCCGTCGCAACGTGCAGCGGTCCGCCTTTCCCGCCCTCGTCGGCGAGATACAGCGCAACGCCCTCTTGAAGCGACTCGAACAACTCGTCCAGCGTGTCGCCGGAGGCGAAGCAACCGGGCAGCTCGGGAACATCGACCCAATAGCTGCCGTTCTCGATATGGATGCGGGCGGTCAATTCCATAGGTGAAGTTCCTGATGCTTGCCACCGCGAGCCTGCGTCCAGCCGTTTTCCTTCAACAGCTTGATCGCCTTCTTCTGGTTGAGCGTGCCCTTCATTGGCTGCGCGACCGTAGCCCCAGCGGCGGCGGAAGTCTTTTGGCGTCGGCACCCGTGCGCCACTGGTGCGCCAGTCGTGCGCCAGTCAGACCGGAAATAACCGGACTCAGCCGGACAAAAAACCGCTTGAACAAGCGGAATCCCAGTCCCGATGCGGCCCGATCTAGATGAAGTACATCCCCGAACCGGCCTCTTCCGCCTCGCGCCGCGCCACCTCGGCGATCGTCGTCTGGCCGAAGACCTTGCGCAGCGCGGTCACTCCCTCCGCCCAGATCCCGCCCGCCTCGTCGGCCTCCTGGCCGATCTTGCCGTCGAGGGCCTGCACGACCTCGAGCACGGTGATCTCTTCGGGGGGGCGCGAGAGCGTGTAGCCGCCCCTCATGCCGCGATGGCTGGTCAGCAGGCCGGCCCGGCGCAGAGTCGAGAACAGCTGCTCCAAAAACTGCTCGGGGATGTCGCGCCGCTCGGCCAGCTCCTTGATCGGGACCGGGCGATCGCCGGAGCGAGCGAGCTCGGCGAGGGCGACGACGGCGTAGCGGGACTTGGAGGTGATCGAGATCAAGAATCTCTTTCTACCGCACCATTCCGGGCTGGGCTAGGATCGGAACCTATGGGCGATGGGAAGCAGACGGCGCCCGAACCGCAAACGAGTGATCGGAAGCAGTCCTGAGCGAGCGCCCAAACTGCCTTGTGATCGACGATCACCCACTTGTCCGACTCGGAGTCCGGGAGGTGCTCGAAGACGGTTTCGAGGTGCACGAGTCCACCAGCCGCGAGGAGGGATTGGACCTGGTCCGCGACATCGGCGACTTCGAGGTCGCGATCGTCGACATGAGCCGGCGCCAGGACGGGACCCATGTCGCGATCAGCGGCCAGGAGGCGATCCGCGTGCTGCGGCGCTCCTCGTCGGCGCTTGGCATCGTCGCCCACGGCGAACGCCCGGAGCGCCACATTGCCAACGCCGCCCTGCAGGCGGGGACCGCGGAGCTGCGCCGGGCGGTCGACGCGGCCGCCGCACAGGAGAGCTTCGTCGACCCCGCCGTGCCGCCAAAAGGCAGCCGCGGCAAGTTGACCCAGCGCCAGCGCCAGATCCTCCAGCGCCTCGCCAACGGCGAGTCGACGACGGTCGCCGCCCGTGAGCTAGACCTCAGCGAAGAGACCGTGAAGACCCACATGAAGAACGCGCTGGCACGCCTCGGGGCGCGTAACCGCACGCACGCGGTGGCGATCGCCCTGCGCGAGTGCCTGATCGACTAGCCGCCCCGGACGCGGGAGCGCGGGCGCGAGATCGCCGGGTGCAATGAGCGCACCCGCGCGGGAGCAGAGGAGGCGCCCGGCTTTTTTAGATCCAGCCGCGGTCGCGGGCGGTGAGCACGGCCTGGGCGCGGTCGACGGCACCGATCTTGCCGTAGACGTTGTGCAGGTGGGTGCGGATGGTCGAGACCGAGAGCTGCATTTCGCCCGCGATCTGCTTGTAGACCATCCCCTCGGAGAGGTGGCGAAGGACGTCCAGCTCGCGGGCGGAGAGCGGGCAGGGCTCGCTGATGCGGGAGGAGTCCTGGCGCGGCAGCGGCAGCTCGTAGAGGAGGTCGCGCAGCGCCTCCGGCCCGAGGCCGCAGCGCTCGGCGCTGGAGCGCAGCCGCTCCGGCGAGATCGCCTCGCCCTGGGAGTAGTGGCCGACCATGTCGGCGGTGGCGACCATCGCCGCCAGGCCGTCGACGTCCTCGGCGTGGTGGCGCTCGATCGCCACGGCGATTCGCTGCGGCAGGTTCCAGCGCCGGGCGAGCACCCCGCCGACCAGCGTGTGGTCGATGCCGAGCTGCTCGCGTTCGTCGCGCAGCCGCTGCTCAGGGGTGCGGGAGACGGCGTCGAAGTAGAGCTTGTAGCCGGGGTGCAGGCGGGAGATGACCAGGCGTCCGATGTCGTGCAACAGCGCGGCCACGGCCAGCTCGTCGCGTTCGACCCAGCCGACGACGCGACCGATCTGGCCGGCGGCGCGCTGGGTGGCCAGAGCGTGGGCGCGGAAGCGCTCGGGTTTCAGCTCCCAGCCGCCGTTGGACTCGAAGAAGTCGAAGCTGGGGGCAGTTCCGGCGATCGCCAGTACGCCGGACGGCTTCAGCACGTCGACGGCCTCGGGGATCCCGCCGACGCCACCGGCGACGACGCCGCTGCGGTTGGCGAAGCGAAGCACGGAGATAGAGAGGGCGACGTCGGACTCGACGGCTTCGACCAACTGGCCGATCCGCGCGGTGTCGGCCGTCGCCGCGGCGATCACCCGCTCGCGGGACTCGATCAGGACCGGGAAGCGCTCAACCGCCTCGAAGGCGTCGGCGAGGCGGCTGCCGGGAGCGGCGGCGCTGCGTGTGCCATTCGCCCCTGCTGCGAGGTCATGCGCGGCGACCTTGCCGCTTCCCTGGGTGGAGGTTGCGCCCATTGGCCTCCACATCGGCAGGTGAAGACGTTTGGTTTAGCCGAAATATCCCTGGCGACGCCCAGTCATCCGTCCGTTTTCGCGACCGAGAGCCGCTCCACCGCGGTTTCAAGCCTGTTCAAGGACCGTTCACGCCCAAGCGCAGCCAGCGACTCGAAGATGCCCGGCGAGACCGAGCTGCCGGTTATCGCGACCCGAATCGGCTGGTAGAGCCTGCCCGGCTTGACGTCGAATCGGCCGAGCAGCGGGGCCAGGGCCGCTTCGATCGTTCCCGACTCGAAGGGCTCAACCTCCCTCAGGGCCTCCGCCGCGGCCTCCAGCATGGCGCCGGACCCCTCCTTCATCACCTTCGCCCACGCCTTCGGATCGTCCACCGGGGGCTCGAAGAGGAAGCGGACCAGCGGCCACACCTCCTCCAGCGTCTGCGCTTTCTCCTGGGCTATCTCGCAGGCGGCGCGAAGCCGCTCGTCGGGCTCGCGGCCGAGGTGGCGGGCGACCGCGGCGACGTACTCCTCGAGCGGCATCTCGCGCATGAAGCGGCCGTTCAGCCAGCGCAGCTTCTTCTCGTCGAAGATCGCCGCCGACTTGCCCACGTCGGCCACCCGGAACCGCCGGACCAGCTCCTCGGTCGGCATCAGCGTCGTGTCGTCGTCGGTCCCCCAGCCCAGGAGCGCCAGGTAGTTGCGGATCGCGGCCGGCAGGTAGCCGGCATCGCGCAGCGCCTGCACCGAGGCGGCGCCGTGGCGCTTGGAGAGCTTCTTGCCGTCGGGCCCGTGCAGCAGCGGCAGGTGAGCGTAGCGCGGCGGCTCGTGGCCGAGGGCGGCGAGCACGAGCAGCTGCTTCGGCGTGTTGGAGAGGTGGTCGTCGCCGCGGACCACCTCGCTGATCCCCATCTCGGCGTCGTCGACGGCGACCGCGAAGTTGTAGAGGACCGAGCCGTCGCCGCGGGCGATGACGAAATCGTCGTAGCTCGCGTTGGGGAAGGACACGCGCCCGCGGATCAGGTCCTCGACGACGGTCTCGCCCTCGTCCGGGATCCGCAGCCGCACCGCCGCACCGGGCCCCTCGGTGGGGATGCCGCGGTAGCCGCGCCCGCTTCCGTGCGCGGCCTTCCAGGCCTCGACCTCCTTCGCCGTCGCCGAGTCGCGGTAGGCGGCGCCGGACTCGAGCAGCCGCCCGAGGGCCGCCTCGTGGTGCCCGGCCCGCTCGGCCTGGAAGACCGGCCCCTCGTCCCAGTCCAGCTCCAGCCAGCGCATCGCGTCGAGGATCTGCTCGACGTTCTCCGCCGTCGAGCGCTCGCGGTCGGTGTCCTCGATCCGCAGCACCAGCGCGCCGCCCTCGTGCCGCGCCGCGAGCCAGTTGTAGAGTGCCGTCCTCGCTCCGCCGATGTGCAGCGCACCGGTCGGCGAAGGGGCAAATCTGAGACGGGGGTTATCGCTGGTCATGTGGATCGGGGCGCATGTTTCCACCGCTGGCGGGCTCGCCAAGGCGATCGAGCGTGGTGATGGGCTGGGCTGCGAATCTATCCAGATCTTCCACCAGAGCCCGCGGATGTGGCGGCCGACCAGGTACGGAGAGGAGGACTTCGCCGCCTTCCGCGAGGCGATGGAGGCCTCCTCGGTGGAAGCGGCGGTGATCCACGCGGTCTACCTGATCAACTGCGCCAGCAAGGACACCGAGCTGCGCAGGAAGTCGCTGGCCTCGCTGACGCAGGCGCTGCGGATCGGCGACGGGATCGGCGCCGCCGGCGTCGTCCTGCACCCAGGCGCGCAGAAAGGCGAGCCGCTGGGACCGTCGATGAAACGCGCCGCGAAGACGATCGCGGCGGCGTTGAAGGACAGCGAGGGATGCCCGCTGCTGCTCGAGCAGACCGCTGGCCACAAAGGCCTGCTGGGGCGGGACTTCGACCAGACCGCGGAGCTGATCGAGCTTGCCGGCAGTGGCGCGCGGCTGGGGCTCTGCCTCGACTCCTGCCACCTCTTCGTCCAGGGCTACGACATCACCGACGAGGCACATCTCGGCGACGTGCTCGACGAAGCCGACGCCAAGGTGGGCCTGGAGCGGCTGCGCTGCGTCCACGTCAACGACGCCGCCGCGCCTCTGGGCTCCTGCCGGGACCGTCACGCCAACGTCGGCAAGGGCGAGATGGGGCGCAGGGGCCTCGCCGCCTTCCTTTCGGAGCCCCGCTTCGAGGGCCTGCCGGCGACGCTGGAGACTCCGGGGCCGGAGAAGAAGGGGCCCGACGAGAAAGAAGTGGCCACCGCCAAGGGGCTCCGCCGCGAAGGCTTGAAGCGACGGGGCGGGTGAGGGACGCCGGTCGCCCCAGCTCGCTCCTTCCCAACCTGGCCCTGATGCGCTACGTAGAACGCGGTCTATTGAGGCGTGTGTTCCACGCTCGTTCGATCTGTCGCATGAGTGCTGGGTAAACAAGCCAATGCCGGAACGGTTTGATGAGCGCCATATATCCCTTCCCGAACGGCCCGCGTGGCTTGACGTAGACGGCCATCTGTCCTTGGTAGCGGCCTTCGCCCTGATCGATCCAAGCCAGGTGCATCACGCCGTGCACGGTCTGGTTCGACAGCTCCGCGGCAAATTCGACGTCGGTGCGATAGAGGGACGCGAAAGGCAGGGAGCCGAAATCCAGATCCGCCGCCGTGTTGCGCAGATCGTCTGGCAGTCGGTCGGTCAGTGAGGTTTCGCTCGTACCCGGAATCGGCAGTTTGCCTGCGGCCTCGTCTCGACCGCTGTCGATCGGGGTCGAAATCCCGCCAAGGCCGAACCAACTGCCGAGGCGATCGCGGACACGCCACAGCACGCGAGCCGGGAGGGACTCCGCGTTGGCCGGATCGCCGGAAGTCATTATCTCAAGCAGCGTTTGGAAGTCCTCTGCGCCACCATCCACGGGAAGGGCCCAGACATCCTCCAGAGTGAAGTCCGGCACGATTTCGCGGATACGCCAGGGGCGAGATTCGTGTGCTGCGCTCGGAAGCCTCATGCTGGTCCTCGATCCATACGACATCGTATGGATGTTAGGCAGGGCGCTTGCATCTGTCAATACGGTGCCGTATAGATATGCCGGTGGCCAAGGTTCGGACTCCACGCGGCGCATGGGTCGACGCGGCGCTGCAGGCCCTGGCGGCAGGAGGCCCGGATACCGTGCGGGTCGAGGCGTTGGCCGTGTCCCTCGGGGTGTCCAAGGGTGGCTTCTACTGGCACTTCACGGATCGCCAGGCGCTGCTCGAGGAGATGCTCGACACCTGGGAGGAGGCCGGGACCGAGGACATCATCGCGCGCGTCGAGAGCCAGCCGGCCGACCCGCGAGTCAAGCTGCGGCAGCTCTTCGAGTTGAGCCCGTCGGCCGATTTTGCCGTAGAGCTGGCAATTCGGGACTGGTCGCGCCGCGACAGTGACGTCGCCGAGCGGCTGCACCGGGTCGACACCCGGCGCATGGGGTATCTGCGCTCGCTGTTCGGGCAGTTCTGCGTGGATGAGAGCGATGTCGAGGCCCGCAGCATGCTGGCCTACTCGTTGCTGATCGGCAGCTATTTCATCGCAGCGCAGCACGGTGGCAAGACCCGGTCCCAGGTGCTGCAACTCGCGATCGATCGACTGCTCGGCGAATCGTGGGACTGACATGGCCCACCACACCGAAAAGCGGGCCGTTGGGCGGGGCAGGAATGTGCACGTGAGCCGTCGAGAGCGTCCGGTGCTCGTCTACGACGGGGACTGCGCGTTCTGTGGGAGGTGTGCGCGCGTCCTGGAGAGGATCGGGCCGGATGCAGAGATCGTCGCGTGGCAGTTCACCGATCTGGCTGAGCTAGGAATAACCGAGGAGCAGGCGACCGATGCCGTGCAGTGGGTTCAGATCGACGGCACGGTCCGCTCGGGACACGAGGCGATCGCAGCGGTGCTGAACACCGCTGGACGGATCTGGAAGATCATCGGCCGTGTGGTCCTGCTGCCGGGGATCTCATGGATGGCGGCGAAGGTCTACCGGCTAGTCGCGGACAACCGGTACCGACTGCCGGGAAGTACGCCTGCTTGCGCGGTTACCGACGAAGATACAACCCACCCGGCAGCGTAGCCCGAGCCATCGACCGGGGGTTTGAGACACCTTCATAGCCTCCTCCTCGGTCACGCGCCAGTCACGCAACTGTCCGATACCGTGCGACGAAATCGACGGGAGGCCGACCGGGCTCCTCTGCGCGCACCGGATTCGGGCAGGCGACAAGGACCGGCTGGGGCCGGCCCTTGCTCTCCCGCCGTAAGTCTCTATTTGACGTGGACGCCGGAGATCGCGCGGGAGATGACCAGGCGCTGGATCTCGGAGGTGCCCTCGAAGATCGTGTAGATCTTCGAGTCGCGGTGCATCCGCTCGACCGGGAACTCCCGGGTGTAGCCGTTGCCGCCGAGGATCTGGATCGCCCGCTCGGTCGCCCAGACGGCTACCTCGCCGGCCTTCAGCTTCGACATCGAGCCCTCGGCGTTTTCGAAGGTCTGCCCGGTGCGGCCCATCCAGGCCGCGCGCCAGACCAGCAGCCTGGCGGCGTCGATCTCCAGCTTCATGTCGGCCAGGGCGAAGGCGATCGACTGGTTCTCGACGATCGCCCTGCCGAACTGGCGCCGCTCTTTGGCGTACTCGAGCGCGTACTCGTAGGCGGCGCGGGCGATCCCGAGCGCCTGCGCGCCGACCGTGGGCCGGCTCGCCTCGAAGGTCTGCATCGCCGCCTGCGACTTCGATTTCTTGCCTTCGCGTACCCGCGCCAGGCGTTCGTCGAGTTTCTCTTTGTCGCCCAGCAGGCAGGCGTCGGGGACGCGGCAGTCGTCGAGGTGGACATCGGCGGTGTGCGAGGCACGGAGGCCGTGCTTCTTGACCTTGGCGCCCTGCTCGCAGCCCTTGGTCCCGGGCGGGATCACGAAGGCGGCGTGGCCGCGCGAGCCGAGCTCGCGGTCGACCGAGGCGATCACGACGTGGACGTTGGCGATGCCGCCGTTGGTCGCCCAGGCCTTCTGACCGTTGATCACCCACTCGTCCTTGGCCTCGTCGTACTTGGCGGTGGTGCGGATCGCCGAGACGTCGGAGCCGGCGTCCGGCTCGGAGGCGCAGAAGGCGCCCAGCTTGACGTCGTCTGGCGTGCCGAAGCACTGGGGGATCCACTCCCCCATCTGCTCCGGGGTTCCCTGCCCGAAGATCGCGGCGACGGCGAGCGAGGTGCCCATGATCGCCATGCCGATGCCGGCGTCGCCCCAGAACAGCTCCTCGTTGGCGATCGGCAGCGTCAGGCCGGTCTCGTCGGCCCAGAACTGGGCCAGCGCTTCGAAGCTGTAGAGGCCGATGCTGGCGGCCTCCTGGATCACCGGCCAGGGCGTTTCCTCGCGCTCGTCCCACTCCGCGGCGGCTGGCCTGACGACGCCCTCGGCGAAGCCGTGCACCCACTCGCGAATGTCCTTCTGCTCCTGGTTGAGCTCAAGTGTGAACTTCGGCTCGCCGTGCTCGGGCTCGGCGGCGTCCCCGGCCACCCCGGTTACCTGCTCAGCGTCTACCTCTGCAACACCGGCCGTCTCAGCCATGACGGCGGAGCTTACATGGAACCGTGTCCCATCAGATATCGCGAAGGTCGAAGGCGCGCAGGCCCTCGGCGCCCTCGTCGGTGCAGTCGAAGAAGCGCCGGTGGACGCAGTCGTAGGACTCGCCGGAGCCCTCGTAGGCCCGCTCGACCGAGAACTGGCAGTGCGGCAGCGGCTCGCCGGTCATCTTCACGCCGCCGAAGCCGCCCGGCTCGAGCACGGCGGAGAGGCTCACCTCGGCGCCGAAGACCTCCTGCATGCAGCCGACGTACTGCTCGCTGTTGAGGCGGTCGACGTAGCTGTAGAGGTAGCGGCAGCCGAGTTCGATGCAGCCGCGCGGCTCGACCATCTTGTCGCAGAACGAGCGGCATTGGCGACACTCGCCGACCTTGGTGCGCGTAACGGTCATTGGATGATTCTAGGGACGCGAGACCGCGGAAACCAAGCGGCTAGGCGGAATCAAGCGGCCAACGCATCCGGCCCCAGGACATGCCCGATCTCCGCCCGCAGGCCGCTCGAAGGCCTCACCCGGTACTCGCTGCCGAACCGGAGCCGGCGCGCGCCGGAGCTGGTCAGCATCACCAGGTGGACGTCGGCATCGCCCTTGTGGTGTTCGAACACGGTCTTCAGCTCCTCGACCAGGCCAGGGCTGAGGCTGGCGGCATCGACCGTCAACTGCAGGGGGCCCGAGGGGACGGCGGCGATCTTGCCGGCACGGGCGATCTCCTCGCTGCCGGGCTCGAACCGCTGCGCCTCCTGCACGACCAGCTTGGTCTCGCCGCGGTCCTTGTGGTCGAGCCTGCCGCGGACGAGGACGATCGCGTCGGGAGCGATCACGGCGGCGCTCTCGGACTCGTCGGCCTTGAAGACCAGCATCTCGACCTGGCCCTCGACGTCGTCAAGGGTGGCGAACATCATCTGGGTGCCGCTCTTGGTGCGGATCTTCTTGCAGTTGACGACGATGCCGCCGACCGTGACCCAGGACCCATCGGGCTTGCCGCCCAGCTCGGCCAGGCTGCAGTCGACCCGGGCCCGCAGCGCCCCGCGCACCTCGGCCAGCGGGTGCGAGGAGAGGTAGGTGCCGAGCGTCTCCTTCTCCAGCGCCAGCAGCTCGGCCCGGTCGAACTCGGCGGCGGAGATCGGCGGGCGATGGTGCGCCTGGGACGGCGAGGGCCCGCCGGCGCCGGCGTCTTCGCCGAAGTCGAAGATCGAGCCCTGGCCCATCTGCGCGTCCTCCTGCGCCTTCTGGCCCGCCGACTGGGCCGCGGGCAGGGTCTCCAGCATCCCCCTGCGCGTCGCCCCGGTCGAGTCGAGGGCACCGCACTTGATCAGGCATTCGATCGCGCGCTTGTTGACGGCGCGCGAGTCGACCCGCTCGCAGAAGTCCCAGATCGAGGCGATCTCCCCGTCCTCGCGGGCACGCAGTATCGCCTCCACCGCCGAGTGGCCGACGTTCTTGACCGCGTCGAGGCCGAAGCGGATCGCCTTCTCGCTGACGACGAAGCTGTGGTCGGAGGAGTTGACGTCGGGCGGCAGCACCTCGATCCCCATCTCCTCGCAGCGGTTGACGAAGAAGGGGACCTTGTCCTTGGTGTTCATCACCGAGGAGATCACCGCCGCCATGTACTCGGCCGGGTAGTTGGCCTTGAGGTAGGCGGTGCGGTAGGAGATCAGCGCGTAGCAGGCGGCGTGGGACTTGTTGAAGGAGTAGTCGGCCGCAGCTTCGTTCAGCTTCCAGAGGTCTCTGGCGACGTTCGGAGCGGTCCCGGAGGCCTTCAGGCCCTCCATGAACTTGTCCTTCATCGTCGCCATCATGTCGCGCTTCTTCTTTCCGATCGCCTTGCGCAGATCGTCCGCCTGGGCGCCCGAGAACCCGGCCAGCGAGCGTGAGATCTCCATCAGCTGCTCCTGGTAGATGACGCAACCGTGGGTCTCCTTGGTGATCGCCCGCAGGCGCTCGTCGGGATAGCGGACCGAAGAGGGGTCGCGCTTGCCCTTTGCGTAGGCGGGGATATAGGCCATCGCGCCGGGCCGGTAGAGGGCGCCGAGGGCGACGAGGTCGGCGAACTCGGTCGGGCGGACCTTCTTCAGCGCCTCGCGCATGCCCTCCGACTCGAACTGGAAGACGCCGGTCGAGTCGCCCTTGGCGAGCATCTCGTAGGGCCTGGCGTCGTCGAGGGGAATCGCCTCCATGTCGATCCTCTCGCCGCGCGAACGCTCGATGATGTCGATCGCGTCCTCGATCACGTCGAGGTTGCGGAGGCCGAGGAAGTCCATCTTCAACAGCCCCATTTCCTCGATCGGCCCCATCGAGTACTGGGTGACGATCTTGTACTGGCGCTCCGGCTTGCCCGACCCGTTGCCGTTGGCGCCGGCGGCCGGCGCGGCGCGGTCCTCGGCCAGCTGCAGCGGCACGATCTCCTGAAGCGGCCGGTCGGCGATCACCACCGCCGCGGCGTGGATCGAGTTGTTGCGGATGATCCCCTCGAGGCCCTGGGCGACGTCGAGGATCCGTTTTGCGTCCGCCTCGGAGTCGTAGGTCCTCCTCAGCTCCTGTCCTGGCTTCAGGCACTCCTCGAAGGAGGGGTTGCGGCCCATGATCGGCTCGGGGATCTGCTTCGCCAGCCGGTCGCCGGTGGCGTAGTCGAAGCCGAGCACCCGGGCGGCGTCGCGGGTTGCGGCGCGCGGCGCCATCTTGCCGAAGGTGATGATCTGGGCGACCGATTCGCGGCCGTATTTCTCGCCGACGTAGCGGATCATCCGCTCGCGGCCGCGGACCGAGAAGTCGATGTCGATGTCGGGCATCGATTTGCGGCCGGGGTTGAGGAAGCGCTCGAAGAGGAGGTCGTTGGCGAGCGGATCGAGGTCGGTGATCTTGAGGCTGTAGGAGACGATCGAGCCGGCCGCCGAGCCGCGCCCCGGACCGACGGCGACGCCGTTCTCCTTCGCGTAGCGGACGAAGTCCCAGACGATCAGAAAGTAGGAGGAGAAGCCCATCTCCTCGATCACTCCCAACTCGAACTCCAGCCGCTCGACCGCCTCGGCCGGAAGCGGGTCGCCGTAGCGGGCGCGCAGCCCCTCGCCGGCGATCCTGCGCAGCATCGCCTCCGGCTCCTCGCCGTCCTCGGTCGGGTATTGCGGCAGCAGCAGCTTGCCGAGCTCGATGTCCAGCTCGCAGCGCTCGGCGATCTCCAGCGAGGCCGGCACCGCCTCCGGCCACTCGGCGAAGGACGCGGCCATTTCCTCGGAGCTCTTGATGTAGAACTCGTTGGTGTCGAAGCTGAGCTTCGGCAGCTCCAGGGTCGACTTGGTCTGCACGCAGAGCAGCGCCGCGTGGTTGTCGAAGTCCTCGCGCCGCAGGTAGTGGACGTCGGCGGTGCCGACCAGCGGACGGTTCAGCTCGCGGGCAAAGCGGACGATGCCCTCGTTGGCCTTGTCCTGCTCGGCGATGCCGTTCTTCTGCACCTCGAAGTAGACCTGCTCGGGCCCGAAGGCCTGGATCAGGTCGTCGAGGTGGGCGCGGGCGTCGTCGGCGCGCTCTTCGACCAGACGCCGGCAGAAGCGCGACTGCAGGCAGCCGGTGAGGACGATGACGCCCTCGGAGTGCCGCGCCAGCAGCTCCATGTCGACGTTGGCCTTGCCGCGCGAGAAGCCCTCGAGGAAGCCGGCCGAGGTGAGCTGGACGAGGTTGGCGAAGCCGCGGTCGTTCTCGGCCAGCAGGGTGAGGTGGTTGCGCTCGTAGCGCGCCTGCTCCTTGATCGCCCGGCGATCCTCGACCAGGTAGGCCTCGAGCCCGACGATCGGCTTGATCCCGTGCTTGCTGCAGGCCTTGTAGAGATCGATGGCGCCGTTCATGACGCCGTGGTCGGTCAGCCCCAGCGCCGGCTGTCCCAGCTCCGCCGCCCGCGCCGCCATCGCCTCGATCTTGCAGGCGCCATCCAGCAGCGAGTACTCGCTGTGAGCGTGCAGGTGTACGGCGGCGGGGGTGCTCACGGGTGGCCTCGATCATGCCAACCGGGGCAGATGGCAACGGCGGCTTCTTGACTCTTCCGCGCACCTTCCGCATGTATTTGGCGGGGCTCCGTCGCGATCGACGAGGGGACCCCTCGTCAGCCGCAGACCGGCGCTGCAACCTCACCGAACTTGAAAGGCCCCGCGGGCCGAAAACTTCTGAAATAGCTCGAGGGCGGAAGCTGCCGGCCCATGCATCGGCTCGGGAAGGTCGTCGATCTCGACGAAGCGGACCTCGGTGGTCTCGTCGTCGTCGGGCCTGGGATCCCCTTGCCAATCCCGCGCCAGGAAGCAGACCGAGAAGCAGTGAGTGACGTCCCCGTTGGGGTATCTGATGACGTGGCTGGCGGCCTCCGAAAGGCAGCCGAAGGGGATGAGTTTGTCCGGCGCCACTTGAACGCCTGCCTCCTCGGCAAGCTCGTCCACTGCGGTCCGGGCGAAGCTCCCACCCGGCTCGGCGGCCCCGGCCGGCAGACACCAGGCGCCGGTGTCGGCGCGCCTGGTCAGCAGCACCCGCCCGTCGCCGCGCTGCAATACGACCATCGCGCCGGGCATGAGAACCAATTCAGAGCCGATCTTCTGGCGTAGCCGCCACAGGTATGAGCCGACGAAGGCCAAGCGACAGAGGATGTCAGCCGCAGACCCAGGCGCTGGGGCCGGAATCGGCCCAGATTGCAGCGGCGATGCGGTCTTGTTCCGCCTTGGGCGCGTCTTGAGGAGCGCCCTGGCCGCCGTAGAGTTCCCAGGTCGAGGGGAGGATCTGGTAGGCGCCCCCGGCCCCACTCGAGGGATTGACGGCGCTGTAGTCGCCACCCGACTCGCACATCACGATGTAGGCGGGAATCGAGTAGGGGACTGGCGGCGAGGGCTTCGGCGGCACGAGCGGCCTGGATCTCCTTGACCCAGATGCCGATGTTGGATTTGAGGCTGGCGAGCGAAGTTTCGCGGCTGGCGCTGATCGACTGCAGGTGGGCGGCTGCCGCCTCGGCGGCTTCACGAACCGAGGCGATCTGGGAGCGGGCGGCGGCGAGCCGTTCGTCGTAGGCGACGGCGCGGGCCTCCAGCACCGCAACGAGCCTGGCCTCGTAGCGGACGGCGTTCCGCACCTGCTCGACCCGGTGGGCGAGGGCACTGTCGGATTCCTCGATCGCCCGCAGGTAGTCGGCCCGGGTGATCAGCTCCTGGTAGTCGCTGGAGCCGAGCACGAGGCTGGCGGTGCTCGGCGTGCCGCTCTCGTAGATCGCCACCAGGCGAGCGGCGAGGGCGTGGCGGGAGCGGCGCAGGCGGGCCTTCTCGACCGCCAGGCGCCTTCGGGTCAGCGCCAGCTTGCGGCTCAGCTCGGCGGCGCGTTCCTGTCCTCCGGCGAGCAGGCTGGAGAGCTGTTCCTCTCGGGCCGCCGCGGCAGCCGCTTCGTCCTGCGCGGCGGCAAGCCGTGTATGGCTTTCGCGCAGGTCGGCGGCGATCGTGCTCGCTTCGCCGCGCGCCGCCACGAACTTGGCTTCGAGGGCGCCGGCGCCGGTGGCGCCCGCCCGGGGCGCGATCGCGAACACGGCGACGAGCAACCCACAGAGCAGCGCGGCTGCGCCGATCCCGACGAGGTTCCTTCTGGCCTGGGCCGGCGCCACGAGGCGCCCGAGGCTAGCGGACTTTGTTAGCGGATCCTCACAAGTCGTCCATAAGCCGCAACGAAAGTTGCGGTTGGGGCTGTGACTCAGCCCTCGGGGACGTTGCGGCTGGCCAGGTAGGCGCCGATCCCGATCGCAACCGCCGCGACGCCGATCCCGATCCGGATCTCGCGCCTGTAGCGGCGGCGCAGGTAGCTCAGCGCGAAGCGAAACGCGGCCTTGCCGAGCGAGTCGTACATCAGCCCTCCCCCTCCTCTTCCGTTGGTCGTTCGCGGATCCTGTGCGCCATCCGCGACTGCAGCGACCAGAGCTCGATGAAGCCGGGCGAGGCAGCCTGGGAGAAGAGGCCTCCGGACTCGGAGAAGCTCGCCAGGCCGGCGTCGTAGACGGCATTGGGCGAGGAGCGGGTGACGACGCGGACGCTTCCTTTGAACAGGCGCAGGCCGATCTCGCCCGTCACCTGGGCGTTGACGACGTCCATGTAAGCGTCGAGGTCGCCGCGCAGCGGCTCCCACCAGAGCCCGGCGTAGACGAGGAAGCCCCACTTGCGGTCGAGCCCCGGCTTGAACTGGTTCTGGTGGATCGTCCCGACCAGCCGCTCCAGCTCCTCGTGGGCGGTGAGGACGATCGCGGCGGCGGGCACCTCGTAAATGTCGCGCACCTTGAGCCCGACGATGCGGTCCTCGATGTGGTCGACGATCCCCACTCCGTGGCGGCAGCCGATCTCCGCCGCCCGTTCGAGCAGCTCGACCAGGCCCAGCCGCTCGCCGTCGAGCGAGACGGGCAGGCCGGCTTCGAAACCGACGGTGACCACCTCTGCCTCGTCCGGGGCCTCCTCGGGGCGGGTGACGAGCTGGAAGACGTCGTCCTCGGGGGCGTGCTCGAGATCCTCGATCCAGCGGCCCTCGGAGGAGCGGCCCCAGAGGTTGTCGTCGATCGAATAGGGCGCGACCTCGGTGCCGCCCTTGACCGGGATCCCGTGCTCGCGGGCGTAGGCGATCTCCTCCTCGCGGCCCATCTGCCAGGAGCGCACCGGGGCGATCGTCCGCAGCTCCGGTGCCAGGGTCGCGACCGTGGCCTCGATCCGCACCTGGTCGTTGCCCTTGCCGGTGCAGCCGTGGGCGATCGTGTCGCAGTTGCTGCGGCGCGCGTACGCGACTGCAAGCTGCGCTATCAGCGGCCGGCCGAGCGCGGTGAAGAGCGGGTAGCCGTTGCCGTAGACGGCGTTGGCCTTGATCGCGGGCGCCAGGAACTCGGCGGCGAAACGCTCGCGGGCATCGACCACGTGGCACTCGACGGCGCCTAGCTGGCGCGCCTTGGCCTCGATCGCCCCGTAGTCCTCGCCGGGCTGGCCGAGGTTGACGGTGAGGCAGACGACCTCGGCCTCATAGGAGTCCTGGATCCACTTCAGCATCACGCTGGTGTCGAGCCCGCCCGAGTAGAGCAGGAGGACCCGGTCGACCTGCGCGGGGTCGGCCTCGTAGCTGGCGGTCGGGCTCGCGTGTGGTGGCTGGGGGCTCACGAGAGGCGCAAGTCTCGCACGACGAACCGGCACACGGCTGCCGGCGACCGAGCTACCGCAAGCGCTGGCCTAGGGCGCCGGGATGCCGCCGCTGCCGTTTTCTTCGGGGGTGGTGGTCGGCGTAGTCGTGGTTGGCGTCGTCGTGGTCGGAGTCGTGGTCGGAGTCGTCGTGGTGGTCGGGGCCGTCGTCGTGGTGGTCGGGGCGGTGGTGGTCGGCTGCGTGGAGGTGGTCGTGGTCGCGGTGCTTTCGGTCGTGCTCGGCAGGGTGGTCACCGATTCGGAGCTGGAGACGGTCGAGCTGCCGCCTTCGCCGTTGCCGGCGATCACGATCACCGCCACGATCAGGCCGACGATCACGGCGACCAGGCAGGCGACGAGGAGGCGCATGTTGCCGTGCGGCCGTTCCCCGTCGGGCCCTTGCCCTTCGGGTCCCATCAGGCGCGTCGGATCCTCGTGCACTAGATCTCTAGTCCTCCGGTCCGAGTATTGCGTCCAGGATCGAGGCGGTGTCCTCGATATCGAACCCGTTTCGCAGTCTCGCCTCGATTTCCTCTCGGCTGCTGCCCGAGACCGCCATCTGGGTCGCCAGCAGGCGTGCCCCGGCGGGCGTGCCTCGCTCGCCCGCGCCGGGACGCTGCTCCGTCGGCCCCTCGACCGGGGCGACCGCGGTCAGATGCGAGGACCGCGAGGGCCCCTGGGGCTCCTCCCCACCGGCCCCCTCGTGCGCTCCTTCGGCCGCAAGTCGCCGCTTCGCCTCCTCCAGCGAGGAGAGCAGGCGCTCCGACTGGCCCCTGATCGCCTCCGCCTGGGCGATCAGCGAGTCGGTCAGGTCCGAGAGCGAGGCGAGGCGATCGGAGACGATCCGGTCCGCCTCGGCCTGCGCCTCCTCGAGGTGGCGGCGGGCCTGCTTTTCGGCGTCGTCGATGACCGCGACGGCGGCGCGCTCGGCCGCCTCGACGATGGCGCCGATCCGCTCCGCCGTGCTGGTGGCGAGCGGTTGCGGCGGCGCTGGGCGGTCCTTGCGTCTCACGTTCGCGACAACCCTAGAAGCGATTCGCCGATCAGTCCAACCGCCTTCTCGAGGTGGGAGGAGTCGACCAGCAGCGGTGGCAGCAGCCGCAGCGTCGCCGCCACCGGGACGTTGACGACCAGGCCCCTCTCCAGCAGGTCGGCTCCCACGGCCCGCGCGTCGATCCCCCGCTCGAGGCCGACGCCGACCATCAGGCCACGACCGCGCACCTCCTCGACTCCGTCAAGGGCCGCGAGGCCGTCGCGCAGCTCCCTCCCCAGCTCGCGCACCCGGCGCAGCAGCGCCGGGTCGTCGACGACTTCCAGCACGGCCAGCGCCGCCGACGTGGCGACGGGGCCGCCGGCGAAGGTCGAGCCGTGGTCGCCGGGCTCGAGCACGTCGGCCGCAACCGGGCCGGTGACGCAGGCGCCGATCGGGACGCCGCCGCCGAGCGCCTTGGCGCTGGTCAGGACGTCGGGCCGGATCGGGGTCTGCTCGTAGGCCCAGAGCGATCCGGTCCTCCCGATCCCGGTCTGGATCTCGTCGAGGACCAGGAGGGCGCCCGCTTCGTCGCAGGCCTCGCGAGCGGCTAGCAGCGCCTCGTCTGAGATCGGGAGGACGCCCGCCTCGCCCTGGATCGGCTCGATCAGGACCGCCGCCGTCCGCTCGCCGACCGCCTCGCGCAGGGCGCTGGCGTCGTTGCGCGGGACCGAGCGGAAGCCGGGCAGCATCGGCCCCAGCGCCTCGTTGCGGGCGAGCCCTGGGGTCGCCGAGAGGGCGCCGAAGCTGCGGCCGTGGAAGTCGCCCTCGAAGCTGACGATCTCCGGCTCGGCGATGCCGCGGCCGTGGGCGTGCTTGCGGGCGACCTTGATCGCGCACTCGACAGCCTCGGTGCCGGAGTTGGCGAAGAAGACGCGGCCGCCAAGACTGGACTCGGAGATGCGCTCGGCCAGGCGCGCCATCGGCTCGGTGTAGAAGAGGTTGGAGACGTGCATCAGGCGCCCCGCCTGCTCGCGCACCGCCTCGACCACCGCCGGGTGGCAGTGGCCGAGCGAGCAAACCGAGATCCCGGTCAGGAAGTCCAGGTACTCCTTGCCATCGGTGTCCCACAGCAACGGCCCCTCACCGCGGACGAAGTCGACCGGCGCGCGCTTGTAGGTCCGCATCAGGTAGCGCTCCTCCAGCGCCTGAGCCTCGGCCAGGCTCATGGCGTGACCATGGTGCCGATGCCGGCGTCGGTGAAGAGCTCCAGCAGCAGGCTGTGCGGCTTGCGGCCATCGATGATGTGGGCGGACTGGGCGCCGCCGCGGATCGCGTCGACGCAGGCCTGCAGCTTCGGCCGCATCCCACCCGCGACGCCCGGCAGCTGGTCCGCGACCTCATCCACCGAGGCGCGCGAGATCAGCGACGCCTCCTCGCCAGGCTCGGCCAACCAACCCTCGACGTCGGTGAGGAAGATCGCCTTGTGGGCGCCGAGCGCGGCGGCGACCTTGCCGGCGGCCTCGTCGGCGTTGACGTTGTAGGACTGGCCCTCGCGGTCGGAGGCGGAGGAGGCGATCACCGGGATGTAGTCGGCGGCGATGTGGTTGAGGACGTCGACGTCGACCCGCTCGATCGAGCCGACGAAGCCGACCTGGTCGACGTTGGCCGCGGGCGAGACCTCGAACAGCGTTCCGTCCTCGCCGGAGAGCCCGACCGCGGGCTGGCCGTGGCGGTTGAGCCGCTGCACGATTTCCGAGTTGAGCTTGCCGACCAGCACCATCTTCGCCACCTCGACCGTCTCGGAATCGGAGACGCGCAGGCCCTCGTGGAAGCGGACCTCGAGGCCGAGCCGCTCCATGTAGCGGGTGATCTCGGGCCCGCCGCCGTGGACGATCACCGGATTGAGGCCGACGTACTTGAGCAGGACGACGTCGGCGGCGAAGGCGTCGCGCAGACCCTCCTCGAGCATCGCCGCGCCGCCGTACTTGATCACCACCGTGCGGCCGTGGAACTCGCGGATGTAGGGCAGCGCCTCAAGAAGCGTCTCGACGTTCGTTTGACTCATCTCTTCCATCCTTTCCCAGGGCGCGAGAACCAAGCAGGTCGGGGGACGCAGGGAGGGCGGCGAGGGGAGCGCACATGTTTGTGCGTGACCCGAGCCGACCGACCAAGGACCCCGAGATGCGCCGGTTCGCAGCGTCCTGGGCTCAAGTCGTGTACTCCGCGTTGATCCGCACGTACTCGTAGCCGAGGTCGGAGAACCAGACGTGCGCGCGGTGCTCCCCCCGGCCGAGCCGCAGGCCAATCTCCGCCTCTGCTGTCTCGGCGCCCAGCTCGGCGGCGTCGATCGAGTCGGCGCCGATCTCCTCCAGGTCCTCGCCGGCCAGGGCCGCGCCGGCCGCCTGGGCGATCCGGCCCCAGTTTGGGTCGCGGCCGAACAGAGCCGTCTTCACCAGCGGCGAGTTGGCGACGGCGCGGGCGACGCGCTCGGCCTCGGCGGCCGAGGCCGCCCCGCCGACCTCGATCCGCCCGACCCGGGCCGAGCCCTCGCCGTCGGCGACCACCTCGATCGCGAGCTGCGTCAGCACGGCCTCCAGCAGCCCCTCCGGCAGCGGCTGGCCAGCGGCGCCGGTGGCCTGCAGCAGGACGGTGTCGTTGGTGCTCATCTGCCCGTCGACGGTGATCCGGTGAAAGGAGGCGTCGACGGCGGCGCGGAGCTCCGCGTCGGGGTCCTCGACGACCGCGTCGGTCTGGACGAAGCAGAGCATCGTCGCCATCTTCGGCTCGATCATCCCGGCGCCCTTGGCCTGGGCGGAGAGGGTGACGCCTCCGGCCCGCAGCGTGCAGCGCTTCGGCCAGCGGTCGGTGGTGACGATCGCGTCGGAGAAGACACCGCCACCGCTGGGCGAGAGCCGGGCCGCCGCGTCGTCGATCCCCTCCAGCACCGCCCCGACCGGCAGCGGCACGCCGATCGTCCCGGTCTCGGCCACGGCCACCGACTCGGGCGCGAGGCCGAGCCGAGTCGCCGCCTCCTCGCACATCGCCAGCGCGTCGGCGTAGCCCTTCTCGCCGGTCTCGGCGTTGGCGTTGCCGGAGTTGACCACGGCAGCGCGAACGTGGCCGCGGTCGCAACGGTCCCGGCAGACCCGGACCGGCGCCGCGGAGGAGGCGTTGCGGGTCAGCAGCAGGGCCGAGGTCACCGCCTCGGTGTCGCAAACGAGCAGGCCGACGTCGGTCCGCCCGCCGCCCTTGAGCCCGCAGTGGGCGCCGGCCGCGCGGAATCCCGGCGCAAGCTGGGCGGGGTCGAGCTCCTCCACGCCGGCGGGAGCGTCCACCCAGCGGGATCTGAAGAACCGGTCGACCGGCCCGCTCCGCTTCGCGTCCGCGGCCGGATGGCTCACAGCAGCCCCTCGGTCTCGTCCAGCCCCAGCATCAGGTTGAGGTTCTGGACCCCCTGGCCGGAAGCGCCCTTCCAGATGTTGTCGATTGCCGAGAAGGCCAGGACGCGGCCGTGCTCCTCGGCCGTGACGTAAACGTGGCACTCGTTGGTGTCGCGCACGTCGCGCAGCGCCGGCGGGCGGTCGAGGACCCTGACGAAGGGCTCGCCGGCGTAGCGCTCGCGATAGAGCGCCTGAACCGCCTCCTTTGACAGCTGTTCCGTGGTCTGCGCGAAGCAGGTCGCCAACTCGCCCTGGTCAAGAGGAAGCAGGTGCGGGACGAAGGTGACCGGCGCGGGACTGCCAAGCGCCGCCAGCTCCTGTTCGATCTCGGGCCGGTGGCGGTGGCCCTCCGTCCTGTATGGGAAGGCGTTCTCGGTCATCGCCGTGAAGTGGACGGCGTCGTCGCTGCTGCGCCCGTAGCCGGAGGTGCCCTGCATGGCGGCGACGACGACGTCGGTGAGCAGGCCCTTCTCCGCCAGCGGCGCCAGGCCGAGGACGCTGGCGGTCGGGTAGCAGCCGGGCGTCGCGACCAGCTTCGCCTCGCGCAGCTGGTCGCGATACAGCTCGGTCAGCCCGTAGACCGCCTCGCCGAACAGGTCCGGCGCCCCGTGCTCCCCGTACCAGCGCTCGTAGGTGGCCATCTCGCGCAACCGGAAGTCGGCGGAGAGGTCGACGACGAGGACGTCCTGGGCGCGCAGGGCGGCGACGGTCGGCGCCGAAGCGCCGTGGGGGTAGGCGACGATCGCCGCGTCGATGCCCTCGACCTGGTCGAGGTCGAGCTCGGTCAGCTCCAGCGGCACCCGGTAACGCGGGTAGAGGCTGTCGAGCCGGGTGCCGGCGTCGCTGCGCGAGGTCGCCGCGACCAGTTCCAGCCGCGGGTGCCGCCAGACGATCTGCGCCGCCAGGGCGCCGGTGAACCCGGAGGCGCCAGCGACCAGCACCCGGGCCGCCGGCTCGCCGGCGAGCGGTTGTCTGCCCGTGCTATTCACGCAGGCTGCCTCCGATCTGCCCCAGCCTCGCCTTGATCGCGTCCCGCAGGCCGGCGACCTCCTCGTCGGTGAGGGTGCGGTCGGGGGCGCGGAACTCGAGCCGCAGCGCCAGGCTCTTGCGGCCCTCGCCGAGCTGCTCGCCCTCGTAGAGGTCAAAGACGCCGGCAGAGCGCAGTAACTCCCCCCCTCCCTCAAGGACCGCGTCGCGAACCGCGACCGCGGCGACCTCGACCGGAACGACGACGGCGAGATCCTGGTGGACGGCGGGGAAGGTCGTGACGTCCTCGTAGATCTCCTCGCCGACGGTGGCCGCGCCGACCAGCGCCGCGGTGGCGATTTCGAAGCCGGCCGCCGCTTCGATGTCCCACTCGCGGCAGACCAGCGGGTGGACCTCGCCGATCCAGCCGATCGGGACGCCGGCGATCGACACCGCCGCCGAGCGCCCTGGGTGCAGGAACGGCTCCGGCGCCACCTCGAAGGTCAGCTCGACGCCCATCTGGCCGGCCAGGGCCTCCAGCACGCCCTTGAGGGCGAAGAAGTCCGCCGGCTCGCCCCCGCCCCTCCACGACTTCTCGACCAGCGGGCCGACGGCGATGCAGGCGAGGCGGTGCGGCTCGGCGAACGGGGCCGGCTGCTCGCCGGAGAAGACGCCGGCCAGCGGGCCGTCGCCGACGGCGTCCAGCCGCAGGTACACCTGGCCGGACTCGAAGAGGGCGACGCTGTCGGCGTCGCGAGCGAGGTTGCGAGAGGCGACGTCGAGCAGCGAGCCGAGCAGCGTCGTCCGCATCGCCGACTGGTCCTCTGATAGCGGGTTGGCGAGCAGCACCGCGTCTGCTCGCGGGTCGCCGTTGGGGATGCGCAACCGGCCCGCCTCGCCGGAGTCGGTGAAGCTCCAGCCGACCACCTGGTCCAGGCCGAGGTCGCGCAGGGCGTCCTCGGCCCGGCGCCGCAGCCGCTGTTCGCGGCTGAGGCCGCCGACCTTCTCCGCCACCGCCGGCAGCGTCGTCGGCAGGTGCTCGTCGAAGCCGTGGACCCGGCCGACCTCCTCGATCAGGTCGACCTCGCGGGTGACGTCGTAGTGGCGGTCGGGTGGGACCTCGACCTGAAGGTCGTCGCCGTCGACCACATCCCCAGCAATCCCTCGACCCGCGCCGCCCGCAGCCGCAGCCGCGGCGGCGGCGGGACCTCGGCGGCGACGTCGATCGTCCCCGGCACCAGCTTCGCCCCGCAGAGCTCGACCATCAGCCGCGAGGCGATCCTCTGGGCTCGCGTGCACAGCTCCGGGTGCAGCTGCTTCTCGAAACGCGAGGAGGCCTCCGAGCGCAGCCCCAGCAGGCGCGAGGTGCGGAGGATGTTGGCGCCTTTCCAGTTGGCGACCTCGAGCAGGACCCGCGTCGTCTCGCCTGAGACCTCGGAGACCTGGCCGCCCATGATCCCGGCGATCCCCGTCGGCCCGTCGCTGTCGCAGACCAGCACCGTCTCGGTGTCGAGGGCGCGCTCGACCCCGTCCAGGGTCGTCATCTTCTCCCCCTCGGAGGCCGTCCGCACGGTCAGCGCCCCGCCGGGGACCTTGTCGAGATCGAAGGCGTGCAGCGGCTGCGCGGTCAGCAGCATCACGTAGTTGGTGATGTCGACGACGTTGTTGATCGGCCGCTGCCCGGCCGCGGTCAGGCGGGCCTGGAGCCAGAGCGGCGAGGGGGTGGCCTCGACGTCGGTAAAGACGCGGGCGGTGAAGCGCGGGCAGAGATCGGGCACCTCGACGGTGACCGAGGCGAAGTCGGAGACCTCGCCCTCGCCCTCGCCCTCGGCCGGGACGTCGTCCGCCCAGGGCTCGGCGGCCAGGGGCGCGGCGGAGATCGCGTGCACCTCGCGCGCGACCCCCCAGACACCGAGGCAGTCGGCCCGGTTCGGCGTCACTTCCAGCTCCAGCACCGGCTCGGCGAGCGGTAGGACCTCGGAAAGCGGCGTCCCCGGCGCCACCTCGTTCTCGAGCACGAGGATGCCGTCGGCGTCCTCGCCGACCTCCAGCTCTGAGACCGAGAGGATCATCCCTTCCGAGGTGACCCCCCGCAGCTTCGCCTTGCCCAGCTTCTCGCCGCCGGGCATCCGGGCCCCGGGCAACGCCACCGCCACCGTCTGGCCGGCGGCGACGTTGGCGGCGCCGCAGACGATCGTCCGCTCGCCGTCGCCGCTGTCGACCGTGCAGACCCGCAGCCGGTCGGCGTCGGGATGCGGCTCGGCGCTCGAGACTTTCCCGACGACGAATCCCTCCGCTGAGGGGGGGCCGACGGCATCGACCCGCTCGACCTCGGTCCCGGTCATCACCAGCCGCTCGGCGATCTCCGCCGCCTCGACGCCGGGGTCGCAGTACTCGCGCAGCCATGTGTACGGAACCCTCATACGAACTGCTCCAGCATCCGCACGTCGTTGTCGAAGAAGCGCCGCAGGTCCGGCACGTCGTGGCGCAGCATCGCCACCCGCTCGACCCCGAGGCCGAAGGCGAAGCCCTGCACCCGCTCGGGGTCGTAGCCGTGCCGCTCGACGAAGCCGAGCACGTTGGGGTCGACCATGCCGGCGCCGAGGATCTCGACCCAACCCTGCCCCTTGCAGAGGTTGCAGCGTTCGCCGCCGGCGAGGGTGCCGGTGCCGCCGCACTGGAAGCAGGAGACGTCGACCTCGACGCTGGGCTCGGTGAAGGGGAAGAAGTGCGGCCGCAGCCGCACCTCGCGCTCGTCACCGAAGATCGCCCGCACCATCGTCAGCAGCGTCCCCTGCAGGTCGGCGAGGGTGATGCCCTCGGCGATCGCCAGGCCCTCGATCTGGTGGAACATCGGGCTGTGGGTGGCGTCGGAGTCGCGCCGGTAGACCTTGCCGGGGACGACGATGAAGATCGGCGGCGCCTGCGCCTCCATCGAGCGGACCTGGACCGGCGAGGTATGGGTCCGCAGCAGCAGCTCCGGGTGCGACCGCACGTAGAAGGTGTCCTGGAGCATCCGCGCCGGGTGCCCGGGCGGGTGGTTGAGGGCGGTGAAGTTGTAGTAGTCGTGCTCGATCTCGGGCCCCTCCATCACCCGGTAGCCGAGCCCTACCATCACGTCCTCGATCAGGCGGGTGGTGCGGGCGACGAGGTGAGCGTGGCCGACCGGCCGCGGCGGCGCCCCCGGCAGGGTGACGTCGATGCGGTCCTCGACGAGCCTGCTCTCCAGCTCGCTGGCGTCGAGCCGCTCCGCGCTCGACTCCAGCAGGGCCTCCAGCTCCTTGCGCACCTTGTTGGCTGCCCCGCCGACCTGGCCCCGTTCCTCGGCGGGCAGCTCGGCGATGCCGCGCAGGATCGTCGTCAGCTCGGCTTTGCGGCCGAGGTAGCGGACCCGCAGCTCCTCCAGCTCGGCACTCGACGACGCCGCCCCGATCGCCGCCGCGGCCTCACCCCCGATCTCCTCGATCCGCTCAAGCATCAGGCTGGGCCTCCGACATGGCGGCCGACGATATCCGCTGCGCGGCTATAGCCGCCGCGGCGGCGACGTTGAGCGACTCGGCGCCGCCGGCGAGCAGCGGGATCGTCGCCTCGACCTCGCATGCGGCGAGGACCTCGGCGGGCAGTCCCTCCCGCTCGGCGCCGAGGCAGAGCGTCGCGGCGCCCTCCAGCGCCTCCAGCCCGGTGCCGCCGTGGGCGACCAGCGCCGCCCGCGGCGCCGGCGTCTCCCCCACCGCGGCCCGGGCCGGCGGCTGGGCGAAGATCGAGCCCATGCTGGCCCGCACCGCCTTCGGCGAGAACGGGTCGGCGCAGCCGGGCCCGAGCGCGACCGGGCCGTCGAGGAGGGCGTGGGCGGTGCGGACGATGGCGCCGACGTTGCCGGGGTCGGCGACTCCGTGCAGGTAGACGCAGGGCGCCCCCGGCTGCTCCGACCAGCGCAGCGGCCAGACCGCGATCGCCCGGGTGCCGGAGCCGAGCGAGGAGGTCGCCGCCAGCAGCTCGGGCTCGACCTCCTCGCCGCCGAGGCCGGAGCCGGCGGCGCTCAGCAGGAACCGCGGCTCGGCCCCCGCCGCCAGCCCCACATCGAGGAGGTCCTCGCCCTCGCTCGCGAACAGCCCCCCGCGCTCGCGGTGCTTGCGGTCGCGCAGCTTGCGGACCAGCTTCAGCTTCTCGTTCTGTGGGCTGACGATCATCGGTGTGTCCTGTTCGGTGCTTTTCTGGTCGGCGGTTTCTTCTCCTGGAACGAAAAAGCGGGCCGTCTTCACGGCCCGCCCGGGAAAGTGGAGTGTCGGCTTGCCGCTAGGCGGCCGCACCCTCCCGGGCCAGCTCCACGAATCGGCGGAAGGCGTCGCGGTCTGAGACCGCGATCTCGGCGAGCATCTTGCGGTTGACCTCGACCTCGGCTTTGCTCAGGCCGTGCATGAGTTCGGAGTAGCTCATGCCCTCCATCCGCGCGGCGGCGTTGATCCTGGTGATCCAGAGCCGGCGGAAGGTCCGCTTGCGGTTGCGCCGGTCGCGGTAGGCGTACATCCCCGACCGCTGCACCTGCTCTTTGGCGAAGCGATAGGAGGAATGCTTGCGGCCGAAGTAGCCCTTCGCTTCCTTCAGCACCTTGCGGCGCTTCTTGCGCGCGTGGACCGAGCGCTTGACGCGGCTCACTTGCTGCCTCCAAGCAGGGCCCGCACCGTCGGCGCGTCGTTCGGGGAGATCTCGACCGGCCGCGCCATCCGGCGCTTGCGCTTCGGCGACTTCTTCTCCAGGATGTGGCTGGAGTACGCGCGACGGCCACGCAGCTTGCCGGTGGCGGTCTTGCGGAAGCGCTTCTTGGCGCCCGAATGGGTTTTCATCTTCGGCATCGGGGTCGTTATTGAAGCAGACGGGGCCGCCCGCGCGCTGCGCTCGCGATCTGCCGGCCTGGCGCCTGGGTACGCTGGCGCCGCGATGCGGATCGTCTACGTGGTCGGGACCCGGCCGAACTTCGTCAAGACGGCGCCGGTGATCGGGGCGCTGCGGGCGCGCCTGCCCGAGGGTCGCCACGCGATCGTCCACACCGGCCAGCACTACGACCGGCTGATGTCGGAGGTCTTCCTCGAGGAGCTGGGTGTGCCCGCGCCCGACCACATGCTCGAGGTCGGCTCCGGCAGCCACGTGACCCAGACCGCCCGCACGATGGAGCGCCTGGAGCCGGTGCTGCTGGAGGAGGCCCCGGACCTGGTGGTCGTTCCCGGCGACGTCAACTCGACCCTGGCGGCGGCCCTGACCGCGGTCAAGATGGGCGTCCCCGTCGCCCACATCGAGTCCGGCCTGCGCAGCTTCGACCTGACGATGCCGGAGGAGGTGAACCGGATCGTCGCCGACCGCTTCTCCGCCCTGCTCTTCCTCCACAGCGACGAGGCGAACGAGAACCTGCGTGCCGAAGGCATCCCCGACGAGCGCATGCACATGGTCGGCAACACGATGATCGACACCCTGGTCGCGCTCGAAGACCGCTTCCGGGCGGCCGGCGCCGCGGCCCGTCTCGGGGTCAAGCCCGGCTCCTACGTGCTGGTCACGCTGCACCGCCCGGCCCTCGTCGACGGCCCGCTGCTGCCGCGGACGGTCGAGCGCCTGGCCGCGCTCACGAGCGAGATGCCGGTCGTCTTCCCGGTCCACCCGCGCACCCGCAAGATGATGGAGAGCGTCGAGTCCGACCACCCCGGCCTGCTGCTGACCGAGCCGCTCGGCTACCTCGACTTCCTCTCCCTGCTCGCCGATGCCGGCGCCGTGCTCACCGACTCCGGCGGGATCCAGGAGGAGACGACCTACCTCGGCATCCCCTGCTTCACCCTGCGCGACAACACCGAGCGGCCGGTCACGGTCCGCGCCGGCACCAACACCCTGCTCGGCCTCGACCCGGCCGCGATCGCCGGCATCCCGGCGGCGCTGGCCAGCCGCCGCGATGCACCCTCGGAACCGCCCCCTCTCTGGGACGGTCACGCGGCGGAGCGGATCGCCGACGTCGTCGCCGGCGCTTAGGCGTCGGCGGCAGCGTCGGGCGCGGAATCGGTCGAAACCTCGGCAGCGGCGTCGTCGAGCTTGGCGACCTCTTTGCTGGGGGCCAGCAACATGCTCATGTTGCGGCCTTCCTGCAGTGGCTCGGACTCGATCGTGGCGAGGCCGCCGAGGTCCTCGAAGAGCTTCTGCAGCAGCGCCCGGCCGCGCTCCGGGTGGGCCTGCTCGCGACCGCGGAACATGATCGTGATCTTGACCTTGTCGTGGTGGCGCAGGAAGCGCTCGACGTGGCCCTTCTTCGTCTCGTAGTCGTGGGTCGCGATCTTCGGCCGCAGCTTGATTTCGCGGATGTTGACCTGCTGCTGGTGCTTGCGGGCCTGCTTCTGCTTCTGCTCCTGCTCGTATTTGTACTTCGAGTAGTCGAGCAGGCGGGTGACCGGTGGTTTCGAGCCGGGAGCGACCTCGACCAGGTCGAGGTCCGCGTCCTGGGCGCGTTTCAGGGCCTCGGCGATCTCGACGATCCCGAGCTGCTCGCCGTCGGCGCCGATCAGGCGCACCTGAGGAACGCGGATGCGGTCGTTTATACGCGTCGTGTCGCGCTCTGGGGGGCGCCGATCGAACCTACGGGGGACCGGCACTATCTAAAAGAGCGGTGGAGCTTCAAGAGGACGAGAGGTCGGGACGCGGGCACGGGGCTCAGCGGCGGCGGTGATTTGGCGTGCCTGCAGTCAAGTGGGCGCAGTATAGAGGCAGAAGGGCGGTTGGCAACCCGACGGCGCTCAAGCCACGCCGGCCTCGGACTTGACGCGGTCGGCGAACTCGGCCAGCGACATCTCCCCCAGCTCGCCGCCGGCGTGGGAGCGGACGGCGACGGCGCCGGTCTCCCGCTCGCGGTCGCCGACCACCAGCATGTAGGGGTAGCGGCCGATCGCGGCGTCGCGGACCTTCTTGCCGATCGACTCGGAGCGGTCGTCGACGGCGACCCGCACGCCGAGTTCGCGCAGCTCCTCCATCGCCCTCTGGGCGTACTCGTTGTGGCGATCGGAGATCGAGAGGACGATCGCCTGTACCGGCGCCAGCCAGACCGGGAAGCGGCCTGCGTAGTGCTCGATCAGGATCCCCGCGAAGCGCTCCATCGAGCCGAGCAGGGCGCGGTGGATCATCACCGGCCGATACGGGGCGTCGTCGGCGCCGGTGTAATAGAGGTCGAAGCGCTCGGGCATCTGGAAGTCGAGCTGGCAGGTGCCGCACTGCCAGGAGCGGCCGAGCGCGTCGGTGACGTGGAAGTCGATCTTCGGCCCGTAGAAGGCGCCGTCGCCGGGGTGCAGCTCGTACTCCCGGCCCTGCTGCTCGAGCGCCTCGGCCAGCGCCGCCTCCGCCTTCGCCCACTGCTCGTCGCTGCCCATCGACTTCTCCGGCCGGGTCGAGAGCTCGACGTGGACGTCCTCGAAGCCGAAGCGCGCGTAGAGCTCGTCGATCGCCTCGCAGATGCTGGCCACCTCGCCGGTTATCTGCTCCTCGGTGCAGTAGACGTGGGCGTCGTCCTGGGTGAAGGCGCGCACGCGCAGCAGGCCGTGCAGGACGCCCTCGCGCTCGTTGCGGGAGACGCGGCCGAACTCGGCCAGGCGCAGCGGCAGCTCGCGGTAGGAGTGGCGGTCGGAGCCGTAGACGAGGCAGGCGCCGGGGCAGTTCATCGGCCGCAGCGCGAAGCGGCGCTCGCCGTCCTCCATGAAGTACATCTCGTCGCGGTAGTTGTCCCAGTGCCCGGAGCGGTGCCAGAGCTGCTCGTCGAGGATCTGCGGCGTGGCGATCTCCTCGTAGCCGCGCTTGCGCAGCTGCTCCTGCACCTCGGCCTCGATCAGGTGCAGCAGGGTGGTCCCGTTGGGCAGCCAGAAGGGCATCCCCGGCGCCTCGTCGCGCAGCATGAAGAGGCCGAGCTGCGGACCGAGCCGGCGGTGGTCGCGGGCCTTGGCCTCCTCGATCCGCTCCAGGTGCTGCTCGAGGTCCTTTTTCGAGAAGAAGGCGGTGCCGTAGATCCGGGTCAGCCGCTCGCGGTTCTCGTCGCCGCGCCAGTAGGCGCCGGCCACCGAGTTGAGCTTGACCGCCCTGATCCGCCCGGTCGAGGGCCCGTGGGGGCCGCGGCAGAGATCCTCGAAGGGGCCGTTGCGGTAGAGCGAGACGGTCTCGACGCCTTCGTCGCGGACGAGGTCCTCGATCAGCTCGACCTTGAAGTCCTGGCCCTGGGCCTTGAAGATCTCGATCGCCTCGGCGACCGGCACGTCGCGGCGGCCGAACCGCTCGTCGGCGGCGATGTGCTCGAGCATCGCCGCCTCGATCTTCCCCAGGTCGTCTTCGCTGATCTTTGTATCGGCGGGGAACTCGAAGTCGTAGTAGAAGCCCGACTCGATCGGCGGGCCGATCGTCACCTTCGTCCCCGGGTACAGCTCCAGCACCGCCTCGGCCATCACGTGGGCGGCGTCATGGCGGATCAGCTCCAGCGCCTCTGGGTCGCGGTCGGTGAGGATCGCGATCTCTCCGTGGTCGGGCAGCGGCGCCGAGAGGTCGCGCAGCTCACCGTCGACGCGGATCGCCAGCGCCGCCTTCGCCAGCCCCGGCCCGATCGCCGCCGCGGCGTCGGCGCCCGCGGCGCCCACGGGCAGCTCCAGCGGCTTCCCGTCGGGCAGAGTAACGACGATCTTCTCCGTTGCGGCCTCCATCGCGGCCATGCTACCCACGAGTCATGGCTGAGTCGCCACGAGCATTCCACTGGATGTGAAATGTGCTCTTCGACGCGAATCGCTCAGCGGGCGTGGCCCTGTCGAGCTTGGCGGACCGCGATCAGCGGGCAGGGGCTGTGGCCCCGGACCGGCCGCGTCGATTCCCAGAGGACGTAGGGCGCGGCGATGCGACGGACCCGCAGACCCGGGAAGGGGGGCTGGTCGGCAGCGCCGCGTGCGACGACGAAGCGCACGTCATTCGGCGGCCTGTTGCCAGCTTCGCCTTCAGCCTCGATGCAGACACGTCCGCCGCGCAGCTCCCAGGAGATGTAGGGGACGCCGTGCTGTTCGGCGAGCAGCTCGTCGGAGGCGAGCACCAGGGTTGAGCCGGAGGCGACCAGCGGCCGCAGGCCGGTCAGGGCCGGCGAGTAGGAGGCCGGCCCGACCGGGGCGTTGGCGAGCGCGAGCAGGGAGCAGACCCCCGCGGCGAGGACGAAGGCGGCGGCAAGGGCGGCGATCGCTGGATTGGCGCTTTTATCGGGCATACGCCGATCGAGGCGCCACTGGGGCCGGTCGAGCAGCGGCAGGAGGATGACCAGGCTCGCCAGCGGCGCGGCGATCTCGATCGCCTTGGCGGCGGCGCGCCGAGCCCTGCTAGCACGGCCGACTCGCGGCGGCGCCAGCAGCGACCGATGCCGTAGAGCAGCAGGACGAGGGCGAAGGCCGCGCCGAGGTAGTAGCCGGCCGCCGGCACGGCGCCGTCGCCGGGCGCGAGCCGGAAGTCGCCGGAGGGCCAGATGCCGAGGGCCTCGAAGGGCGAGACCTGGCCGAAGAGGTTGCCGAGGCCGGGGCCGTTGGGGTCGAAGGTCTCGAAGCTGTGGAAATCGATCATCCGGCCGATCTCCGGGGCCACGAGCACCAGGAAGGTCAGAACAGCCAGAAGGACGGAGCGCCAGGCTGCGGGTCCTGTCGTGGGGGTCGGTCCCCGGCTTGCCCTGCGCGCTGCTACGGGCGCCGGGCCCGGTGCGCTGCCAGGGCTCTGGCCCTCCCCTACGCAGCCTCCAGGCGGCGCCGGGGCTCCGCCCCCCACGCCACCCGCAGAGACGCGGTACCGGCTAATGGCGTATTCCGCCAGCGCCCAGATGGCGGCGGTGCCGATCAGCCAGATGAGGCCGGGGAAGCTGTAGGTGTAGACGCTTCCCACTGCGAGAAGTGCGGCTGGGACGAAGCGGAGGGGGAGGTCGCGCCAGGCGCGGGTCGATTCTCTTAGGGAGAGGGCGAAGGCGAGGACCAGGAGGGCCTGGATGGTCTCCTTGAAGGCGCCTTGGGCGAAGTATGAGGTGACGACGTAGGCCAGGCCCACCACCAGGGCTCCGGCCGTGCGAGGGATCGGTTTGAGGTTTGAGAAGGCCGCCAGAGCCGTGAGCGGGGCAAGTACCGCTACGGCCACCGTGAGGCCGCTGAAGCCTTGGACCAGTCCGATGCCGAGGCCCTTGTTGAGGGCCACGACCATTGCGTGGGGGCCGAGCGGGTAGCCCTGGTGGAGGAGCTGGGAGCCGTGGGCATGCGCGAGGCGGTCGGCGGCGAGGAGATGCTGGGACATGTCGGGGTTGAAGCTGGTGCCGAGGATGCCGAAATGGCCTTCGACCCCGAACGGGAGCGAAGCCGCCAACAGCGCCAGGAGCGCGACCGGCCAGCCGGCGCGCAGCGCCTCCGCCCCACCCTCCAGCCCCCGCCGGAGGTAGGCGATCGAGGCGACCGTGAGCACCGCGACGACTATCACCGAGCCGACTCCGTCGCCGACCAGGCGAACGGTCCCCCAGCAGATCGCGCAGATCAGGGCCAGGCCGACCGCCGGCGACAGCCACGACCAGCGCCGCCACCCACACAGCCCGATCGCCGCCTGGCCAATCGCCAGCGACGCCCCACACACCGCCAGCACGGCTGCATAGGTCCCGATCACAAGTGACGCGAGCCTAGACTGCGGAGATGGCGTTCGTCCCTCCCGCTCGGCACCTGCTGCGCGCCAAGGACCTGGCCGACGCCCGCTATTTCGAACCACTTGGCGTCGACGACCTCGCCGAGGCGGCAGGGCTCTCGCGCGCTCACTTCAGCCGCGAGTTCCGCCGCGCCTTCGGCGAGTCTCCGCACGCCTACCTGCTGACCCGGCGACTGGAGCGGGCTGCGGCCTTGTTGCGGACGACGGACCACTCGGTCGCCGACGTCTGCCTCTCGGTCGGCCTGCAGGGCGTCGGCTCCTTCACGACCAGCTTCAAACGGACGTACGGCCTGACGCCGACGGCGTACCAGGCGAGCTTCCCGCCCGCCTCCCTCAACGCCCTGGTCCCGGCCTGCGTGGTGCGGGCTTACGCCCGCCCCCAACACCGCACGTTTCGAGAAGACAGCCAGCCGGCCCCGACCTAGCATCGGCGCCAAGCTGATCCCAACCCCAGGAGGAACCGATGAAAATCGCAAACGCGCAGCTGTGGGTCCATGACCAGGAGGAGGCGCTCGCCTTCTACACCGAGAAGCTCGGCATGGAGGTCCGCTCCGACGTGACCCTCGCCGAGATGGGCAACTTCCGCTGGCTCACCGTCGGACCGCCCGGCCAGGAGGACGTCGCGATCGTGCTGATGGCGATTCCAGGCCCGCCCGTGATGGACGAGGAGGCCACGAGGCAGGTCGAAAGCCTGATGGCGAAGGGGTTCGCAGGGACGGTCTTCCTCACGACCGACGACTGCCAGGCCTCCTACGAGGAACTGAAGGGCCGCGGCGTCGAGTTCACCGAGCCGCCGGAACAGCGCCCCTACGGCATCGACTCGGGGTTCCGCGACCCCTCGGGCAACAGCCTTCGCCTGACCCAGGTGATGCTGCCGGCGACCGCCTGAGCGCTCTCGCGACTGGAGAAGAGTGGGCGTTACTGGGCTCGAACCAGTGACCTCCAGCTTGTCGAGCTGGCGCTCTCCCAACTGAGCTAAACGCCCGGGAGGCCTGAATCTAGCAGCGAGAAACCGGAGGCCGGCCGGCGGTTGCCGGCCGGCTAAAGGCGATTGCTGCAACGGCCGATGCAGCCTGTGCAACTTTTCAGCCCCGGGTGTGTTTATCAGTACGTCGCACGAGCAGCGGCAGCTAGAACTTCCAAGCTCGAGGACCGACGAGCCAGCGACTTCAATCTCTCTGGTGGCACGTCCTTCGGAAACAAGGGGCCCCCTCACGGGGCCCTTTTCCGTTCCGCTGAAGCTTCCTCAGACGTGGTCGCTGGGCAGGTGCCAGCGGCGCGGGGCGATCAGGTCGTCGCTCGCGGCCGGCCCCCAGGATCCCGGTTCGTAGGGCTGTGCGGGCGGCGGCCGCTTCAGCACCGGCTCGGAGATCTCCCAGAGGCGCTCGATCGCGTCGGAGCTGGTGAAGAGGGTGCGGTCGCCGACCATCACGTCGTGAATCAGGCGCTCGTAGGCGTCGAGGGCCTGCTCGGCGCCGCCGAAGGTGTCGGCGTAGCTGAAGCGCATGTGCGCCTCGCCGAGCTGGATCGTCGGGCCCGGGACCTTGGCGAGAAAGGAGGCGGAGATGCTGCCGGGGTCGCCGAGCTCGAAGGTGAGGTGGTCATGGCCGAAGGACTCGGCGATCTGGTCGCAGTCGAGCGGGAACATGCGGCGCGGCGGCTGGGCGAAGGCGATCGTCAGCAGGTGCCGGCTCTCGGCGAGGCGCTTGCCGGAGCGCAGGTAGAACGGCACACCCTCCCAGCGCCAGTTGTCGATGAAGGCCTTGATCGCGACGAAGGTCTCGGTGTCGGAGTCGGCGGCGACGCCATCCTCGTCTCGGTAACCGTCGTACTGACCGCGGACCACGTTCTCGGGCGCCAGCGGCGGCATCGAGTCGAAGACCTTCTCGCGCTCGAGGCCCAGCGCCTTGGGTTCCAGCGAGGTCGGCGGCTCCATCGCGACGAAGCCGAGCACCTGGAACAGGTGGGTGACGATCATGTCGCGGAAGGCGCCGGTCTGCTCATAGAAGCTCCCCCGCATTTCGATCGAGAGGGTCTCGGGAACGTCGATCTGGACGTGGTCGATGTGGTTGCGGTTCCAGACCGGCTCGAACATCCCGTTGGCGAAGCGCAGCGCCAGCAGGTTCTGGACCGCCTCGCGGCCGAGGTAGTGGTCGATGCGGTAGATGCAGCGCTCGTCGAATACCGAATGCAGATGCGCATTGGCGAGGTCGGTGCCGAACGGCTTCTCGATGATGACCCGGGCGCCGTCGCCGAGGCCGAGCGAGCCGAGCTGCTCGACCATGCCGGCCGCCGCCTTGGGCGGCAGCGAGAGGTAATAGAGGAGGCCCGGCTCTCCGCCGAGCTCCACGTGCGCCTCGGAGACCGCGTCGCCGAACCCCTCGAATCCGTCCCCCACCCCTACGAACTGCAGCGACTCGGCGAAGGGGTCCCAGGTCGCCGGGGAGAGGTCCTCGCGACCGGAGGCCTCGATGGCCTGCCGGGCGAACTCCCGGAACTCCCCGGTGCCGATCTCTCTCCGCGCCACCCCGATGATCCGGAAATGGCGCGGCATCAGCCCCACCTGGGCAAGGTGGAACATCGCCGGCAGCAGCTTCCGCTTTGCAAGGTCTCCCGTCGCCCCGAACAGCACGATCACCTGGTTCTTGGGGATTTGGGCTGCCGATTTCTCGACCGTGGCCGTTGCGGTGGCGACGCTCACGCCCCCAGGCTGACAGATGGGCAGCGCTGGCCGGCGGTGCGACCGCAGCCTATGCTGGCGCTGAGCGATGGCGCTTGACGAAACCGACGGCGGAGTGGAATACGAGCGGCGGGCGCTGGACCAGGTCGAGCGCCATTTCTGGCGCGATATCTGGGCGTCGGTCCCGACCGAGATTGCCGCCGAACGGGGCATCGAGCGACAGAACTTCGGTCCCGTGCAGGCGACCATCGTCGCCGACCTGCCGAACCTGGGGATGCTGAACCTGGTCCTCGGGGCAACCGAGCCGGGCGCTGTCGACGGTGGGCGCCTCGCCGCCGCGATCGAGTGGACGACATCGCGAGACGTCGCCGCGTACGTCCCCGTCACGCCCAGGCTGGCCGACACGGATGCCGCCGAGGCCTGGTTGGCGGACAACGACTTCGCCAAGGGCCATGCCTGGATGAAGTTCGTCCGCGATGCCCACCCACCGCGCTTCGCCGCGCCCGAGGGGATCGACGTCGTCGAGCTGCACGACACCGAACAGGAGCCGTTCGCGGCGATCGCCGCCACGGGTTTCGGGCTCCCCGCCTGGGCATCGACCTTCTTCGCCCGCCTGCCCGGCCGCGGCGGCTGGCGCTGCTACGTCGCCCGCGTGGACGGCGAGGCACAGGCCTGCGCCGCCATGCACATCCACGACGGCGCCGCCGAGTTCGGCATCGCCGCGACGCTCGAGCCTGCCCGCGGCCGCGGCTGCCAGCTGGCCCTGTTCCACCGCCGCATCCTCGACGCGACCGCCACCGGCTGCCACACCCTCTTCGCCGAGACCGGCGAGCGAACCCCCGGCCACCCATCCGCCAGCTACCGCAACATCCTCCGAGCCGGCTTCGAAGAAGCCTACTTGCGACCGAACTGGCAATCCCGATCCTGAATTCTCCCTGGCGGAGCTAGGTTTCTTCTAGGCAGTCCAGCGCGCGTTTTTAAGCACGCTTTGCGTCGGGAGTTTCAAGGTGCATGAGTGACACCTTGGCAATCCTGTGCGTCTCACCGCTCTTTGCCATCCGAGTAGCGGCTCGCTCGCGAATCGCTATCAGCGCCTCCAACGTGGCTTCGAGTAGGACAATGACTTCAGTCCATCCGGCGTTGTCGAGTTTCATTGGCGTTCGACTTATGTGCAGGTCGGAAGCGCCCACCGTACCCGCCTTCAAGGCTTCGTCCAAGTCGCCCGAAACGAGGCGGAGAACGCCCATGACTATCCCGAAGCGATCTTTATCCGGTACGGCCGCCCACGCCTGCGCGTCGAAGTAGTGACGCACCGTCGCTCGGTAGAAATGCTCGGTAGCGCCGCGCCGCTTTTTCGTGCTGACCTCCTCGATGCAGCCGAGCTTTACGAGTTGTTCAAAGTGGTAAGCAACCGAAGTCGGCTCCTCTTCGATCTCCCGTGCGAGTTCGGTCGAGCTGGCGGGACGCTGGGTCAGGACGTTGAGGACATAGGCCCGCGTAGGATGATTAAGTGCGGTGATCAAGCGCTTGTCCAGGAGCGCAGGTGCCTTGGGCTTCGCTTTGGGCCTCGCCACTACTCGGAACCTCCTCCAATAGATCAATCCTTCTGCAGACCGAGATCGGATCGTAGTCGACTTCTCTATCCAGTTTGCGCAC